>JABAOH010030155.1_pt2 | contig 15376 bp, 17 predicted proteins | sample 7062181 | NCBI WGS metagenome assembly JABAOH01 (sample SAMN14538630, study PRJNA623070) | marine sediment metagenome | biome: marine biome [ENVO:00000428]; feature: marine pelagic biome [ENVO:01000023]; material: deep marine sediment [ENVO:00002113]; isolation source: pool of 5 deep marine...
TGGTCCTGATCCCAGGCGTGGGGGCAAAGGTGAACGGGGCTCGACGGTGGATTCGATTTGCCAGCCTCTCCTTTCAGCCCGCTGAGTTCGCGAAGTTCGGGCTCATCCTGTACTTGAGCCGGCTCTTGGCCAAGAAAGGGGACCGGGTGCAAGAGTTCAGGGATGGCCTTTTGCCGCCCTTCATTCTCGCTGCTGTCGTGGTCGGGCTCATTGCGCTGCAACCCAATTATGGGACCGCCCTCGTGATTTTCGCGACGGCGGCAGCCGTTCTCTTTGTTGCGGGGACCCGGATCTCGCACCTGGCTCTGGTGGGCCTCGGTCTCGTGCCTCTCATCGGTCTCCTCATGACGCAGGCCCCCCATGTCCGAGGAAGGGTCCTGGCGATGGTGGATCCCAGTCAGGCTGCTCCTCGCTTCCTCTACCAGGTCACCCAAGCCCAGTTNNNTTCATCTTCGCCATCGTGGGTGAAGAGTTGGGATTTGCCGGGGCCATAGGCGTCTTGAGCGTTTTTGCCCTCTTTCTGTGGCGAGGAGTCCGAATTGCGCTCAAGGCCCCCGATCCGTTCAGCTGCTACCTGGCCGTCGGGATCACATGTCTTATCGTGACCCAGGCGGCGGTGAATGTCGGAATGGTCGTTGGCCTCTTACCGACCACCGGTCTCCCCCTTCCCTTGGTGAGCTTTGGGGGGACCTCTCTCGTGATGACCTTGTTCGGAGTCGGCATCCTACTCAGTATCTCCCGCTATGCTCCAGCCTATCCCGGATACTTTCGGCGGAGGGGAGGATTGCGGTGAAGGTCGTGCTGGCAGGCGGAGGGACGGGGGGCCATGTTTTTCCGGCACTGGCCCTCGCTCGAGAGCTGAAGACCAGGGATATCGAGGCGCTGATGATCGGCACGGCTCGGGGACTGGAGGCGGCAGCCTTCACGGCGGAGGGGTTCTCCGTCGAAATCATCCGTGTTGGGGGGCTCAGGGGCATGAAGGTCCAGGCACAGGCCAAATCACTTGTTCTTCTCCCTCAGGCTCTTATTCATGCCCTCGCGCTACTGGGGCGCCACCGGCCTCAGGTTGTCGTCGGCATGGGCGGCTACGCGGCTGGACCAGTATCCATGGCAGCCGTGCTGAGGAGGATCCCACTCCTGATCCACGAGCAGAACCTTTCCCCGGGCATGACCAACCGGGTCCTCGCCCGCGTGGCAGACATGGTGGCGGTGACCTTCGAGGAGACCCGTCCGTTGTTGGGACGGGAGGTGGTACTCACGGGGAATCCGGTCCGCCGGGAGATCCTGGAGGCGGACCGGCGCAAGGGGTGCGAGGCCTTCCACCTGGACTCCAGAAAGGTCACCATGCTCGTCTTCGGTGGAAGCCAGGGAGCTCACCAGGTCAATCGGGCCGTCGCGGAGGCCCTCCCGCATCTCGGGGAGTGGCAAGATCGGCTCCAGATCGTCCATGCGACGGGGGAGCGGGACCGAGGCGGGATGGAAGAGGCCTACCGGGCGTGGAAAGGAGAAGCCCGGGTCCTCCCATTTATCCAAGACATGGCGTCTGCCTATGCGGCGGCGGACTTGGTCGTGTCCCGGGCGGGAGCCACGACCATCGCAGAGCTCACCGCGCTCGGAAAACCGGCGCTCCTGATTCCGTATCCTTTCGCAACCAATGACCACCAGCGGGTGAATGCCGAGGAGGTGGTCAGGGCCGGAGGGGCCAGGCTGGTCCTCGATCGCGATCTGACCGGTCGCCGTCTTGCGTCAGAGATTCAAAGGTTGCTTGGCGATCCGGCCCTTCTCACCGAGATGGGGCGGGCGGCTCAAAGATTGGGCCGACCTCAGGCGTCCTCCCACCTGGCCGATCTTGTCTGCCAGCTGGGGAAGAATGGGCGGGACGACCGCTCACCGGGATGCGCAGCGGAGCGAGGACGGGGACGGATCGGGGATTGACGGATGGTGAGGCGATACCGACATATCCATTTCGTAGGGATCGGCGGTGCCGGGATGAGCGGGATTGCAGAGGTCCTGCATAACATGGAGTATCTCGTCACCGGCTCGGACGTCCAGGCGTCGCAGACGACTCAGCGTCTAGAAGGGCTGGGGATTCGCGTCTCTATCGGGCATCAACCGGAGCACGTGCATGGTGCCGATGTCGTGGTTCGCTCTTCGGCGGTGGGCTTGGACAATCCAGAAGTGGTTGCAGCCCGGCACCTTCTGATCCCGGTCATTCCGCGGGCAGAGATGCTCGCGGAGCTGATGCGCCTGAAGTACGGGGTGGCGGTGGCAGGGACGCACGGCAAGACCACAACCACCTCGATGCTGGCGACCGTGCTCGCGAAGGGGGGTCTCGACCCCACCATCGTCATCGGCGGCCGACTGCGGGGTCTGGAGACCAGTGCAAAGCTCGGAAGGGGAGACTTCCTCGTGGCGGAGGCGGATGAGAGCGACGGTTCTTTCCTGAAGCTTTCGCCCACGGTCGCGGTCGTGACCACGATCGACGCCGAGCATATGGATTTTTACCGGGACCTCCCGCACATTCAAGAAACCTTCCTGCAGTTCATCAATAAGGTCCCGTTCTATGGGTCCGCAATTCTGTGTCTCGACCAGGAGAACATCCAGGCGCTCCTCCCCAGCGTGGAGAAACGGTTTATCACCTATGGCTTGAGGAGCCAAGCGGACATCACGGCCAGGGAGATCAGCTTGCACGGGATGGGGTCGGAGTTTATCGTGGCGGTCCGGCAGGACGTGTTGGGAAAGTTCCGGCTCCGGGTTCCCGGTACACACAATGTCAGCAATGCGCTGGCCGCAGTGGCAGTCGGTCTCGACCTGGACATCGAGCCGGACATCATCCGAGACGCGCTGGCGGAATTCGCTGGCGTCGATCGCCGGTTTCAAGTGAAGGGGGAGGCTCACGGCGTTTTGGTGGTCGACGATTACGGCCACCACCCGGCTGAGATCAGCGCCACGCTCGATGCCGCCAAAGATGGCTTTGGCCGGCGAGTCGTGGTGGTCTTTCAGCCCCACCGGTTCACGCGGACCAAACATCTTCTCCGGGATTTCTTCACCGCCTTCTATCAGGCTGATGTGCTGGTGGTGACCGAAGTGTACGCCGCTGGTGAGCCGGTCATCCCTGGAGTGAGTGGCAGACAGATTGCCGAGGGGACTTCGGAACACGGGCACCGGAGCGTTACCTTCCTTGCGGAAAAGGAGGTGATCCCGGAATTTGTGCTCTCAGTGCTTCAGCCTGGAGATTTGTTGATCACCATGGGAGCAGGAGATATCTGGCAGGTCGGGGAAGACATCTTGCATCGCCTTGCCGAAGGCGAGTAGTTCAGAGTTTAGAGTTGAGAGTTCAGCGCACGGCGACGACCGATGACCGACGACCGGGAAAAAAGTGACTGGTGGCTAGTGGCCGGTGGTTTTTACCAATCACCAGTCACCGGGGAACCGTGGACCGCGAATAGGAAAGAAACATGACAAAGCGAGAAATCCGAGAGAAGCTGGAGGGTCAGATCAGGGGCCGGGTGCTCTACGGAGAGCCCCTCAATAAATACACTTCTTTCGGCATTGGCGGCCCCGCAGATCTCATAGTGTTTCCTGAAGGGGTCGAGGATGTGCAAGCTTCCCTGTTGTTTTGCCGTACGGAGGGGATCCCTTATCTCGTTCTCGGAGGTGGGAGCAACCTATTAGTCAGAGACGGAGGTTTCCGGGGGATGGTTCTCCATCTGGACGGGGTGTTCACCCACCTTACCGTCGAGGGGCGGCGGGTTTGGGCAGGCTCGAGTGTCCGTGTGAGCCGGCTGGTGGCTTTCTGCTCAAAGCATTCCTTGAGGGGGGTGGAGTGTCTTGCCGGGATCCCCGGGACCGTGGGGGGTGCTGTCAAGGGCAATGCTGGCGCCTTTGGAGGCTCCGTCGCGGATCACCTGACGGAGGTCAGACTGCTCACCTCGCACGGAGAGCTTCGCGCTTTCCCGCGGGAAGAGCTGGAATTCTCCTATCGACGATCATCCCTTCCTGAGGGATGTGTCATCCTCGAGACGGCCATCCATCTGGAGCCGGGGGACGCCATCGAGATCCGGCGGCGGGTTTCGGAAAATCTCCTCCAGCGAAATCGCGGACAGCCTGTGGAGTGGCGATCGGCTGGTTCCGTGTTCAAGAATCCGCCTAGCGAGTACGCGGGGCGACTGGTGGAAAAGGCGGGGCTCAAGGGACTGCGGATCGGGGGCGCCTCCATTTCGCCAAAACACGGCAACTTTATCATCAATCTGGGAGGCGCCACGGCGGGGGATGTGCTGGCCCTCATCGATCTGATCCAACACCGGGTCCGGGACGAGATGGAGGTGGAGCTTGAGCTCGAAGTCCAGGTGGTGGGCGATGAATAGTATGTTCACGGTTCACAATTCACGGTTCACCGATGGAGTATTCGGGTGCCTACCGTGAACCGTGAACCGTCGGCTGTGAACCGTAGGCGGCGTAAGGTGCGTCAGGGACAGAAAAAAGAGCCGTGGGCTCGGCTGTGGCCTGTTGCAGGAATGGTGGTGCTTGTCGCTCTGGTGGTCGCGGGCCTGTGGTGGGCTCGCCAGTCTATGCTTGAGCTCTCCTATTTTCAGGTGAGCGCGGTACGGGTACGAGGGAATAGGCACGTGGCGACAGAGGAGATCCTGTCTCGATTGAAGCTGCGAACGCCGGTCAACATCCTCCAATTAGATTTGGAGGAGCTGGCCAGCCGGATCACACCTCATCCCTGGATTTCGAGTGCCTCGATCCAGCGACAACTCCCCTTCAGTCTGCTCATCACCGTCCAGGAGCGAGAGCCCTTTGCCCTCCTGAAAACGGGGAAAACCTATCTGGTGAGCGCCGATGCCATCATCTTAGAGAAGGTGCAAGGACCCGTGACTCGTGGCCTCCCTACTCTTCGAGCCAAGTGGAGGGCCAGGTACCGGGCGGGGGAGCATCTCGACGAACCACGGCTTGTGGCAGGGCTTGAGCTGCTCAAGACGCTCGGAAGGGTACCACTGTTACGGCAGACGCGGGTGGAAGCGGTAACGGCAGAGACGGATGGCAATTACGTCCTGCACCTGGCAGAGGGCGGAGCGATCATCCGGGTAGGACGGACGGAGCCGTTACCGCAACTGAGTCGTCTTGATGTCGCCCTGCGCCATCGCGGCCAAGGACTCCAGAGTTTCGCTTATGTGGATCTGCGATTTCTCGGGCGGGTAATCCTAAAGCCGCCGGAGAAAGGAGGGTGAGAGGTGGCACGGGAGAGTAGCCTGATCGTGGGACTCGACATCGGCACAACCAAAATCTGTGCCATCATTGCGGAGGTGATGGAGGACGGCGGGCTGGACATCATCGGCGTGGGGACCAGTCCGTCCAAAGGCCTCCGGAAGGGGGTCGTGATCAACATTGAAGTCACGGTGGACTCCATCAAGCGCGCCCTGGAGGAGGCGGAGCTCATGGCCGGGCTGGATGTCTATTCAGCCTTCGTCGGGATTGCTGGGGGCCACATCAAGGGGATCAATAGCCGCGGGGTGATTGCGGTCTCTGGCAAGAGCCGCGAGATCACCCAAAAGGAGATCGACCGCGTCATCGATGCCGCCAAGGCGGTCGCCCTTCCGGTGGATCGTGAGGTAATCCATGTCCTGCCCCAGGAGTTCATTGTGGACGGTCAGGGTGGGATCAAGGAACCGCTGGGGATGAATGGGGTGCGTCTCGAATCCGAGGTCCATATCGTGACCGGGGCGGTCACCTCGGCCCAGAACATCATCAAATGCTGCAACCGAGCAGGGCTGGAAGTCCAGGACATCGTGCTCCAGCAGCTGGCCTCGAGTCTCTCGACCCTCACCCCCGATGAGAAGGAGCTCGGCGTGGTGTTGGTGGATATCGGCGGCGGCACGTCGGACATCGCCGTCTTCGTGGATGGGAGCATCTGGCACACCGCGGTGCTGGCGGTGGGGGGGGACCACATCACCAATGATATCGCCATTGGCCTGCGAACCCCCATCCATGAAGCCGAAGAGATCAAGAAGAAACATGGATGTGCTTTGCCTTCGCTGATTGAGCGAGAGGAAAACATCGAAGTAGGAGGCATGGGCGGTCGGCGGTCCCGCACCATCAGCCGGGAGATGCTCTGTGACATAGTCCATCCTCGGCTGGAGGAGATCTTCTCCCTCGTCGACCGGGAGGTTCGGCGCGCGGGATTTGAAGACGCGGCCGTTGCCGGGATGGTCGTGACGGGGGGCTCCTCTATTCTGCCAGGGCTCCCGGAGCTGGGGGAGGAGATCCTCAAGATTTCGGTGAGGCGTGGAGTCCCCTCCGGCGTGGCGGGTCTCGTGGACGTGGTGGCGAGTCCGATCTATGCGACTGCCGTCGGCCTGGTCCAGTACGGTGCGCAGAATCGGCACCAGAGAAAGTTTCGGCGGGTAACAGAGGGGGCCCTGTTCAGTCGAGTGACAGAGCGGATGCGGGAGTGGTTCGGTGAGTTCTTCTAAAAGAGTCCGATGTCCGAGGTCCGAAGTCCAATGTTCAACGTGTAGGTCGTGGGTCTTGAGTGTTGGCTCTTGGGTTCGGCTTCTGGATTCAAGGGGTCTGGAAATCAATAGCTAGCACCCAACACCTAACAGCTAACAGCAGTTGTCGGTCAACGGAGAGGAGGGGATGCGATGCCATTTCAGTTAGAAGATGCGCCTCAGAAGGTCGCCAAGATTAAGGTGGTTGGCATAGGGGGAGGGGGCTCGAATGCGGTCAACCGCATGGCAACCTCGTCGATGACGGGGGTGGAGTTTATCGTGGTGAACACCGATGCCCAGGCCCTCCAGTCTTCTCCCATCGAGAGCCGGTTGCAGATCGGCGAGAAGCTCACCCGGGGATTGGGGGCGGGGTCGAATCCCGAGATCGGGCGAAGGGCGGCCATCGAGGATACCGAGAAGATCCTGAGCCTCCTGGAGGGGGCGGACATGGTCTTCGTCACGTCCGGGCTTGGCGGGGGGACTGGAACAGGTGCCGCTCCCATCCTCGCGAATCTCGCCAAAGAATTGGGAATTCTCACGGTAGGGGTGGTGACCAAGCCCTTCCATTTTGAGGGGAAAGTGCGGATGGCGCAGGCTGAGCGAGGCCTCCAGGAGCTGAGGGAGAAGGTGGATACGCTCATCACCATTCCGAACCAGCAACTCCTGGCCGTGGCCGAACGAACCACGACCTTTCTGGAGGCGTTCAAGCTGGCCGACGATGTCCTGCGCCAGGCGGTCCAGGGGATCTCAGATCTGATCGTTGTCCCTGGGTTGATCAATGTGGATTTCGCCGACGTCCGGACCGTGATGGCCGAGCGGGGATTGGCCATGATGGGAACCGGATACGCCGTGGGGGAGGACTGCGCCGCCGAGGCGACTCAACGGGCCATCAACAGTCCCCTGCTGGAGAATGTTTCTATCGAGGGGGCCCGCGGGGTTTTGCTCAACATCACCGGCGGCTTGGATCTCTGCCTCCATGAGGTCGAGCAGGTGGGTCAGACGATCTTTGAGGCTGCCGATCCTAATGCGCACATCATCTTCGGCGCGGTCGTCGATGAGCGCATGAACCGGGAGGTGCGGGTGACCGTGATCGCCACGGGCTTTGATCACCAGCAGGTCCGGGCGGCCGAGGAAGCCAAGATCGCCGACATCAAGGCCTATGCGAGCAAGGTGGTAGAACGGCCCAGCTATCTGAGGCGGCGCGCGGGGAAGCCGGAGGGGGCCGCGACGCAGTTGACGCTGCAAGAAGTGGAGGAGGATGAGCTGGACATCCCGACCTTCCTCCGCCGCCAGGGAGACTAAATTCCCCCCCTCGGTCCTCGGGTGCGCCTTGGCGGAGCTGTCCGTGCACGGCACATCCGGTCGTCGGGTGGCTGATAAAGAATTGGGCAGGGGACCCGACGGTGGTATCTTCTGAAGGGATGCGGTCTGCCGGATGACGGGTTGTGCAGCGAACCATATGGGGTTAGCCGATAAAGGAATCCGGGAGAGCACCGACCCGGGATTCCTGCAAATTCCTTTCCTTGAGCAGCTTTCCATCCACCATGCCTTTAGCACACGCAAGGGAGGGGTGAGTCCCCCTCCGTATCACTCCCTCAATCTCGGTTTGAGCGTCGGGGATGATCCTGCGGCGGTCCACGAAAACCGTCGGCGATATTTTGGCGCCCTCGGGCTCCATCCGTCCGGTATCGTCCGGGTTCGCCAGGTCCACGGCAACGATGTCCTGGTGGTTGACGAAGCCTTGGCCGGGCACGACCGATTTCCCCGGCTCCTCTTGGATGATGACTACTTTTACGATGCCCTGGTGACCGATATGCCCGGTCTTAGCCTGACTATCAGCACCGCCGACTGTCTGCCGATCTTTGTCGTCGACCCTCGCCGCCCGGCTGTCGGGGCGGTCCATGCCGGTTGGCGGAGCAGTGCGAGGGGCGTCGTCGAACACACGCTCAGGAAGATGCGCGACGCGTATGGGACCGATCCCGTCGACTGCTATGCAGCGCTCGGTCCCGGGATCCGGGACTGCTGTTACGAGGTGGATGAACCGGTCATTGCCTCTATCAGGCGGTCCTGCAAAGAGTGGCAGCCATTTGTGCAATCGGCGGGAGAGGAGCACTGGATGCTGGACCTCCCTCACCTGAACATCGCTCTCTTACATGAGGGAGGACTCAGACGGGATCGGATCTTTGACACGGGTCTCTGTACGGCGTGTCGCAGTGATCTGTTCTATTCTTACCGCGCAGAAAAGCCCACCACAGGCCGGATGATGAGCCTTATCGCCCTCATGTAGTTCACAGTTCACCGTTCACGGTTGACAGCCAAGAGTCCGACGTCTGATGTCGGGAAGAGCGAGGGGGGGGTTCCTTCCGAGGCAGGCGACATCTGGCTTGCGTCGGCCGGGGTCCGCGTGGTGAGGACAACGCGTGGCGCCACACCTGAACCGGCGAGGGAAGCAGATACTCCCTCCCAAGGCAACAGCACCTGCAGGTCCCGAGCGACATTGCCGGAAGCGGCGGGGCCCCTCGGCCAGCGACGCCCTGGGAAACCGAGGCACGATCCGTGCTCATGGTCTTTGCACGGATCGTGAACACGGAGGGACCCAGGGCGTAAGCCGTCGAACAGGGTCGCCGCGAGGGGCCCGGAGCGAGGGACCAAAGGTGCTGGTCCACCAGAATCAGCAACCCATGGAATTTTGCACGAACGAAGGATAGTTCCCGAGCCGGTGAGCTGAGAGGCGACCGAACCCGTTGGCCACGAGGAATGGCCCTCCAAGCTGTTGGTTCCTTCGGACGTCGGGCATCGGCGCGTGGAATTGACACCCCTGTTTCCCTCTGTTACTTTATCGTCAAACGCAGAAGGATTCGACAGGCGGGTCTGGATGAACTTAAAGGAGCGGGTTGAAAGCGTCCGGGAGCGGATTGCGGCGGCGGCCTTGAGGGTGGGCCGGGATCCAGGAGAAGTTCTCGTGGTGGCCGTTGCCAAGACCTTTCCTGTTTCGGCAGTTCAGGAGGCTATCGCCGCCGGTATCAGCGACATCGGGGAGAATCGGGTCCAAGAGGCAAAGGCCAAGATTGCCGAGATCGATACTCCCTGTTGCTGGCACATGGTGGGCCACCTGCAAACCAACAAAGCTCGAACGGCGGTGCAGCTCTTTGACTGGATCCAGTCCCTCGACTCTCTGAAGCTCGCCCAAGAGTTGGAAAAAGGAGGGGCGGGACTCGGAAAGCGGGTGAGGACGTTGGTTGAGGTCAATCTGGCGCAGGAACCGAGAAAGTCGGGGGTGGCTGAGACGGAGCTCTTCTCCTTACTCGAGCAGGCAGGGCCCATGCCCCATCTGAGCATCGAGGGGTTGATGGCGATGCCGCCTTTCGATCCGAACCCCGAGAGGGTTCGTCCGTTCTTTCAGCGGTTGCGTATGCTTCGAGACCAGGCCGCCTCTCGATTTCCTGAACTCTCCTTACGTCAACTCTCCATGGGCATGACCCATGACTTCGAGGTTGCCGTGGAGGAGGGGGCGTCCATCGTCCGGATCGGGACCGCCGTCTTTGGCGAGCGGCCGGCGCGATAGCAGTCAGCCATCAACTATCAGCAAGAAATGAGCAGGCAGCGGTCGGCTGGCAGCAATTAGCAAAGGGACCCATGAGGTTAGTTTTCTCTTGGTGACCGCTCATTCCTGATCGCTGATGCCTTAGATAGTGCTGATGGCTGATCGCTGATAGCTGACAGCTTCACATGCGTTTGGATCTCTTTCTCAAGGCCTCTCGCTTGGTCAAACGCCGGGGCGTCGCCAAGGCCCTTTGTGACGCCGGGAAGGTTCGGGTCGACGGTCTCCGGGCGAAAGCCGGTCGCCAGGTCCGGGCGGGGAATCGAATCGCCCTGGACCTGTACAGGCGCCAGGTCGTTGTTGAAGTTCAGGAGGTTCGAGGAGGGGTGCGAGGCCGGGACAAACCGGAGACCCTATATACCGTGGTAAGTGAGCGACGAACGGGACCGGGGATGGCAGAACAGGGAGAGGAGGGGACTGATGCAGATATTTATGGATAGCGCCAACGTGAAGGCCATCCAAGATGCCGTAGAACATGGACTCATTGATGGGGTGACCACCAATCCATCCCTGATCGCCAAGGAGGGCGCGGACTTCCGCGGGGTGATCGAGCAGATCTGTCGAGTCGTTCCTGGTCCGGTCAGCGTTGAGGTAGTTGGGAAGACCTATAAAGAAATGATGGCCGAAGGGCGGGACATCGCCAAGATCGCCGACAACGTCGTGGTGAAGATACCTATGCTCAAGGAGGGGCTCCGCGCAGTCCGAGGGCTGAGCCAGGAGGGTATCCGCGTCAATGTGACCCTGGTCTTCTCCGCCGCCCAGGCCCTGTTGGCGGCCAAGGCGGGGGCGACCTATGTGAGCCCTTTTGTGGGTCGCCTCGACGATGTTGCACATGTGGGCATGGATATCGTCCAGGATATCGTCCGGATCTATGAGACCTATTCCCTGCCAGCCCAGGTCTTGGCAGCGAGTATACGGCATCCCGTCCATTTCGTTGAAGCCGCGTTGGCGGGTGCGCACGTGGTCACCGTCCCCCCCTCTGTTCTCGAGCAGTTGGTCAAACACCCACTCACGGATGTGGGGCTCGAACGCTTCCTGGCTGACTGGAAGAAGGTCCCACAGGGGATCTTCGGTCCAAATCGGTAGTTTTTGCCGTCCAGGCGTCTCCACTACGGAAGTCGCCGCTTTCATTTTATTCCTGAGCTGGTTTCATTTTTCTTTTGACTAGAATAGAATAGAGGTTTATTTTATTTAATGTAGTGAGGAAGGCGGGGTTTTATGTAGTACCGCAAGGATCCAGCCACACGCACTCCTATTTCACTGCAGTCCTTTCTCGCCGGAAAGCCCCGGTTCGACCTTTCTAGCACTTCATATCCAGCCAGAAGACCGACGCTGCCAGGGGTCCCATCCCGTGCAGGAAAGGTGTTGAGGGATGGTTCATCGGCGCAGGGAAAAAGCAGAGTATCTCGTCCAGTCCGTCGACCGGGCATTGGATATCCTTGAAGCGTTTAATTATCAGCAGGAGGAGTTTGGTGTTACCGAGCTGAGCCACAAGCTCGGGCTCCACAAAAACAACGTTTTTCGATTGTTGGCCACGCTGGAGTGTCGCGGTTATATCGAACAGGAGCGGACGGGGAACTACCGGTTAGGGATCAAGACCTTCGAGGTTGCTAATATCTTCCTCCATCATCTGGGCTTTCGCCGCCAGGCCCGCCCTATCCTGGAGGAGCTCGTCAACCGGTGTGATGAGACCGCGTATCTCGCCATCCTAGACGGTGCCGAAGTGGTCTACGTCCTGATGCATGAAACTTCCCAGACAGTTCGGATTGTCCCACGCCTGGGGCATCGCCTGCCGGCCTACTGCACCGCCTCGGGCAAAATCCAGCTCGCCTTCGAGTCCCGCGACCATCTCGCCCAGATCTTCGTGGGCCGCCCCCTCAAAAAGCACACCACGAACACGATCGATAATTTCGAAAAGCTTCTCAGCCATCTCAAAGAAGTAGCCCGGCTTGGCTATGCCGTGGACGACCAGGAATTGGAGGAGGGGATCCGGTGTGTCGCCGCCCCGGTCAAGGATTACTCGCATCGGGTGGTGGCCGGACTGGGCCTCGCAGGCCCGGTATCTCGGTTCTCCATGGAGCGGATTGAGAAAGAGCTGGTCCCTCTAGTGAAAAAGGCGGCGAGTAAGCTCTCACAGCGGCTGGGGTACGAGCTGGGTGCTGTGGCCGTCCGATAGGAAACGATCACAGAGAGGAGGTAAGACAAGAGGGGACGAGGGGGTTCTGGATAGGAAAGAGAAGGAAGGAAAAGCTCGCACGCTGGCGAGAGTGATCGATGGCTGATGGGGAGGCTTCCCATAGGGGGGAGAAATATGAAACCGGGGTGAAGATTTCCCCGGGGCCAGCTCTGGCACAATCGACGGCGCACCAAACACTCAGACGCCTTCTCGGGCGGAGCACGGCTTGGGAAGGCGTTTTTTCCTTTTCTGACTCGGTCGAAAGACTAGGCATTCTGAGTTCACATTGGATTTCACCGACACGAGCTCCGGTATTCTGAGAGAGCCTGGACAGGGAGAAGGCATGTACCAGTCCAAGAGATGGCCCTTCAAGGTAGCCGACGTCCTCAGGAGCATGTCCGACGCGATCATCACGATCGATGCCAACAAGCGGGTCATGAGCATGAACGCCGCGGCCGAGGTCATGGCCGGGATCCCGGAAGCAGAGGCCGTCGGAAAAAAATGTTCGGAGGTGATCGGGCGAGGGATCTGCGCTGCCCGGTGTCCCTTCAAAGCCGTCTGGGAGCAGGGGGAAACCGTCGTCGACTTCAACGTGGTTTTCGAGAACCCGGCTGGTCGGCAACTTCCCGTCTCCATGTGCAGCTCCCTGCTGAGAAACGAGGCGGGCGAGCCCATCGGGGTGATCCATTCTGTCCGGGATATCCGCCCTGTCCTCCGACTCCTCCACGAGCTTGAACGCAGCGAAGCGGAGGTTGCCAGGAAGGAGGAGAAGATAGTTAGTCTGCTTCAAGGACGTGAGAGGCTTGGGGACATCATGGGCAGGAGCCCCAAAATGCAGGAGATTTTCGAGCTGGTTCAGGTGGTGTCCAAAAACGATGTGACGGTCTTGATACAAGGAGAGAGCGGTACGGGCAAGGAACTCATTGCTGTAAAAATCCATGCGTTAGGTCGCCGGGCGCATGGTCCGTTCATTAAGGTGAGCTGCGCCGCCTTGCCTGAGACGCTCTTAGAAAGCGAATTGTTCGGACATGTGCGGGGTGCGTTCACCGGGGCGATCAAAGATAAGGCTGGGCGATTCGAGCTGGCCGATAAGGGGACGATCTTTCTGGACGAGGTGGGAGACATGAGCCTCTCCATCCAGGTAAAGCTCCTCAGAGTCCTCCAGGAGCGGAAGTTCGAACGGGTGGGGGGAACCCGGACGGTCACCGTCGACGTCCGGGTCATCGCGGCCAGCAATCGAAACCTTCAAAAGGCCACTAAGGAGGGAAGGTTTAGAGAAGACCTCTTCTACCGCCTGAATGTCATCCCCATTACTGTCCCGCCTCTTCGGGAGCGAAAAGAAGACATTCCTTTGCTGGTCAGCTTCATCATCGAGCGGCTTGCCGGGCAGGGTCAGCGAAAGGCCGTGAGTGTCTCCCCCGAGGCCATGGGCGTCTTAATGGATTATGACTGGCCGGGCAATGTCCGGGAGTTGGAAAATGCCCTCGAGTTCGCCCTGGTCCGGAAGACTGGCGATATCCTCCTTCCTCAATTCCTTCCCCCTTGGATCACGGAAGGAGACGAAAAAGCTGATGACTCCCGGCAGCTTCTCAGGGCCGTGGTAGGGGATAGGGAGAGAGAGGAGATTGTGAAGAAGCTGGCACAGTGCCAGGGGAAGGTCTCGGAGACCGCCAAGGCATTAGGAGTTGGACGGACGACCCTGTGGCGGAAGATGAAGCGATATGATCTCCTCGCCGGCTGAGAAGGACCGCGCCCATGTTCCGTAAAGGGAACACGCTTTTTTGCGTCACCAGCGCTAAGCTCCTGATTGTGGGACACATTATGTGTATTTGGCGTCGTGCCCGTATCGTTTCAGAAGTGAACCCGAAATCGTAATATTTTGTTTTATTCTTGGTCATTGCTCTCGCTTCACCTGTATAGCTTGGATCTTTCACATTCGTCATAACCTTGTTCTGCTATGTAATCTTTCCCTCTCCCTCCCGTTCCTGATCGGTGTTCTACCTCTGCCGTGGTATCCATCTTGCTTCTGTTTCCGATCACAAGTCAGACGTCCGCCGTCCGCTGGGAATCATACTCGCATTATGAAGTTCCGGGGCGAGTTCTATCATCTCAAGATACGGCCTGAGTATCCCCGTACCGTCGAGGCAGTGGCCATCGCATGCCTCCACTTCGACAGACGGGAATTGTGTCTGTACTTTGAGCGGCCGCCCGGATCACAGTGGGTAGCCTCCCTGTGGATTGTCGATGGTCCCTGTGAGGTGGATCTCGCCGTCGTTCTCAAGGAGGATAAGCTCGACTTCATTGAAGGCTACTGCTCCCACGGGGACTTTTGTCCGACAGTGGAGGAACTCAAGCGAACCATTTTGCATTCCGGGGCTTTCGCCACGCTTCGGGAAGATATCGGACGAGAGCTTTTCCAGAGGGGGCTCGAGGACGAATTGGCCACAAATGACTCACCGCCCGGTGAGGTCCGGATCCCTCCGGTCACCAACAAAAATCCATGGCGCTGAGGGGAATCCGGTGTGTCGCCGCCCCGGTGAAGGATTACTCCCATCGGGTGGTGGCCGGTGTGGACCTCGCAGGGTCGGTGTCAGGCGTTTCCGCGGAGCGGACTGAGAAAGAGCTCGTCCCCTTGGTGAAGGAGGCGGCGAGTAAGATCTCACAGCGCCTGGGGTATGAGCTGGGCGCTGCGGGCGTTCGATAGGAACCGATCACAGAAAGGAGGTGAAAGAAGGGAGGATGGGGTTCTGGATAGGAAAGAAAAGCAAAGAACGACGAGACAGAGAAAAGCAGCAAAAAAAAAGAGAGGAGGCAAGGCGAAGGAGAGAAGCCTGAGATCACGGAAGTCAAAGGGGAGGTGCCAAAGATGGCAGAAAAGAGGGATGTAGAGATCAAGAGTCGACAGGATACCTTAAACCTCATCACCCCAGAGATACGTCCCTGGCCTGTGACGCCACCCCCTCCGCCGGAAGACGTGGTGAAGGTGTACGCCAAGCGGAAGGCGGAGGAGTTCGGCAAATGGTGCGAGGACAACCTCAGGTTCGAGTACGGTTTCGGGAAAGCGGAGGCCATTCAGGGATTCAAGGTCCTCGACATCGGTCTCTG
>JABAOH010115358.1_pt6 | contig 15374 bp, 17 predicted proteins | sample 7062181 | NCBI WGS metagenome assembly JABAOH01 (sample SAMN14538630, study PRJNA623070) | marine sediment metagenome | biome: marine biome [ENVO:00000428]; feature: marine pelagic biome [ENVO:01000023]; material: deep marine sediment [ENVO:00002113]; isolation source: pool of 5 deep marine...
AGAAAAACATCATTGTTTGATTTTTGGAGGAGAAACAACTGTTCAGGTAATTGGGAAAGGCCAGGGAGGAAGAAATCAAGAGTTAGTTTTGCGTTTGTTAAAAAATACACAAAAATTGGAAAAAATTTGCATAGCCTCAATTGGAACTGATGGAATTGATGGAAATACTACCTTTGCAGGTGCAATTACTGAAAATATCAAAACAGAACCTGCAGAAATAAAGGAGTTTTTAAAAAATAGTGATTCAGGTAGATTTTTCCAAAAACAAAAAAGTAATATTCTTACTGGGTTTACTCATTCAAATTTGATGGATATAGGAATAATTTTGACATGATTAATGTACTAAAACTTTGATTTCTTTTTTGGATTTTTCTTTTCTCATCTTTTCAATCACAAAGGCCAATTGTGCTTCATGAATTTCATCTAAAGTTTCACACATGGAATATTGTAGTTTCTTCATTTACTTAAATCATGACTTGAGAAGCTTTACAAGGAAGATTATTGTCGATTTACCATGGAAATTGCCTATGTCCTAATTCAGTGTGATTTGGGGTCTGAAGAGAATATCATTAATGAAATTATGAATATTCCAGAAGCCAAAGAAGTGAGAGGAACCTATGGGATTTATGATGTCTTTTGTAAAGTAGAATCTGATTCTAAAGAGATTCTTGATGATGTAATTACAAACAAAATTAGAAAAATTCCAAAAATTCGCTCAACTATAACGCTTCATTACATTCCATCTCAAGGTGGACGTTAAGAAGTAAAATCAGCAGGTCTCTGTCACGCTAGTCCTGTTGTGATGACAAAGACATTCACAAATGGATTCAACACAAATTTCATGTCTATTCATAATGCACTTGTAACCAAATTTTGAAAGAGGTGTTTGTTTCCAGTTCATTTTATCATATCTCCAATTTTTGTAAATAGGCTAACTAATGTAATAAAACCACACATGTACTTGAAAAATACACATCAATTGATAGTATTGGTTTTAGATTCAGGGATAAATTTTTCACTTAATCGAGCCTAAAATGAAAAGAAATGGAGGGGGTAAAAGACTAGGTTCCTTCTACCCATACTTTTTGAGTACCTTTTTGCGTGGTTATCCAGTGCCCATCAGTACTATCTTTGATTTTGTGCATCGAAAATATGATGCTAGGAATTAGTGGTCGTCCAGAAGTTTTTATTGCCTCGATTCCAAGACCTTCGCCGACAGTATCTACGGCCATCATGACGTTAATGACATCTCCTGCCTTAAAGGCAGACATTGTTTGATTAACAATAACATCTTTGTCATCATTATTCTTTATTGCAACTCGAACATTGGAGTTTGCTATGTCTTTTCCATTTTTTCTCAGCCAAAAATCTACATGACCAGTTCCATCACCAGAGATTCGACCAACCTGAGGTGCTGCAATTAAAACATAGACTCCTGATTCTGTAACAGTTATGTCTGCAGGGCTTTCAATAGAATGTTCGATTCCAGAGATCTCATCGTTTTGGTCCATAAAAACAGGAACAGGTTCTGTGGTATCGGGTCTTTGATCTAGTGTACTTACGATTTGTGCGTATTCTATAGGCATTATGGTAATAATATATGACAATCATAAAAGTTGCCTGCAAACAATTGCATTCATTTGTAGTTATCAAGGGATCTGAAAATTTTTTCAAAAATTTTAGAAATTCAAAATATTTTCCCAGTTCAGGGATTTGATAATCTGCCTTAAATTCATTAATCTTTGAATATCAAAATATGAACGACTCAACAGAAAAGAGTAATTGGATTAAAACTCCTCTTTCTAAATTCGGTTTCAAATGCATCATGAATAAGCATAATTCGTGTGAAAATTCTTCATGTGAGTGTCTTTGCCATCCATTTAATTCAGAAAAATTACTGTTAGAAAATAAAACAATCGCAAACTAAAAACAAAAATTTCTTATCAATAATTCCTGAAATTTCCAATCTGCTTTAATAGAATAATGTGGTATTAAGGTAAGGGATTTCATGCTTGAAAAGCAGTTTAGACCAGATTTGCTATATAACAAAGTTGTTCATTATTACATGGACAAAAAAGGATACTCAAAAGAGCAAGCAAATCAAATTGCCCAATCAGTTGTAGAGCGGGAAGCTCAGAGAAGAATTTGTAAAAATGAAAAATGTAAACACTTTTCACATGATCATGTTAGAAATTCTGAAACCTGTCTAGTTGAAAAATGTGAATGTGATAAATTTAGAAACTAGATAAAATCATCCAAGGAATTTTCTCTTAGAGGTTGTGCATCAATTCCAATCTTTCTTAAATGCTGGGCAAACTCCTCAACAAATCCGTGAATTGTATAGACTTTTTCTGCCCCAGAGTTTTTTACCATTTCAACTAGTTCATCAAAGTCACAATGATCACTTAATGGAATGGAATAATCGGCCCTTCTTCCGAAGGAAAATTTTGTCGATTTTGCCCAACCACTAAATCCAACAGTTACAGCCCCATACTTTGACTTCATTTCACGGATGAAGGGATTTTTTTCTGACATCATTGGGGCAACCATTATCCAGGGTTTTTTATCTAGTAACCCCTTATCTTTTGCTTCAGTGTGACCCATTCCTTGACTTAATGGAACTCCAAGTTGATTGTGCAAATCATTCATTTGTTTTACAGAGTCATGAAAATACAATGGACTCCAATGTCCAAATAGTTGTGTTATGGTTTGGGCTTTTCCCAATTGATATCCCATCAAAATGACAGGAATGCCCTTAGAGTAAAATTGTGAGATTAATTCATTTACTTGATTTTTAGTTTCCTCAAGTTTTGGAAAAACAAATTCAGAGGTGCCAAATGTACATTCAGTAATCAAAGTTTTGCATTTTGGAATCTTTGCACCTTGAAGAAATCCTCGCTCCCTAGTACAGATATCCCCAGTATAAAACACATCATCAAACAAAAGACCTTTTGAACCCAAAATGTGTCCTGAATCGACTAGTGAGAATTCCTCTAATGAAGTAACATGATTTTGCATCTTAAATCCACGAAGATTAGCAATTTGGTTTGTTTCAATTGAGGAGAGTATCTGCCCTCCATTTTTTGATGGAAGGTGATCGGCATGAGCATGAGATACAAAATTAACTCCAGACGAATCAGTGGTTTTGGGGTCAAGTAGTATTTTTTTGCCATTAATTTCACAAAGAATTCCATTTTTGGTCATTCGTATCTTTTGCCGCAATAGGATGCAAAATAATGAATTTCGATATAAATTGCAGGTTTTTTAGAATTTAATTACAGATCAAAAATTTTTTTATTTTTCAAGTCAGAGTTCCAATCCAAAGGATTGTGCAACATCTGAAAACTTTTGGTATGTCTCAAGGTATTGTCTACCTTTAGGGGTAATTACAAAGGTGTTTTTGCCATCATACTCTATTTTGTTTATTAGGCCTGATCCTGTTAGGTTCTCAAGGAATTTGGATAGTCTAGAGTGAGAAAGATTTGCCTTGCTAATCAAAGCAGTCGTTTTGATGCCTTGTTGGCCAGACTGCTCAGTTGCCATTAATAGATCCCCTACTATTTGCATACTTGTACGATATGAGACCATACGATGAATCTATAGAATGAATTTATAAAGATTGGTATTTCCAACCAGTGACAACCAATCATTACCAATAGTATATATACTCCATTTCCAATGGATGGTCATGAGCACACAAACTCAAACAACTGACGCATTTTCAACATACAAGCAAAATGTTCAAAAATATTTTGAAAATATCTCAAAAATCACCCCACAATATTTTCAATCTATAACATATTTGCAAGAAGAATGTTTCAAGGCTTGTGAGAAGACAATTAACTCTTCTGTTTCTCTACAACAAGAATTTGCCAAAAAAACTGGAATCTCAACTGAAATTCCAGCAAGTGCAAAAACTGCAATTGTAGATGCAAACAAACAATTTGTTCAAGCAAGCACCTTAGGCAATCAATTTGTCAAGACCACAATTGATGCAACTGTTCAAAACATGAAAACATTCAACGACAACGTAAATGCATATGTTGAACTAAACAAAAACATTATCCAAAACTGGATAACCCCATTCACACAAAAAAACTAGTGTGATTGATTTTTTTCTTTTTTATTTTTAGAACAACAAAAATTTATTCTAGTGAAGATGAGTCACAATAGTTGCTAAATTTAGGGATTTTAATTTCGGGTCGAGGTAGCAATATGGAAGCTATTCTCAAGGCCATAAAAAGGAAAAAAATTCCAATAAATCCAGCTATTGTAATTTCCAACAAATCAGATGCTAGAGGTCTCAAAATCGCTCAAAAGCTTGGGGTAAAAACTGAAGTGATTGAAAGTAAAGGATTCAAGGGAAATAGATGGGAGTATGATCAAAAAATAATTGCAATTTTGAAAAAAAATGGAGTTACTCCAAAAAATGGGCTTGTGTGTCTTGCAGGATTTATGAGGATTGTTAGTCCAGAGTTTGTAAAAAAATACAAAAATAAAATTATCAATATTCATCCAGCATTACTTCCTGCATTTCCAGGATTAGATGCACAAAAACAAGCAGTAGAATATGGTTCAAAATACTCTGGAGTGACAGTACACTTTGTTGATTCAGGCGTAGATACTGGTCCAATTATTTTGCAAAAGGTAGTCAAAGTGGAAAATAATGATACTGAAGAAACACTTGCAAAACGAATTTTGCTAAAAGAGCATCAAGCGTATCCTGAAGCTGTCCAATTGTTTGCAGAAGGTAAAATCAAAATTTCAGGAAGAAAAACAAAGATTAGCTAAACGTCTGGGCCACCAAAAAAATAGAGCACAACTAGCTCCTTTGTATTTCCATGAAAATAGTGTTCAATTTCTTTTCCAACAAAATACATTTTGTTTGGAGATACAGGGTAGTCTTTGTTTTTAATTTTTAAAAAACCATCACCTTTGATAATAAAATAAACCTCATCTGATTCATGTGGTTCTTGAGTATCTTCTTCTCCCGGTTGTAAAACTAGAACGCCAGCTGCAAGGCTTTCTAGATTGATAAAGGTGTGAAAATAGTCATCACTTTTTTTTATTTTTTCAATGTATTTTGAGATATCGTAATCTAATTTCATTAGGATACGACAACATTGTAGAATTTTGGCATTGGAGGAGTCTCCATGAATGATGATGCCTTTGTGTGAAGTTGTTCATGCTCAGGGCTTTGATGCATCTTTCCAAATTTTTCTAGACTCTCAAATTCTACCAAAACTCTGTGTTGGCCATCTTTAGTCTCCAAAAGTCTCCTAGAAATGAATCCATCAAATTTTGAAACTACTTGATTGGCTTCGGCAAACCACTTTTTGAAATTCTCAACTTCTTCCGCTTTTACTTTAATGTCAGACACTACTACGAACATGAAAAAATTGCTAAAAATCGCACATAATTGCTTTTCCTAGATTACCAAGGAAGATTTCTGTCATTCCAAGCATTAAATATCTAAACTTGACAAGATTTGCAATGGCAGGCATCAAAATAGACGGTAAAGAGATTGCCCAGTCTGTTAAAGATAGAGTAAAGGCAGCCGTAGATGAATTAAAGGCTCAAAATATCCAGCCATGCTTGGCAACAGTTCTAGTTGGCGACAATCCAGCATCAGCTACCTATGTTAGAAACAAACACAAGGCATGCGAAGAAGTAGGAATTCTAACCAAGGATCACAAATTATCAGCAGACATTACTCAAACTCAACTAAATGAAATTATTGATGGATTAAACAAAGACAATGAAGTTCATGGAATTTTGGTTCAGTTGCCATTGCCTGATCAGTTAAATGAATTTGAAACCACATCAAGAATTTCTCCCCTAAAAGATGTAGATGGGTTAACTCCCTATAATGCAGGATTGCTTGCAATGAAAAAAGCAGCCCTTGTTGCGTGCACTCCATCAGGAGTTATGGAGATGTTTGATTATCACAATATCAATTTGCAAGGAAAAAATGTTGTATTGATTAATAGAAGTAATCTTGTTGGAAAACCACTTTATCATTTGTTGCTTGAGAGAAATGCAACTGTAATTACATGTCATTCTAAGACAAAAAACTTGGAAGAGATGTGTCGCTCAGCTGATGTGGTAATTACTGCAGTAGGAGACAGAAATAGATTCACATTAACACCCGAGATGATTAAAGATGGTGCAATTGTAATTGATGTTGCAATTTCAAGATTTAATGACAAGCTTGTAGGAGACGCAGATTATGATAAAATAATTGAAAAGGCCTCATATGCAACACCAGTTCCCGGAGGAGTTGGGCCAATGACAGTTGCAATGTTACTAAAAAACACAATAACTGCAGCTTCTCTGAATAGTCAACTTGGACAACAATCCTGAAAAAAATTCATTAAGAAAATTACTTCTTGAAAGAAGGGACACAACATCATTTGATATGATGAAAATAGCTAGCGAGCAAATTTATAAAAAATTACGACGGAACAAAATCTTTTTGGATGCAAAAAAGATTGGGGCATACTATCCAATTGGAAGTGAAGTGCTAACTCAAGACATAATGCAAGAAGTGTTGAGCTCTGGAAAAGAGTTGTTTTTGCCCAAAGTCATTAGAGAAGGAATGGAATTTAGAAAAATTACTGATTTTTCGTGCCTAGAGAAGGGAAATTTTGACATAATGGAACCCAAAGACGACTGCCCAGTAGATAACAATCTAGATTTGCTGCTTGTTCCAACAGTTGGGATTTCTCAAGACGGAGTAAGATTAGGATATGGTCATGGGTTTTATGATAAATTCTTGTCTGAAAATAAAATACAAACCATCTCGCTAGTTTATGAAAAACAAGTAATTAAGAAAATTCCAAAATCAGACCACGATATATTGATGAATTGGATTTTAACTGAAGAAAGATTTGAAAATGTATCACAGATAAGATAGGCCTTTTTTGCCAATATCTTTTCTGCAATATTTGTGAGGCCATGAAATTTTATCAGCTGCAGCATATGCATTTGCAATTGCAGATTCTAATGTATCACCAAGTGCTGTAACTCCTAAAACTCTACCACCATTTGTGAGAATCTTTCCATCTTGGTTTTTGGTTCCTGCATGAAAAACAAACGAATTCTCATCAGCATTATCCAATCCAGTTATTTCTTCTCCCTTTGGATAAGATTCTGGATATCCTTGTGATGCTAAAACAACACATACTGCACTTTGTTTTTTCCAAGTAGGTGGAGGTAATTCAGACAATCTACCTTCCGAAGCTGCAAGTAAATATTCATACAAATCAAAATCCATTCTCATTGTAATTGGTTGACATTCAGGATCCCCCATTCTTACATTGTATTCTAAGACATATGGTTCTCCGTCTTTAATCATAATTCCAGCATACAAAAATCCTCTGAATTCAATTCCTTCATTTTTCATTGATTGAATTGTTTTGTCTATAATTTTTTCTTGGATTTTTTTTGCAAGTTCATCATCAATTATTGGGGTTGGAGAATAAGCACCCATTCCACCAGTGTTTGGACCTTTATCATCATCAAAAATTCTCTTGTGGTCTTGGCTTGTAGCCATGGGAATTGCAATATTGCCATCAGAAAGTGCAATGTATGAAGCCTCTATTCCATCAATTCTTTCTTCTATGATTATCTTGTTTCCAGCCTCTCCAAAGGTCTTTTTTACCAAAATTGTGTTAATTGCAGAAATTGCCTCTTCAGTTGAATTACAAACAATAACTCCTTTACCAGCTGCCAACCCATCTGCTTTGACTACAACATTGTAATCAAGTGATTTCACATAATCTTCAGCTTTTTTTGCATCATCAAAAATTTCAAATTTTGCAGTTGGTATTTGATTTCTTTTCATGAAATTTTTTGCCCAGATTTTACTGGATTCAAGTTGGGCGGCTTCTTTATTAGGGCCAAATATTTTTAGATTTTTTTGATCGAATTCATCTACAATTCCATTTGCTAATGGAGCTTCAGGTCCAACTACAGTAAAGCATTCATTTGCTTTTGCAAATTTTGCTAACTCTTCCAAATTATCGATTAGAATATCGACATTATTTTCAATTCCTCCATTTCCGGGGGATGAATAGACTTTATCCACCTGTTCACTTTGTGATAATTTCCAGGATATTGCATGCTCACGCCCCCCAGAACCTACGACCAGAATATTTACCAATAATAGAAATTTTTGGTCGAGTTATATAATTTAAGTTCTAAATTTTTTGATAAGAAAAATCTATGTGAAATAAATTATTATTGTGGACACTTTTTAGGATGGGGTTTAGCTACACAATCCCAGCTTCCTCCGCCTCCATCATCAGATCCACCGTCACTTCCTTTTCCTTCTTTTATTATGGTTCTAAAGTCATAATAGATTCCATCGGTCCCTAAATCAATTAGTGCTTTGATGGTATAAGTTCCAGCAGAAATATCTTTGGTGTGTAAGCTAGTGCTATATGGAGCCCCGTTCTCATCATCAGCCAAATCTAAAACTGGATTTTCACCACGTGCATCCCATAGACTAAATTCAACTATAGAAGGGGAAGCTCCAATTACATCCGCTGTAATTGTAATTTTTCCAGAGACTATTGTGCCATCATCAGATGGAGAAGTAATATCAACAAAAGGATCTGGAGCTGGATTTACCTTGACATTAGATGAATCAGGACTACTAGTTAATCCATCATTATCAGTTACTGTAAGATATACAGTATAATCTCCAGACTGTGCATAGGTGTGAGTAGGGTTTTCTCCACTTCCATAATTTCCATCACCAAAATCCCAAAGATAAGATTCAATGGTTCCATCAATGTCATTTGATAAAGAACCACTAAACGATATTGGAATTCCTTCAGTTCCTTCATAAGGTCCACCTGCATCAGAAATCGGGGCATCGTTGTCAGCTATTATGGTAATTAGGACAGAATCTTGGTCATTTTTTATCCCATCTGAAACAGTTAGGGTAAGATTGACATCATAGTTAGTGTTTGATTCAGGTGCCGTAAATGATGGAGTGGCAGTGTTTGCTCCAGTTAATGATACAGGTACTGAATCAGTGCTAGCTTGGGTCCATGAGTAAGTTATTGGTTGTCCTTCTGGGTCTGAACCACTTCCAGCCATATTAACAAGGTCACCTTCGTTTATTCCAGTGGTTTGATCAGGTCCTGCATTAGCAGTTGGTGGATCATTTGGCGTAGTGGAAAGTAGACTTTGGAAAACATTCAATCTGTCATTGGTTAAAGTTGGTTTGCCGGAATTGTAGACGGAATCACCATTTGAAAGTATGAGGTTTTTTACTTCTGAGGCAGTAAGATTTTCATCTAAAGACCATATCAAACCTGCTGCACCTGCCACATGAGGAGTAGCCATACTGGTTCCACTAAATGCGGAATATCCCCCTCCAACCACAGTAGAGAGAATCGAAGAGCCAGGAGCTGCAATATCAACGGAGGTTGCACCATAATTAGAAAAACTCGAATAAGTATCATATTTTGTGGTTGAGGCTACTGAAATAATATTATCAAGAGAATAACTTGATGGATAATGGGGAGATGCATCAGTATCAACATTGCTGTTTCCAGCAGCAGCCATATGAAGTCCAGAAAATGCATTCATAGAATTATACAATGATGTAGAGTATCCACCTCCACCCCAGCTGTTACTGGTAATCAATACATTATATCCGTGTGCCTTTAGATTAGTGAAATAATTAAAACACTTGATGGCATCTGCGGTGGAACCAGAGCCTTGTGCTGAAAGAAACTTACATCCAGCTATACTTACATTCCAATTAACACCTACTACACCATTGGCGTTATTTCCTTTAGCACCAATTGTTCCTGCTACATGCGTTCCATGGTCATGGTCATCCATTGGATCTCCATTATCGGACCTTGCATTCCATCCGTGAATATCATCAACATATCCATTGCCATCATCATCAACACCGTTACCTGCAATTTCGCCAGGGTTTACCCAGATATTTTCAACAAGGTCAGGATGAGTATAATCTACTCCAGTATCTATTACTCCAATAATTATGTCTCTTGATCCTGTGGTAACTCCCCATGCTTCAGGTGCGTCAATATCAGCATCTGCATATCCTCCAGTTTGTCCAGTGTTATGCATTCCCCATAATTCTCCAAAACGAGAGTCATTTGGTATTACATCTATTGTCACGATATAGTTGTACTCTGCAAATTCAACTCGAGGATCATTTGTAAGTTTTTGAAGAATCCCCTTGGTAGCTGGATGAGAAATAGAGACCAATCTATCTCCAGGATCATCTTTACTAGAACTGAATCTTTCTAACTCAGTTATTTCATACTCTTGAAAGAATTTATCATAAAAATTTTCAATTCCTGTTTGTGTGGTTCCTGGTTTGAAGCCAATTATTATCTCGTTAGGCACATGAGGTGCTTCAAAGTTATCGTTCTCATTGTTTTCTGCAAAAACGGGAATGGTAAAAACAATGTTACTTGAAAATAATGAAAATACTGCAGCAAATAAAATAATTGTATTTATTTTCAACTTCTAATCTCTCTAACTAAAATTTGCAAAATTATCATTTATCCTTTTCTGCTTGTTACCTGCAATAATGACAAGTTTTGTTTTGGGCACAAGGCTTTCAAATCTGTCCAAAATTTGGAACTTAAAATCAATTTAGCTTTATAAAAGCACAGATTCTCCAAATTTTCAGATGGAATTAGCCTCAAAGTTTGATGCAAAATCAATTGAAAATCAAGTTCAAGAATACACAAAATTCATCAATATTGGTATGTTAATTCTCGAGTCAGACAAGTCTGAGAAGATCAGATTTATCGAGGGACCACCAACCATGAATGGAATTCCTCATGCAGGACACCTCAGAGGCAGAGTAATCAAAGATTTATGGTATAGGTTCAACACACTTCAAGGAAAAAAAATTGAATTCAATGGAGGATGGGACACACAAGGTCTTCCAGTAGAGCTTCAGGTTGAAAAAGAGTTAGGAGTAACAGGTGGAAAGACCGAAGCTATCAAAAAGTTTGGAATTGAAAAAATAGTTTCAGAGTGTAAAAACGTTGTAAAAAAATACAATGAAAAATGGGTCAAAGTAGATGAAATGCTTGGCATGTCATTTAATCATGACAAAGCATACTGGACTTACAAAGATGAATTCATTGAACGTGAATGGCAGGTTCTCAAAAAAGCACATGAAAATAAAATTCTAGAAGAAGACTTTACAGTAATTGCATATTGTCCTAGCTGCCAAACATCACTCAGTCATGCAGAAGTAAATCAAGGATATGAGGAAGTAAAAGACCCATCATTATTTTACAAAGTCAAACTAGCTGATGAGGATGCATACTTGATAGTTTGGACTACAATGCCATTTACACTAGTTACTGATGCAATGGTAGGATTGCATCCTGAAGAAGATTATGTTTATGTAAAAGTTGAAAATGAAACTTGGGTTGTTGGAAAAACAAGACTAGAAGACTTTATGACAGAAGTAAAAATCGAAGAATACAAAGTTGAAAAAACAGTAAAGGGTGCAGAGTTTGAAGGAAAAAAATACATTCATCCACTATTGGATAAAATTCCCAAATTAGACGAATGTGCAAAACAAGATAATTTCCATGTTGCAGTGTCTGAAGACTTTGTTGATGCAACAACGGGTAGTGGCCTAGTTCATCTTTCTCCTGCAAATGGTGAAGAAGACATCAAGATTGCAAACAAAAGAGGAGTCAAAGTATTCAGTCCAATTGATGATGAGGTAAAGTTTACTGGAGAGGCTGGTGCATATCAAGGACTGTTTGTCAGGGATGCAGATAAAACAATTGTCGAGGACTTAAAAGGTTGCAATGCATTAGTAAGAATTGGAAAAATAAAACACAAGTATCCACTTTGTTGGAGGTCACATCACCCAATAGTATGGCTTGCAAGAAAGGGTTGGTTTTACAAACTAGATAGATTAGATAACAAAGCAATTGATGCAGCAGAAAGTGTAGAGTATTTTTTTGATCAGCCTAAAAACAGATTCTTGGGAATCATCAAAGAAAGACATCCTTGGTGCATATCCCGAGAAAGAATTTGGGGATGTCCCTTACCTGTATGGGATTGTGCAGATTGTGGTGAGAAAAACTGGTTCTTTTCTCGTCAAGAAATTATTGATTCAGCTGCCAACTTGCCAGACGGTGAAAATTTTGAATTGCATAGACCTTGGATTGATAATATCTCTATAAAGTGCAAGAAATGCTCTAGCACCAATACAAAAAGAGAAGAGTATGTTTTAGATACATGGCACAACAGTGGTTCAGCTCCTTATTCATCCCTAACTGATGAAGAATATTCAAAAGAAATTCCAGCCCCATTTTTCACAGAAGGAATTGACCAGACTAGGGGTTGGGCATATACCCTTTTGATTGAAAATGTAATTCTAAATAATGGACCCACTCCACCATACAACTCATTTTTGTTTCAAGGACATGTTTTGGATGAAAAAGGTGGCAAGATGAGTAAAAGTACTGGAAATGTAATAGAAGGCGAAGACTTGCTGCAAAAATACCCAGTCGACTTGGTTAGATTTTACTTTATTTGGAAGGCAAGCCCCATTGAACCACTCAGCTTTAGCACAGATGAATTAATGTCAAGACCTTACCAAGTCATTAACACACTATACAACTTGCATCTTTACTTTAAGCAAAATAGCGAGTATGACAATTTTCAATCCTCAAACACCGTCCAATGGGCTCAAGAAAATCAATTATTGTCATCTCCAGATATCTGGCTCTTATCAAAACTTCAAAAATTAATCAAAACAATTACAGAAAAAAATGAAAACTGTAGGTATCACGAGGCTGCAAAGGCAATTGATGACTATATCATTAACAACTTGAGCCAAATCTACATTCCAATTACACGAGGAGAGTTGTGGGAAGAGGACGAATCAAAAAAGAACAGAAGACTAGCAATTTATGCAGTACTAAAACAAGTCCTCCATACACTGGATATTTTGATTCATCCACTTTGTCCATTTACAAGTGAGTATCTTTACCAAACAGTTTTTCAAGAAAAGAAAACTATCTTGCTAGATTCTTGGCCACGATACCAAGAGTCACTAGTTCATGAGCAAATTGAAGAATCCTTTGACATTCTAAAAGAAGTTGTATCAGTGTCAGCTGCAGCTAGAATGAAAGGAAAACTAAAACGAAGATGGCCACTAAATGAAGCAAAAATTTGTGTTGCGAAAGGGCAAAAAGAAAAACTCGAATCACTATCAGAATTGTTAACTACTCAACTTAATGTTGAGAAATTCTCAGTTGTAGAGACTGAGAAACAATCAGGATTAGAACAAATCACAGAACTGCAACAGTTAGGTTTGCCAGTAAAGCCAACAGTAGAGCTGGAAAGAAAACGAATCGGACCTAAAGCAAAACAACACATGGGAGCTTTGGTTGCAAAGTTTGGCGAAACAAATCCATCAGACATTACATCATCATTGCAAAAATCAAACTCGTTTTCATTTGATATTCAGGGGGAGAAAATTGATTTAGAAACAGATGACTTTGTAGTTGATTTTGAAGCTGATGAAAACTTTGCAGCAGCAACAAGAGACCAGTTTGTTGTGTTTATCTCAACTTCAAGAAACAAAGAGATGATGGCGCGAGGTCTTGTAAAAGACATTGCAAGAAGACTGCAAACTCTAAGGAAAGAGCGAGGATACAATCCTACTGATGTTCTTGATGTTGCATCAATCTTGGACCTTGATGACGAATCACTAGAGATGGTCAAAGAAAAATCAGATGACTTGGCATTTTTGGTCCGAGTAAAACAAGTAAACTTTGAGCAAACTTGCAAAGAATACAAAGACGATGATATTGATGGGCAAAAAATCAGAATCTCTGTAGAATAGTCGCGGATCCAAAATAGTGCAGTGCAGTCTTACTTTTTAAATAAAAATCAGAATTTAGAAATTTCATATATCTTCCAGGGAAGAAATAGCGCCCACGTCCCCAAAAGCTATTTTCCCGAAACTTCTCTGGAACGATATTCTCTAGTTTTAGAACATGTTGAAAATAATGTAATATTTTTATTATGATCAAGAACCACCAGTTTCATGTCAAGTGACAAACATCATGTTGTAGGAGTTGAATTCCTAAAACAAAATGGTCTTGATGTTGATGAGTTAATCAAAGAACTTGTCAAAAACGCATCAGTAGAGTTTGTAGCTTATTACTACTTTACAAACTTGAGATCCTTCTGTACAGGATTAGAAGGAGAAGGAATCAAAGGAGTAATTGAGGATGCAAGACTAGAAGACCTTAGTCATTTTGAGTCATGTATTGACAGAATCTTCCAGTTAGGTGGAGAATTTCCAAAAGACATTGTTGACTTTTGTCAACAAGCAGGAGCAGAGTTTTTGCAGTCAGACAGAAGCACAACTTTGCATGAGATTTTAGAAAAATGTCTCAAAGCCGAGCAAGGTGCAATTATCAACTGGAATAAAATCTGTAAAATGACTCATGGAAAAGACCCAATGACTTATGAGATTGCAGCTGACATTCTTGCTGAAGAAATTGAGCACGAATCTTGGTTCCTAGAGTTGTTAGATGGAAGACCATCAGGCCACATGAGAAGAAAATACTCTGGAGAAAGACCACATACTGGAAAGCACTCTAGAGCACTAGGAAATCTCTGATTTTTTTTCTTAATTTTTTGTAAATTTTTTTAATCAAAATTCAACAAACTAGCTAGCTTTTAGCTAAACCGGCATAATAAATAGAAAAAACGGGATAACTTGACATGGTCAAGCAGATTAGTCTTGATGGATGGCAGATTCAGCAGTTAGTGGATTTGCTAAAAAAGGGCTCAGACATTGTTGCCAAGACTAATCGTCCAATAGTTTTGTACAGGCAAACAATTGAAGAAGAAGACGATGCTTATGAGGAAATTGTATGCACTTTGACCAAAGACTATGTAATAGAACAACTGGTAACATCAGGTGGAGTGCTTGTTCCAAGTTTTCACCAGCAGTTTGTATTTCCAATTGAAGAGTATCCTCAAGAGCTAATCAGAAAAAGTCGAGATCGCTTTATGGAAATAATAGAGTTGTTAGAAGAGCAAACAAAGTAGCTCATAATTAATAAAACCGTACCTTTGCATGAATTTTGCATGCGATTATTAGAATTTCAGGCAAAAGAACTATTTCGCGAATATGGAATACCATTACTACCCTCAAAGTCATCAAAAACAATTGAGGAAGGTCGAGAGCATGCCAAGGAATTAGGATTTCCTTTTGTAATTAAAATCCAGGTGCCAGTGGGAGGAAGAGGCAAAGCTGGAGGAGTCCAAAAATGCCAAAATGAAGATGAATTTGAGCTAAAGTACCCTCAAGTTTTGGG
>JABAOH010162659.1_pt2 | contig 15374 bp, 17 predicted proteins | sample 7062181 | NCBI WGS metagenome assembly JABAOH01 (sample SAMN14538630, study PRJNA623070) | marine sediment metagenome | biome: marine biome [ENVO:00000428]; feature: marine pelagic biome [ENVO:01000023]; material: deep marine sediment [ENVO:00002113]; isolation source: pool of 5 deep marine...
TCACTCCCACAGCCGCCAACACCGCCAGCCGGGCGAGGGTGGCTGCCCAGGAGAGGTCCGCGCCGGCATGCTCCAGGGCCAGGTAGTAGCCGACGCCGGCCAGGGCGGTGGCGGCCAGCACCAGGGCCGGTCTCACGATCAGGCCGGCCACGACGACGATTGCCGCAGCGTAGGCGGCGGTGGGCGGTGCCTGGGCTCGCACCCCGGCGTAGGCGAAGAGGCCGGCCAGAACGGCAACGCTCCAGGCCAGGGCGCCCCCCTCTACCGAAAGGAGGCCCGCCCCACGCCGGGACATGAACGTCACTGCTCCCAGAACCGCCACGGCCGGCACGGAGGGAACCCAGACCCCCGCCTCGTCCCAGGTCCCGGTGTCGATGGCCGACACGACCAGAACTACCAGGCCTGCCCACGAGAGCGCCAGCGCAATGACGGCGACGGCGAGACGATGGCCGGCGTCGAGGGGCGAGGGAGGCTGGGCCGGTACCTCGGCCCCGGGAGTGCTCACAGTATCCTCGACGTAATGGCTCGCGTCCTTCTCATTTTCGGTGGAAGATCTGCCGAGCATGAGATCTCCTGCATTTCGGCGGTGGCCATCTTCGAGGCCCTGACCGGCGCCGGTCACCGAGTCGCCCTGGTGGGGATCGACCGGGATGGGGCATGGCATGTGCCCGATCCCGGTGCCCGGCCCCTCCAGGCGACTGGACCAGAGGCGACGTTCGCCGTTCCGCAGGGAACATTATCGACGCCGGGCGGAGACATCGCTTTCGATGTGGCCTTTCCGGTGCTCCACGGTCCCTTTGGGGAGGACGGCACCATCCAGGGCATGCTGGAGATGGCGGGAATACCCTACGTGGGCTCCGGGGTGCTCGGCTCCACGCTGGGTATGGAAAAGGACATAGCCAAGCGGCTCTTCCGGCATGCCGGTATCCCTACGACCCCCTATGAGATCGTTCGGCGCAGTGAATGGGACGACTCCCCGGGAACGATCGTCAAACGGCTCGTCGACGGATTGGCTCTCCCCGTCTTCGTCAAACCGGCCCAGATGGGTTCGTCGATCGGGGTGGGGAGGGCCGGGAGCGAACAGGAGGTGAAGCAGGCCATCGAGGACGCCCTCGGCTACGGCCACAAGGTATTGGTGGAGGAGGCGATCGGGGGCCGGGAGATCGAGGTGGCCGTGCTCGACGGTCCCCGGGTGTCGGTCCCCGGCGAGATCGTCATCGAGAAGGCCTGGTACGACTTCGAGGCCAAGTACGAGGATGAGGCGTCGCAGTTCGTCTGTCCGGCCGATCTCACCGAGGTCGAGACGGCTCACGTGCAGGAGCTGGCGGCTCGGGCATTCACGGCTCTGGAGTGCCGGGGACTGGCCCGCGTCGACTTCCTCTTCGAGCAGCCCGGGCGCGGCTTTCTTCTCAACGAAGTCAACACGATGCCGGGGTTCACCCCCATCTCGGGGTTTCCGAAGATGTGGCAGGCGTCGGGAATGAGCTACCCCGAGCTGTGCGATGAACTGGTCAGGCTGGCGCTGATGGCCACCGCCCGGTAGGGAATCGCTCCCGGCACCGAGCCGCCATGGCAGGCCGGTCCCGGTTCGTATCGAACCGACGGGACTCCGGCGGGCCCGGCCGTCGGCCTCGGAGGGATTCGGGAGGTCGGGCGGTCAGAGCTTGACGACCGGGCAGGTGAGGGTGCGGGTGATCCCTTCTACCGACTGGATCTTGGCTACGACCAGCTTGCCGAGAGCATCGACATCTTCCGCCTCGGCATGGATGATGGCATCGTAGGGTCCGGTCACTGCGTGGGCGTTCTTCACCCCGGCGATCTTTCCAACTTGCTCGGCCACCTGGGCGGCCTTTCCCACTTCGCTCTGAATGAGGATGTAGGCCTCGACCAACGTGCCTCCTTGAAGCTTGAAAAGTCCTCTCCAGGGGCGACTATACAGAGGCGAGGGGCCGATGGCAGGTCCGGTCGGCGCGGGACCCCCGGGCCCGGCCGGCTGCCTCCGATCGGCGGGAACCGCGAGAACGCCCTCAGTACCCGTCGGCTCCCAGCCGTAGCCGGGCGGCAAAGAGGCGTCCGTCCTCCTCTTCGGCGTCGAAGATGATCCTTTGGCCTTGGCGGAGGGTGCGGAACACACTTCCTTCCAGGGAGCCGGGACGAAGGTAAACCCGGCTCTGATCGTCGTCGCGCAAAATCACTCCGACACCGGTAGTGGGGTCGTAGACCTTGACGACGCCCTGCATCACACCTTCTCGATCTTGCCGGCCTTGATGCAGGCGGTGCACACTCGCATCCGTCGCGAGTTGCTGCCGTGGCGCACCCGGACCCGCTGGATGTTGGGCAGCCAGCGGCGGCTCGACCGCTTGTGGGAGAAGCTGACCTGCTTGCCCACCCACGGCTCCTTGCCGCAGATCTCGCATCTGTACGCCATGAAGAATCCCGGGAATCGGGGGAAGCGCCGGGAGAATAGCAGAGGCCCGGGCCTGCCCCGACGCCTCCGTATACTCGGCCGACCGATGACCTCCGATCCGCCGCCCGTCAACGGCCGATGACGCCTCCCGGGCGAAGCCTCGCCTACCTCGCCGCCGTCCCGGTGGAACGGGTCAAGGGACTGGCCGGAAAGCGGGCCCGGGCTTTGACGGAAGCCGGGGTCGCCAGCGTCACCGACCTGCTGCTCCATGCCCCGCGCCGCTATATCGACCGATCTCGCATCGTGTCGCTGGCCGATGTGCCGGTGGGCGAAGAAATCACCGCCGTCGGCGTGGTGAAGCAGGTCAAGACCCGCCGGGTGCGCGGCAAGCTCACCATCGTCGAGGCCTCGATCTTCGACGGCAATTCCTACCTGTTCGCAGTCTGGTTCAACCAGCCGTTCCGAGCCCGCCAGCTCACCGAGGGGGCCGAGGTGGCGCTCTCGGGCAAAGTGGAGCGGTATCGAGGGAGGCTGCAGATGAGCTCTGCGGCCGTCGACGTGCTCGACCGTCCCGGAGAGTCCCTGGTCACCGGCCGGGTGGTGCCGGTGCACCCGACGGTGAGCGGGGTGGGTCCGGGCCACCTGCGGCGGGCCGTCCACAACGCTCTGGGCCGTTCCCGGCCGATCTCCGATTCGCTCCCTATCGAGCTGGTGGAGCGACTCGGGTTGGTGGGCCGCGACCGGGCCATCGCCGACGTGCACTTTCCCGACAGCCTCGAAGACGCCGAGGAGGCGCGCCGGAGGCTGGTGTTCGATGAGCTGTTCCGGCTGGAAGTGGCTTTGGCGCTGCGCAAGCACCGGCAAATCGAAGAGGCGGCCGGCATCGAGCATGCCGTCGACAACGGCCTGGTGGGCGCATTCGTCTCCGGGCTGCCCTATCCGCTCACCGGAGCGCAGCGGCGCTGCCTGACCGAGATCCACAAGGACCTGGCGGCCCCCCACCCCATGCACCGCCTCCTCCAGGGCGAGGTCGGCTCCGGCAAGACCGTGGTGGCCGTGGCGTCGCTTCTCACTGCCATTCAAGGCGGCTATCAGGCCGCGGTGATGGCTCCTACCGAGGTGCTCGCCGAGCAGCACTTCCTCAGCATCGGCGATCTGATCGAGGGTTCCGGCCTGGGTCCGCCCATCGAGGGGGCAGGAGCCGGCCTGGGAATGGGCAGCCTCTTCTCCGAAGAGGCCAACGCACCGTCTCCCGTCCGCCTGGCGCTCTTGACCTCGAGCGCCGCCGAGGTGAACTTCCGGCCCAGGGGAAGCGTCAAGCGCGATCAGGTGGTCGAGTGGATCGGGGCGGGAGATGTCGACGTGGTGGTGGGCACCCATGCCCTCATTCAGGAAGGGGTCCACTTCCTGCGCCTCGGCCTGGCCGTGGTCGACGAGCAGCACCGCTTCGGGGTGCACCAGCGAGTACGACTGCGGGAGAAGGGCGCTGAGGCCCAGCCCGATCTGCTCATCATGACCGCCACCCCCATCCCGCGAACGCTGTCGATGACCCTCTACGGCGATCTCGACGTGTCGATCCTGGACGAGATGCCGCCGGGCCGTTTGCCGACGGTCACCATCCACAAAGGCAAGTCGCCCTCCGACCTGGAGGAGGTGTATGCGCTGATACGGGCCGAGGCCGCCCGGGGCCGTCAGGCCTTCGTGGTTTGTCCCTTGGTGGAGGACAGTCCCAAGGTGTACGCGGCTTCGGCCACCGCCGAGTTCGAGCGGCTCCAGGGGATCCTGGACGATCTGCGCCTCGGCCTCATCCACGGGCAACTCCGTCCGGCCGAGAAAGAACAGGTCATGGACCGCTTCCGGGACGGGGAGATCGATGTCCTGGTGGCGACGACGGTGATAGAAGTCGGCATCGACATCCCCAACGCCACCGTGATGGTCATCGAGGATGCCGATCGTTTCGGGCTCAGCCAGCTCCACCAGCTCCGGGGCCGGGTGGGCCGGGGCGAGGTGCAGGCGACCTGCGTGCTGCTTGCCGAGCCCACGACTTCCGAAGGGGAGCGCCGTATCGGGGCCATGGTGGCCACCACGGACGGCTTTCGTCTCGCCGAAGAGGACCTCCGTATCAGGGGCCAGGGCACCGTGTTCGGCGCTCGACAGGCCGGGGTGGCCGACCTGCGCCTGGCCGACATCTTGCGCGACGTCGAGTCTCTGGTGACGGCGCGGCGAGAGGCGTTCGCCCTGGTGGCCGCCGACCCCGACCTGTCGGGCCATGCCCCGATCGCCGAGGAGATCCGGGCTCTGCTCGGCGAGGAGGTCGAGTGGCTGTTCATTTCTTGAGATGCGGGTGATCGCCGGCGTCGCCAAGGGACGGCGGCTCAAGGCTCCCAGAGGCGCGACCACCCGGCCGATGACCGATCGAGTCCGTGAGGCCCTGTTCTCGTCGCTGGGGGCGCTGGTGGAGGGCGCCCGGGTCCTCGATCTCTATGCCGGCTCGGGATCGCTCGGCATCGAAGCATTGAGTCGGGGGGCCGGTTCGGCCGTCTTCGTGGAGAGCGATCGGACGGCGCAGGCCGCGCTGGCGGACAACCTGGCCGCTACCGGATTGGACGGCGAGGTCGTCGGCGGCGACGTCGCCGACTACCTGAAAGGCGCCGCCGGTCCCTTCGACCTGGCGTTCGTTGACCCTCCCTTCGCCCTGTCGCTAGCGTCTCTCCAGAAGGTGCTCGAGGACCTGGTCGCCGTGCTCGCCCCAGGTGCCATAGTGGTCTTGCACCGGCCGAGCGGCGAGGAAGAACCGGCCTGGCCCGCGGGCCTGCACTACCAGCAGCACCGTCGCTACGGAGACAGCGCCGTGTGGCGGCTCAACAAGGAGATGTGATGAGCAGTGCCCTGCTGCCGGGGAGCTTTGATCCCCCCACCAACGGGCATCTCGACGTGATCGGCCGGTGCTCGGGGATCTTCGACCGGGTGGTGGTGGGCGTCCTCGCCAATCCTTCCAAAGAGCCGCTGTTCAGCACCCAGGAGCGAATGAACCTGCTCAAAGATTGTTGCGCCGACCTCGAGAACGTCGAAGTGAGCGCCTTCGACGGACTGCTCGTGGATTTCGCGGTGGAGCTGGGGGTCGACGTGATCGTCAAGGGCATGCGGGCGATCTCCGACTTCGACTACGAGCTCCAGATGGCGCAGATGAACCGACGGCTGTCGGGGATCGTGACGATGTTCGTCGCCACCAAGCCCGAATACAGCTTCTTGTCGTCTTCCCTCGTCAAGGAAGTGGCCCGGTTTGGGGGGAACGTGGGCGACCTGGTACCACCACTGGTGCTCGACGCCCTGCGGGAGAAGCTGTCGTGACGAGCGAAGAACAACGAATCCCACCGACTCCGGGCGCTCTCCTCGATCTGGTCGAGGAGTTGATTGCGGCCGTGGAGGGAGCCAAGAGCGTGCCGCTGTCGGGCAACGTCATGCTTGATCGGGAGGAGTTCCTGGCCAAGCTGGACAACTTGCGCCAGGAGCTGCCCGAAGAGCTGAGGGCGGCTCGCTGGATGGTCCGAGAGCGGGACGCCTTCGTGGCCCGTACCAACGAGAAGGCCCGCCACATACTCGACGACGCCCGGGAGAAGGCACAGGGCCTGGTGAGCGAGTCCTACATCGTGAAGGAGGCGGTCGAGGAGGCCAACCGGCTGGTACGTAATGCCGAAACCGAAGCCCGCCGGATCCGGCTCGAGGGGGAGGACGACGCCGAGGCTCGTCTCGCCGAGGCGGAGACCGTGCTGGCCGAACTGCTCCAGGAGGTGCGCGGTGCCCGAAACGTGCTCCACCAGGCACGGGGTCCCGCACCCGAGCCGCCGATCTCCGAGTAGTCGGCCCCGATTCCGTACAATGGCGCCATGCCCACCCGCCCCAATCCTTTCGTTTTTGGCGTCTCCGATCTGCTCCATTCCCCCGGTAAGCGGCGGCCCGAGCTCATCGAAGAGGTGGTCGACTACGGGGTCGAGCTGTCCCGCACCGCCTCGGATCGCCCTCTGACCGGTGAGCTGGAACTCGAAGGAGTCTCGGGCGGAGTGATGGTGACCGGCCGGGTGGTCGTCGGAGTGCACCATCGGTGCAACCGCTGCTTGAGGGAGTGGACCGAGGACCTGGCCGTCGAGATCCGTCAGCCATTCACCTCCGACGTTCAGAGTGACTACGTCGTGGCGGGTGAGGTGATCGACGTCGAACCACTCCTGCGCGACGAGGTGACGCTGGCCCTCCCCCTCGTTCCGTTGTGCCGGGCCGATTGCGCGGGACTTTGCCCGACGTGCGGAGCCGACTTGAATACCGGGGCCTGTCCCGGCCACCCCTCCGACGAGGAGGGGCCGTTGGCCGGATTGCGCGAGCTGCTAGAAACGCAGGAGTAGCCATGGCCGTACCCAAGAAGAAGATGTCGCGCTCACGCACCCGCCGCCGCAAGGCGGCCTGGAAGGTGACGGCACCCCACATCGTGAGGTGCCCGCAGTGCAACGCTTCGAAGCTTCCCCACCGGGCCTGTCCCGAGTGCGGGACGTACCGGGGCCGGGAGGCCCTTCGGGTCGAGTAGGGGTCAGTGGCCCGCATCGCTCTCGACGTAATGGGGGGCGACAAAGCCCCCGAAGAAACCGTCGCCGGCGCCGTCGATGCCGCCGGTCGAGGGGTCGACGTCGTTTTGGTCGGCGACGGGGATGCCGTCGGTCGGCTCTTGGAGGCGCTGGAAGTCGATCTCCCGCTGGTCCACTCCTCGCAGGTGATCGAAATGGGGGAGGATCCGGCCACCGCGGTGCGGGACAAGAAAGACGCTTCGGTGACGGTGGCGGCCCGAATGGTTGCCGACGGTGAGGCCGCCGGCATGGTCTCGGCCGGGTCGACCGGGGCCGCCCTGGCGGCTGCCGCCCTGGTGATCGGCCGACTGCCCGGGATAGATCGGCCGGGCATCGCCGGCATCTTCCCGGCCGGAGGCGGGATCGTCGTGATCGACGTCGGCGCCAACATCGAGTGCCGCCCCGAACACCTGGCGCAGTTTGCCGTCATGGGTCGTGCACTCGCCGAGACCTACCTCGACAAGCCCAATCCCCGGGTGGGCTTGCTCAACATCGGAGAGGAAGCGGTCAAGGGTCGCAATCTCGAGAAGGAGGCATTCGGCCTGCTCGAAGCCGGGCCCACCAACTTCGTGGGCAACGTCGAGGGCCACGACCTCGCCACCGGTCGGGCCGACGTGTTCGTCACCGACGGCTTCACCGGCAACGTCCTGCTCAAGACCACCGAAGGGGCCGCCCATTTCCTGTCCGTGCTCATCTCGGAGACGCTGATGAGCGACCTCAATGAGGAACACCGGGCCACGGAGTTCCTGGTTCCCAAGCTCGCCGAGATGAAGGAACGCATCGATCCCGAGTCCTACGGCGGAGCTCACCTCGTCGGCACGCACGGCGTGGTGGTGATCTCCCACGGCTCGTCATCGCGCCGAGCCATCAGCAACGCTCTGCTCATGGCCTCGGAAGGAGCCGAACGCGGTCTGGTCGAGCGCATGGCGGCCGGACTGTCGTCCTGAAGTGGACGACCCGACCGCTCGCCTGCAGGAGGCCCTCGGCCATACGTTTGCCGACCCCGGTCTCCTGAAGCGGGCGTTGATCCACCGCTCGGCGGTGGCCGAGGGACTGGGCACCGAGTCGTACGAGCGCCTCGAATTCCTGGGTGATGCCGTCCTGGGCCTCGCGGTGGCCGGCTACCTGGTGGTCACCTACCCGGATCTGACCGAGGGAGAGATGGCCATGACCCGGGCATCGGTGGTCAGCGAAGCGGCGCTGGCGCCCATAGCCGAGGACTTCGGGGTGGGGGAAGCCGTGGTGCTCGGTAGAGGGGAGGCTCAGACCGGCGGAAGAGCCAAGCCGTCGATTCTCTCCGACACCCTCGAGGCGCTGATCGGTGCCGTCTACCTGGACGGGGGGTTCGAGGCGGCTCGGGCGGTGGTGCTGCGGCACTGGACCCCGCTGATCGACGAGCGGGCCCGGCGGCCCGGGGCCCGCGATTTCAAGACACGCCTCCAGGAGATGCTGGCCCCTCAGGGCCGCCGGCCCGAGTACGCCTTCGAGGAGAGAGGGCCCGACCACGCCAAGGTGTTCCGGGTCACCGTTGCGGTGGAGGGTGAGGTGCTGGGCACCGGCACCGGCAGCTCGAAGAAGCGGGCCGAGCAGGAGGCGGCCCGCGTCGCCCTAGAGCGTCTCGGCTGAGCGATGCCCGAACTCCCGGAGGTGGAGGCGACGAGGAGAGTCCTGGCGACGGAGCTGACCGGGGCGCGGGTGAGAGACGTTTCGGTGCGCCGGCTCCGCATGGTGCGGCGCCAGCCCCGCCCGGCCGACTTCGCCGCCCGCCTGGTGGGTCGCCGGGTCGGCACGGTGGGCCGCCGCGGCAAAGTGCTCCTCGCCGAGCTGACCGGGGATCTCACCTGGGTCAGCCATCTGGGAATGTCGGGTCGGATGCGATTGACCGATTCCGGAGAGCCGGAGGCTCCGCATACCAACGTGGTGGTGGAATTCGACGGCAGCCGTCAGCTGCGGTTCATCGATCCCCGGACGTTTGGCTACATGGCCGTCCTCACCCCGCAGGAGCTGGCCGATTCTCCGCTGGGCCGAATCGGTCCCGATGCCCTCGACGACCTTCCCCGCAGCCCGGAACTGGCCCGCCGGCTGGCGGGCCGCACCGTCCCCATCAAGGCTCTCCTGTTGGACCAGACCTTCCTGGCCGGGATCGGCAACATCTATGCAGACGAGATGCTGTTCCGGGCCGGTATCCGAGGAGATCGAGCCGCCGGCTCGCTGGCCACCACCGAGGTGAAGGCATTGCGGCGAGCGGTGCGGCCCGTGTTGGAGGCCGGACTGAAGTGGGGCGGGACCAGCCTCGACGACCTGGCCTACCTGTTGCCCGACGGGCGGGTCGGGGAGTTCGCCGCCCGGCTGGCCGTGTACGGCCGCCAAGACGAGCCGTGCCCACGCTGCGGCACGCCCATCCGACGCAGCGTGGTGCGGGGCCGCAGTACGTTCTGGTGTGCCCGGTGCCAGCGGTGATCGCCCGCCGTTGCGTGGTGATGGGCCTGGTGCAGCGGGTCGGCTACCGCTACTTCGTCTACGACCGGGCAACGGCCCTCGGCGTGGTGGGCTGGGTGCGCAACCGGCCCGATGGGGGCGTGGAGGCCTTCATTCAGGGAAGCGAGCAGTCCGTCGACGCCATGATCGAGGCCCTGGGCGAGGGCCCCCACCATGCGCGCGTACAGGCCGTACACTGCGATGCGGTCGCAACCGAGCCGGGGCTGGACGGTTTCGATATCCGCTTTTGAGGGCGGGGACAATACTCGGAGCGCTGGGATCCCGGTGATACGCTGCGGCGACCCTTGCGACTCAAGACCCTTTCTCTTTCAGGCTTCAAGTCCTTCGCGGACCGCACCCGGCTCGACTTCGAACCCGGGGTCAACGTCGTCGTCGGCCCCAACGGCTCGGGCAAGTCGAACCTGGTCGACGCCGTGTCCTGGGTGATGGGGACCCAGGCGACCACCCAGCTCCGCACCGAGCGGATGGAGGAAGTGATCTTCTCGGGTACCGCCACCCGGCCCGCCCGGGATCGGGCCGAGGTCAGCCTCACCTTCGACAACACCGAGCGCATGTTGCCCCTCGACGTGCCCGAGCTCACGGTCACCCGGCGCCTGCACCGGGACGGGACTTCCGAATACGAGATCAACGGCACGCCGTGTCGTCTCCTCGACATCCAGGAGCTGTTGAACGACGGCAACGTCGGCAGGCACCAGCACGTCATCATCGCCCAGGGGCGTATCGAGAGCATCCTCAATTCCCGGCCCGAGGAGCACCGGGCAGCGGTCGAGGAGGCGGCCGGGGTCGTCAAGCACCGCAACCGCCGGGACCGGTCGATCCGGCGTCTCGAAGCGACCGATGAGGACACGAAGCGGCTTCGGGACATTCTTCGGGAGTATCACAAGCACATGAAGCCGCTGCGTCGCCAGGCCGAGGCCGCCGAGCGCCACGAGGCGACCAAGGCCGAGGTGCACGCCCTCCGCCTCTACCTCGGGGGCCGGGAGCTGCGGGCCATTCTCGACCGCATCGCAGAGGCCGAGGCCGCCGAAAGCCGTCACCGGGAGGAATTGGCCCGGGGCCGGCACGAGTTGGCCGAAATCGAGGCCTCGCTCGGCAGGCTGGAGGGCGCCGCCGGGGAGGCGGGCCGGGCGCTGGAGCGCGACACGGCTGCGGCAGCCCGGCTGGAGACGACGGCGGAGCGGTTGCGGCGGGTGGGAACGGTCGCCCGGGAACGGCGGGTGGCGCTCGACAGCCGGCGACGGGGAGCGGGCGAGCGGCGTCGCGACCTCGAATTGGAGGCCCAGGACCTGCGCCGCCAGCTGGCGGACGGCGCCGAGGAGGAGCGGCGGCAGCGGGCCCGCGCCGAACGGGCCGAGGTGGCGCTGCACGCCCTGGAGGACGAGGAACGTTCGCTGGCCGAGCAGGATCGCCTGCCCGTCGAGGGAGTGGTGGCCGCCCTGCGGGGCGATTTGGGGGCCATGGAGGCCGGCGCCGAGCGCGATCGGCGGGAGGAAGAGGCGATCGCCAGGCGCTCCGAGATCCTGGCCGTCCGCATCGAAGACGAGCGACGAGAGGCCGAACGCCTGACCACCGAGATCGAGCGGGCCGACGCCGAAGTGGGGGCGGCCCAGGGCGCCTACGACGACACCAAGCTCGCACGGGAACTGGCCCAGCGTGAATGGGAACTGGCCGAGGAGGGNNCGCCGCCCAGGCTCGGGTGGAGGCTCTTCGGGCCGTTCTGGGCGGGGTCGCCGATCCAGCGGCCCGTGACCGGGCCCAGACCATCGACGGCATCCTGGCCTCCCTGGAGGCCCGCCTCGACGTTCCCCCGGCCCTGGCTTCGGCCGTTACCGCCGCCCTCGGACCCTGGGTCGACGGCCTGGTGCTGCGCGACGCCGACGCCCTCGCCGCGGCGGTGGCAGAACTCAAGGCCGATGGCATGGGTGGAGTCCCCCTGGTGTCGGCCGTCGATACGGGTCATGCCCCCGCTCGCAAGATCGCCGCCGAATGGGGGGTGGATGCCCTCGTCGATCGGCTGGGACCGGGCGCCGATAGCGGACTGGCCGAGGCGATGCTGGGCGACGTGATCCTGGTCGAGGGTTGGTCGAGCGGCTGGACGCTGGTACAGCGCAATTCGTCGGTGCGGGCGGTCACCCCGGAAGGGGACTTGATCACCGCATTCGGGGTGCGCCCCGCCGATCCGGCCGGCATCACTCCGGCGGCCCTCGAGGAGGCCGAGGCGGCCCTCGAGGAGGCCGAGACCGCGGTAGCCAGGGCCGACAGCGTGCTCATCGATCGCCGGCGTACGTTCGAGGCTGCCCGCACCAACGAGCGGAACGCCCTCGAGTCCCTCGAGGTGCTCGAAGCCCGGCTGGCCGGCTCGACCGAAGCGCTGGCCCTGATTCAGCGGACGAGGGCCGAGAGCGAGGCCGAAGCGTCCCGACTCGGGGAGCGGCGGCAGGCCCTGGCCGAGACCGCGGTGAGCCGGCAGGAACGGGTCGCCGAGCTGCGACAGCGGCTCGATGCCTTCGAGGGAGAGGAGGCGGCCCGCCACGAGGCGTGGGAGGCCATGAATCGACGTCTCCAGGAGGTCACCCGCCGTCGCGATGAGGCCCGCCGCACTCGTGAGGAGGCCACCGCGGCCCTGGGGGCGATCCGGGAGCGGCACCGTCTCACCGAGAAGCGACTAGCCGAGGTGTCACGGCAGCTCGCCCAGTGGGAGGAGGCCCCGGCCGAGGAAGAACAGGCCATCGACCGGCTGCAGTTGGTGGAGGACCGGGCCTGGCGTGCCCTGGCGATCGTCAAGGAGCACGTCGCCACGCTCCGGGAGCGGCAACGGGCACTCCGCGAGCAAGCGGGCTCGGCCGGGGATCGTTTGGACAGCACCCACCGGCGACAGCGTGATTTGGAAGACACCGTCGCCGAGGCCCGCGACGCCGCGTCCGCACTGGCCGTCGAACTGGCCGAGCTGCGTACCCGTCGAGAAGCGGTTGCCGAGGCACTGCGGCGGGAGGCGGACGCTTCCGAGGAGGAAGCCCTGGGCGCCGAACCCCCAGCGCTGGAAGAGGACGCCGATCCGGCCGAGCGCCTGGAATCGCTCGAGAACGAACTGCGTCGGATGGGGCCGGTCAACCCGCTGGCGGCCGCCGAGTATCGCCAGCTCGCCGAAGAGGCCGAGTTCCTGGAGAGCCAGCTGGCCGATCTCGAGGAATCGCGTCGGGAACTGCGCAAGGTGATCAAGGCGCTCGACGACAAGATCGCCGACCTCTTCACCGGGGCCTTTGCCGAGATCGCCGTCCTCTTCGAAGAGAACTTCTCCGGCCTGTTTCCCGGCGGGAAGGGCAGGCTGGTATTGACGAATCCCGACGATCCCCTGGAGACCGGTATCGAGATCGAGGCCCAACCGCTCGGCAAGAAGGTCAGCCGGCTCAGCCTGCTTTCCGGAGGGGAGCGGTCGCTGGCGGCGCTGGCGTTCCTCTTCGCGGTCTTCCGGGCCCGGCCCAGCCCCTTCTACCTGCTCGACGAGGTCGAGGCCGCCCTCGACGACGCCAACCTCCGCCGCTTCCTGCGACTGGTAGAGCTGCTCGGCCGGTCGGCCCAGCTCATCGTGGTGACCCACCAGCAACAGACGATGGAGGCGGGGGATATCCTCTATGGCGTCACGCTGGAGCCCGGCGAGTCTTCCAAGGTGCTCGCCAAGCGGCTCAGCCACGCAGTCGTCTGAGGTGCCGCCGTGACCGGCCTCATCATTCTGATCATCGTCATCGCGCTCATCGCCATTCCGGCGATTGCCATCTCGTACTACGCCCTCGCTCAGAGGCGACGAGCCGGGGCGGCCTTGCTGGAGGCGGTTCCGGCGGCCCGGCCACTCTCACTGGCCGATCGCCTGTCGCGAAGCCGCCGCGCCATCGGCGGCCGTCTCGGCGCGTTGCTGGCACGGGGCCGACTCGACGACGAGTTCTGGAACGAGGTCGAGGAAACTCTCATCGCAGCCGACGCCGGCACGGCGGCCGCCGCCGACCTGGTCGGCAAGGTCCGGGCGGCGGACCCGGGCGACCCCGAGGAAGCCCGCCGGCTGCTGCGCGACGAGCTGGTGGCCGCCTTCGGCCACAAGGACCGACATCTGGCGCCCATCGCCGATCCGGCGGTGATCGTGGTCGTGGGAGTAAACGGAAGTGGAAAGACCACGTCCATCGCCAAGCTGGCGGCCCGCTACCAGGCATTGGGCGCCGAGCCGTTGCTGGGCGCCGCCGACACGTTTCGGGCCGCGGCCGACGAACAGCTGCGGCTGTGGGCTCGAGACGTCGGGGCGGAGATCGTCGGAGGATCGCCGGGGGCCGACCCGGCCGCAGTCGCGTTCGATGCCTATCAGGCGGCCAAGGCCAGGGGAAAGGACGTTCTGATCGTCGACACCGCCGGACGCCTCCACTCGGATCGGAACCTCATGAGCGAGCTCGCCAAAGTGGTCCGGGTCCTCGAGCAGCGGGCCGGCCGGGTCGACGAGGTACTGCTGATCCTCGACGGCACCGGTGGCCAGAACGGCATCGCTCAGGCCGAGACGTTCACTGAGGCGGTCGGCGTCACCGGAGNNCATCCCGGTGAAGCTGATCGGCGTGGGGGAGACCGTCGAAGACCTCGTACCCTTCGAGCCGGAGGCATTCGTCGACGCCTTACTGGAGGAGGACGAGTGAGCACTCCCGAGGAGCTGCTGGCGGAGGCCCGGGCAGCCGCCGAGGGGGCCTACGCCCCCTACTCGCGCTTTCGGGTGGGGGCCGTGGTGATTGCAGCCGACGGTACCCGCTACACCGGGGCCAACGTCGAGAACGCCGCCTACGGATCGACCCTGTGCGCCGAGGCGGTCGCCATCGGCACGGCGGTCGCCGCCGGGGTGCGAGAGATCGACACGGTCGCGGTCGGCTGTCTCGACGCCTACGAGTGCTACCCGTGCGGGGAGTGCCGCCAGCTGATGAGCGAGTTCGGGGTCAAGAGGGTGGTGGTACAGGACGCCCAGGGCGGTGCCACCGAGCACACCCTGGACGAGATCCTGCCCCACTACTTCGGACCCAAGTCCCTCGAACGCTGAGCCGTCACCTGGTGCGGGCAAAGGCTCCGCTCAGGATCACGATGGCGAGGGCGGCCAGCGGCAACGCGTACCACACACCGCTCGCCAGCTCACCGAGGCCGATCGCCAGGAAAGCCGATCCCCAGAACAGATTCCAGCCCCATTTCGAGCGATACTCGGCCATGGCGAGACGGATCAACGTCTCGGCCAACACGATTGCGCCGGCCCCCACGAAGAACACGCCCCAGCCTTGCCACCAGCTGAAATCATCCCGGAAGCTGGTGTTCTCCGCCACCACGACGAGTGCGCCCCAGATGAAGAGCGCCGCCCACCCGATTGCATCGAGTCGATCGCTTTTCCACCAGTCTTCCCAGGACTGGTCCGACGAGTCGCGGGCACCGGTGAGCTGATCCTCCGGCGCCGCTTCTTCCCTGTGGTCCAAATCAGTCATCTCCACTTCCTCCCCGAGCGGCCCCGCTCGGCAAAAAGCCCGGCGGCCTCCTGCTCGCCGATCCAGATCAGACGCGTCGGCGTCTNNGAGGCCAAGGGCCCTGATCCCCTCGCTCCCGGGGTTGACGAGGCGGCGGCCTCGGGCCGACCGTCCACCTCTCGGAGCGCTCCGAGGGGGAGCTCGTAACGCGCTGGGTGGCCTTTGGGGGTCTTGATGCCACTCTCCGTGGTATATTGCCCTCGGTACGGGAGGGTAAGGAGGTCGAAATGGGCCGGCTTTCGGGTTTTCGGGTTTTGGGGAAGATCCGGAGGGCCCCTCCCTGGCTACGTCGTTTGACGCTGGTATGGGCCGGCGCGCTCTCTG
>JABAOH010005300.1_pt1 | contig 15372 bp, 13 predicted proteins | sample 7062181 | NCBI WGS metagenome assembly JABAOH01 (sample SAMN14538630, study PRJNA623070) | marine sediment metagenome | biome: marine biome [ENVO:00000428]; feature: marine pelagic biome [ENVO:01000023]; material: deep marine sediment [ENVO:00002113]; isolation source: pool of 5 deep marine...
ATAACCCGCCAGAATAAAGTAAACATGATGGATAGGATCGACGGGAAGGATCTCGCATCGTTTGCGCATAAACCTCTCAAATTCAGTGCTCATGAAGGGTAACGAGGCCCCGTAGACCTCTTGAATATCGTCGAGCCCCTCCTCCTTCAGAAAATTCCTTAGGGCATGACACATCTCCACCCCATCTGCAGCACCGCCTGTTAAGATTGCCGTGTGCTGACTGATTTGCACGAGACGATCCACCTTCAGATCGATCATCTTACCACGGGGATCAAAGTCTACGGCTTTACCATCTGTGGCCAGAACGATTCCGTTGGCGTTCTGGCAGGCAATAAGCTGGGACATGGGCTGCTCCTTTTCGGCACTCTTTTGGATTCATATACCATAGGAGCCCCGGGGTTTCAATAGGAAATACTTTTGTAAGCCTTTAATTTTATTGAAATTTGATATTTCAGTAGGGAACTCCATTGTCCCTTCGCTTCAATGCTTTCGAAGTGACCCTTTCGGGGCTCGCAGGTGGGGAATACTTACCCCTTCCAGCCTCTAAAGGGCTGGCNNATACTTACCCCTTCCAGCCTCTAAAGGGCTGGCTTTCCCCTTCCTGCTCACCCTCGAAGGGTACCCCACTTCTCCAGCAGATTACGCTCAGGGACAACCGAGTTCCCTGGAAAGTCAGGAACCTTCAGAAGACATTTCCCTTGACGATTCCAACCCCGTTCTGCTATCGTTTCCCACAAAATGAATCCCCATCATTCTTTTCAGGGGGTGCAAGTGTCGGGTTGATGGAAAGAGATGAGGTTCCCTGCTTTGTTTAGAACAAAAACTCTACCGAGGAGGAGAAGAAGACATGAAGTCTAAGTTAATTGATTTGAGCCAGGAGATTTTTACGGGAGCCCCGGTGTGGCCCGGCCACCCCGAGACCAAGGTTACCGTCGTAGACACTCATGAGGAGACCCTCAAATCCGGACGGTTTGAGGATAACTATAGCTTCACTGCCGAAAAGATCGAGATGAGCACCCACGGGACTACTCACGTGGACTCTATCAGCCACATTGACCCCAGACCGGGGGCGCCCAGCATTGAAAAGATCCCCCTTGACTGGTTCTATACCGAGGCCATCTGCATTGACTTATCCCACATTCCGCCCAAGACGTACTACACGGTGGAAATGATCAAGGAGGCTCTGGAAAAGCATGAATTGGAGATCAAGAAAGGTGACACGGTGCTCCTCCACTCCGGTCACTATGTGCGGACGTGGGGCACCCCGGCCTGGCTAACCGACTACCCGGGTCTAAATCGTGAGGCCGCAGAATGGATCCATGATCAAGGTGCGATCAACATCGGTCAGGATGCGCCGAGCCACGACTGTTCACAGACCAAGAGCTACCCCGCCCATCAGGTCTGCCGGGAGAAACAGACGTTGAACACCGAAAACCTCGGCGATCTGAGACCCGTGGTCGGCAAGCGATTCCGCTTTATCTGTTTTCCCCTCAAGATTCGAAACGGCAGCGGCTCACCGATCCGCGCCGTGGCTGTCCTGGAAGACGCAGACGAGGGATAGCCAGCCGAGAGAGGTGCGTAAAGAAACAATTCCCCGAGGTAAGATCGAGAGGGTGCCCCTTATCCTAAACCCTTAGATTTACATTCCCACGAAAACCCGGCTCTCATTGCAGCCCTGATTTAAACAAAAGAGGAGGTAGATCATGAGCGATCACAGCGTTGTAAAATACGATGAAAGAGGAGTAATGGACGGAGGGACAATGGGCTTACCCAGGAAGATGAACCGCGATATCTGGCTGAAGGAGGTCTTTCCGGAGTGGGGTACCTACCTCAATTACGAGATCGATACATTTGAGGCCAAAGACGGTACTGGTGTTTTGTGGTATTTCGGTGCGATGTCATGTGCGCTAAAGTCTCAGTCAGGGGCGGTTTTTCTCATAGACCTCTACGCCGGTCCCAGTATGTTTACGCACTATTCATACGATGGGGTCTGTAAAACGAGCGGTGCCGAGAAGCTATACTGGATACGGACCCACCCCATGGTGGTCGACCCATGGAAGTTCAAAAGGATAGATGCAGTGTGCGTTACCCATCACCATCAGGACCATATGGATTTTTACACCATAAGCGCCGCCNNAAAAGCGTTCAGATTGAGGACATGAAGATCGACTTTGCACTAAACTACGATGTTATGGCCAGCAAGACCGGTTTTGAAACGCCAGCGCCCTTCGAGGAGGTTGCGGTGACCTATATTTTCAACACCATGGGAGGAACATTCGCTTTCCTGGGAGACTCCCTGTTTCACAATGGATACCGGATGGTGGGTGAGAATTACGAGATCGACGTGGTCTCCATGTCCATGGGCAACAACGCACCAGGGTATACTGACAAGATGTCTCCCTGGGATGTGTGGCGCGTGGCCGAATCCCTCAACGCAAAGGTGATTTTGCCGATGCACCACGACAATTGGGCCAACTGTTATGAAGATCCCTCCTACGTTGAATACATTGTTGGTCGGAAGAACAGGGAGAGTCGTCATCCCGAAATGAAATCGGTCATCCTCCTCCCGGGTGGAAGATACGTACACCCTGATGACATGGACATTGGCCGTTATGTTTATCCTGATAATCGTGAACTAATGGACTGGAGGAGAAGTATAGAATACGGCCCCGATGCGATGAAATAGAATCTCATTTTTGGTTTAGATCGCTAGAATCGTTTAGAATGTTTAGATCGTTCAAATGGGTTGCTTGGGTTTATTGAGTTTGTTGAGTTTATTGGGTTTGTTGGGTTGATATCTCACCTGTCTTGATACCCACTATTCCATTATTCCAATACTCCAATACTCCATGTGGTCTATTCCATTATTCCAACTTTCCAGTATTCCAGTATTCCATGTTGTCTTTTCCATCATTCCGCCCCAGCCTTAAGGAATAAGCGCCACCCGGATCACATTCTCCAGCCGTTTTGTGAAGATCTCCATCCCCCTCTGGACTTCTGATAAGGGGAGTTTGTGGGTAACGAGCGGTTTGACATTAACTCGACCAGACGCCAGTAACTTGATGGACTCAGGGAGAGCATTCGGTGCTCCTCGGCTTCCAATCACCTCAATTTCGTCCAGGACGATACGATCGGTATCGAGGGGAACACCCTTCTTGCCGGAAACCCCTGCCAGCACTACCCGTCCTCCTCTCCTCACGCAATCCAGGGAATGCCTAACGGCCTCCTCGGCCCCCGCGCACTCGATAACCACGTCCGCTCCCTCACCGTTTGTGAGCTCCTTTACCCGTTCCACCACATTACCCTGCGTCCGGTCCACCTTCTCGTCGGTGCCCAACTCACCCGCTACCCCGAGCCGATGCCCCCTCCCCACGGCAATGGTCCTCCCGGCGCCCGAAATCTTGGCCAACTGAAGGATAATCAACCCCAGCAAACCCACTCCTATGACCACCACATCATCACCCAAATCGATACCCCCCCTTCGAACTGCCTCGGTGCCAATGCCCACGTTGCAGGCCGATACACCCTCTTCCATCCCTAAGCTGTCGGGCATGGGATAGATAGTCGTTGCAACGACGGCGATGTACTCGGCATATGCCCCGTTTACGTTGTGCCCATAGAGCTTGTATCCCTTATCCGCACGGGGGGCACTCTTGCATAAATGGTATCGACCCTCCGCGCATCGAGCACAGGTACCGCAACCCTTTTGCGGTTCGCCGATAACCCGTTGCCCCACTGAAAATCCTTCCACCTCGCTCCCCACGGCAACTACCTCGCCGAACCATTCGTGTCCCATGATAAAGGGTAGGTGCGGAGGATAAATACCTTCCAGTTCCCCCATGGCAATGTGGACATCCGTCGCACAAATACCACATCCGCTGACTCGACAAAGGACCTCATCGTCCCTATACTGGGGAGTTTCAACATCCTCATACCGCAAATCACCCCAATCATGCAGGACGGCTGCTCTCATTTTCTGCGGAATCCCTCGCGCCATTTCTCGTTTCCTCCGTATCTGTTCTTATTCAGACGGTCGTAAAACGTTTCAGGAGTCTACCTCACATAATGAGGAAACTTATGTCTCTTGCAGTATTTCCATGGTGATTCCATCATAATCACGAAAATAACACCATTTCCATCCCTTTAGGTCCCCTTCCGTAACTTCATTCACATCCGAATTGAACCGAATTCCAGCATCTTCCAGCTTCTTTTTTGTCTCGTAAATATCATCAACCTTGAAACAGATATGCCCTGAACCCGCGATTGAAGGATCTCTCGGGCAGGGTTTGGCTTCTGGCTCTACATATTCTATAAATTCAATCTTAGTTTCTCCTGCCTTCATTACTGCTATTTCCAGTTTCGCCTTCGGTTGTTTTACACCCAAAGCCGTTCCGAGCGTGTCATATTCATTAATGGTTCTACCAACCAGCTCTAACCCGAGAAGCCTCGTGCAAAAATCCACGGTTCTCTCTATGTCAGTTACCGTAAAACTACAGTGATGCATTCCGGTGATTGCCATTTTTTCCTCCTTTCCAGTATCTCGTGGTCTCTTAATACTATGATCTATTGAGTGCAATTTTCGGGATGCCCGCTTTAGCCCCTACAATTTCCCCTTCAATTCGAGCAACACGGGAACCATTCCCCCGTGTCATATAACTTTCCTCTTGAGGAATGTCAAGAAATTCATAGAACAGGAAAAAGGGGTGAAACCTCCCCTATTGACGACACATACCTGTCCCGCTATTATCACCCCATGGAAAGACCTTTTTGCATAGAATACCCTACTGGTATCACGTAACCTGCGGGGAATGAAAAAGCCTAAGAACCCAGGAGAGAAGCAGCAATGGAATATATCCCCCAAGATAAGCTACAAGGAGTTCGCTCATTGTTTGACCTGACGGGCCGAACTGCGGTAATCACCGGAGGAAGCCGTGGCCTGGGCAGAGGAATGGCGTTGGCATTGGCCGCCGCCGGAGTTGACGTTGCAGTGGTCAGCCGCACCCAGCAGGATTTGGAAGCCGTGGCCGAGGAAATCGGAAAACTGGGCAAGCACGGGCTGGCAATTGGTGCTGATGTCTCGGATGAAAGGCAGGTGGAGAGGATGGTTGAGCAGGTTCTCAAAGAATTCAAGGGGATCAATATTCTCATCAATTCCGCCGGCATCGTCTCAATTAAGCCGACTATCGAGTATCCCCTCGATGAGTGGCAAAGGATCATGGATGTCAACCTACGTGGAACCTTCCTCTGCTGTAAGCACGTTGGGAAAGTGATGCTGAAGCAAGGAGAAGGGAAAATTATCAATCTCTCTTCCGTACGCGGTTTGCAAGGGCGGCCTAACGATCCATCCTATCCCGCCAGCAAGGGAGCTGTAAACATGCTCACCAAGTCGCTGGCACTGGAATGGGCCAAAAACAACATAACGGTAAACGCCATTGCACCGACTTTCATACGGACCAGCATAAATGCTCCCTTGTTGGATGACAAGGCGTGGCGGGAGTGGGTGTTGAGTCGAATTCCCATGGGGAGGACCGGGGAAATTTGGGACCTATTCGGCCCGATGCTCTTTCTTGCCTCACGCGCATCTGACTTCGTCACAGGCCAGATATTATATGTGGATGGGGGCTGGATATCCGGTTGATGAGTGGCAGAGAGCCTTCGAGTCCTATGAAATTTTTCCCTTGACAAGCAAGCTTAGTTGCTGCTATATTTCGTCTCCACAAAGAACCTGTTATTTTATAAACTTTTTATAATCTCGACGATAGAATGTCCCGCGCGATGTGGTTGAGAAATACGAAATTCGGCCATGACCTTGAGGGGCAGTTTCCCCTCTAAGGGCGTGTATGTAGAGGGGTTTATCATACATATCTCTAACAAAAGGAGGAATTTCCCATGAGAAAGGAAAAATTTCTAAAGAGACGGTTTCTGGTGACCGCCCTCGTCCTCGCCGGCTGCTTTGGGCTCGTCGCATCTGCGGCGCTCGCCAAGGTCCTCCCCGGTGCGACGGTCGAGGAGCGGGCGATCAACGGCGCCAAGGAGTACATCAAGAAGCACAAGCTGAAAGAGCCCACGCTTACCGTGCTCCAGAACGCGCTCTTCAAGAACGCGCAGCCCAAGTACGACCGGCAGTGGGAGGAGCTCACCGGCGTCAAGATCAAGTCGATCCCCTATGGCTACACCGACATTCCCTCCAAGATCATGGCCGAGGCGGTGGCGAAGACGGGCCAGTGGGACGTCTTCAACCATTTCCCCTACTCCGTCCCGAACGCCGTAGGGGCGGGCGTTATGGAGCCCCTCGATAAGTACGCGAAGAAGGGCAAGCCCGATTTCTCGGGAATAGCAACCGGCCTGCGGGGGCAGCAGTGGTACAATGGGAAGCTCTACTTCTTGCTCCTCGACGGAGACCACCTGACCCTTGTCCTCCGCAAGGACATCATGGAGCTGGCCAAGGACGACTACAAGGCCAAGTTCGGCAAGGAGTGCGACTGCCCCGAGACGATGGCCGAGTGGGAGCAGATGGCCGAATACTTCCACACCAAGGCGGGCCAGACCCGCTGGGGGGTGAAATTCGACAAGCCCCTCTACGGGGCCCTCGCCTACCGGAGCATGAACTTCTCCTACCGGCACTTCCCGGCTTACTTCGGCGGGCTTCTCTTCGACAAGGACATGAACCCGCAGATAAACACCCCTCGGGGCATCAAGGCGATTGCGGAATTCGCCTCCATCGTCAAGTACATGCCCGAAGACGTCCAGGGTTGGGCGACGCCCCAGATCTATCCCTTCTGGCGGAGCGGTCAGGCCTTCTCGGTCATGTCCTTCCCCTCCATCGTGGGCTCCGGGAACAAGTCCGCTGATAGCGTCATCAAGGGTAAACAGCTCACCTGCCCCATGCCGGGCGTAATGATAGGTGGTAAGCTCGTGCGGCGCTCTCCCCAGGCGGCGGGCGCCGGCTGGGCGGTGAGCAGCTACAGCAAGCACCCCGAGCTGGCCTACTACTACATCCAATGGCTCACGGGGCCGACCAAGGGTGACGAAATTATCGCGGATCCCAAGGGATTTTGGGACCCACTGCGGGAGTCAAACCGGACGAACAAGGCCGTCCTCGACAAACATACTAAGGAATTGGTCGAGGTAACGCTGGAGAACTCAAAAGTCGCGACCTCGCTCATCATGCTCGAGGGCAACTACGAGTATTACAACGTGATGGACAAGAACCTGGCCCTCGTGATGCAGGGTAACATCAGCGCGGAGGAGGCCGCCAAGCGGATCGAGAAAGGCTGGAACAAGATCACCGAGGACATCGGGCGTAAAAGCCAGATCAAGGCCTGGCGCAAAGGTGTCAAGAGCGGTGCCTATATCGATAAGTTTTAGTAGTCTGAAGCATCGGAAATATGAGTTGTTCGGGGTGGTAGGTTTATGCCCGAGGTAGTGGTTTCATCTATAAAGGCGCCTACTGAAAAGATGGCTTACGGGACGCGCTTATGGGGACGCATGACCACATGGCTTTCCCAGGAGCGCGTCTTCCGCCTCATCCCGTTTGTGATGGTGGAGGGGACGTTCCTGTGTCTCCTGGCCGTTCCCTTCATCCTCACGATCTACATCAGTCTGCTCAAGTGGCGCGCCAACCGGCCCTTCGAGATGGCCTACTTCTACGGCCTCTTGAACTTCAAGACGGTCCTCACGGAACCCGATTTCTGGTGGGCCTTGGGGCGGACATTCTATTTCGCCGGGGTGGCGGTTACGCTTGAGCTGCTCGTTGGCTTTTTGCTCGCACTGCTCGTGTACAAGGAGTTCCGGGGCCGCAGGCTCTACACCACCATCTTTCTCATCCCCATGATGGTGGTCCCGGTGGTCGTGGGCTACAACTTCTCCATGATCTACGTCGATTCGGGCCCTCTCAATCAAATCCTCAGGCCCTTTATCGAGTTTTTCGGGTTGAACCCACGAATCCGCTGGCTCTCCCACCCAATTGCCGCCCAGTGGGCGGTCATGCTGGCGGATGTGTGGCAGTGGACGTCGCTGACGTTCCTCATCTTCCTCTCCGGCTTCTCCGCCCTCCCCGAACCCCTCATCAACGCGGCCCGCGTCATGGGCGCGACCCGTTCGCAGATCTTCTGGCGGGTGCAGCTTCCCCTGCTGAAGCCGGTCATCATCATCGCCATTGTCATCCGATCCATGGAGGCGGTCAAGCTCTTCGACCAGGCGGTGCTGCTCACCTTCGGAGGGCCGGGAACCGCCACCGAGACCATCGCCTTCTTCCTCTGGAGACAGGTGTGGATGTTCAACAAGTACAGCTTCGGGGCGGCCGCTTCGGTGACTGTGCTGATTCTCTTTGCGGGCCTTATCTATACCGGCATTTATTTGCTCGTGCGCCAACGAGCCATGGTCCAGCAGGAGGGCATGTGATGGAAGGGACGATCACGAAACGTGCCCAAGTCTCCTTTGCCAGGCGCTACAACCTCTTTCGATACTTCCGCCACGCGGTCTTGCTAGCCTGGGCGGCCTTCGTGATCTTTCCCATCTTCTGGATGATTTCGACGTCCTTCAAGGATAAGCACGAGTGGGTGTCCTGGCCCCCGCACTGGGTGGCGCACGACTTCACCTTCCACAACTACCGACAGATCTTGGCCTTCACCGCCAGCGGCTTCGATGAGAGCCTGAGCCGGGGTGCCACCGAGCAGGCGTTCAACATCTGGAAGTCCTTCGGCGATTCGGTGCTGATCGCCACGGCCAGCGCTCTGATTTCCCTGCTGCTGGGGACATTCATGGCCTATGCCATCTCGCGGTTCAACGTGGGCGGGCGGAACTTCCGCCACCTGATCCTGACGATTCGCATGGTGCCTCCCATCGTAATCGCCATCCCTATCGTGATGTACTATGCCATCCTGATTCCTCATGCCACCCAAACCGTCCTGGGCGTGCGTTTCAGCATGTTCGACACCTACTCGGGCCTCGGCCTGCTCTATGTGGCGACGACGCTTCCCTTCGTGATCTGGATGATGCTGAGCTTCATCGAAGAGGTACCCTACACCCTCGAACACGCGGCGCGCATGATGGGCGCGGGGCGTATTTACACCCTCCGGCGGATCGTCGTCCCCCTCGTGGCTCCCGGGATGGTGGTCACGTTCCTCTTCATCTTCATCCTGAACTGGAGCGAGTTTTTGCTCGCGCTGACCCTTACTCAGCCGGATGTCACCACCTTACCCGTCCTACTCAACAAGTTCCAGAGCGCCGTCGAAGGCCGCCTCTACGGCCCCCAGGCCGCTATCGGAACTATGATCACAATACCCGTGGTCATCCTCGGCATTCTTATCCAGAAGCACCTGGTGAAGGGGTTCAGCTTCGGGATGATCCGTAAGTGAAGTGAAAGGAAGGAGACGTCTGTGGCGAGAATCATCCTGAAAGACCTGGTGAAACGGTTCGGGCATGTCGTCGCCGTGAACGGCGTCAACCTGGAGATTCCCGACGGGGAGTTCCTCATCATGGTGGGGCCCTCCGGGTGCGGGAAAACCACCACCCTCAATTGTATCTCCGGCCTGGAGAGGCCCACCAGCGGCGAGGTCATCATCGGAGATGTGGTGGTCAACGACCTCGAGCCCGGCGAAAGGGACCTGGGGATGGTCTTCCAGGATCTGGCTCTCTTCCCCCACATGAGCGTCTTCGAGAACATCGCCTTCGGCTTGAGGGTCAAGCAGATGCAAAATGAAGAGGTCCGCACACGGGTCCTCCATGCGGCCAAAACCATGCGCATCTCCTCACTCCTGGAGAAGCGACCGTCCCAATGCTCCGGGGGCGAAGCACAACGGGTGGCGCTGTCGCGGACCATCGTCACGAACCCGTCCGTTTTCTTGATGGATGAGCCCCTCTCGAGCCTCGACGCGAAGCTGCGGGTGGATATGCGCACCGAGCTCAAACACCTCCACGAACAGCTCAAGGCCACCTTCGTCTACGTCACCCACGATCAGGCCGAGGCCATGACCATGGCGGAGCGCATCATGGTCATGCGCGACGGGCACATCCAGCAGTTAGGAGGGCCCCTCGAGATCTATCGACGTCCGGCGAACCAGTTCGTGGCGAGCTTCTTCGGCACCCCGACCATGAACTTCATCCAGGGCACCCTCGATACGAAGGGGGACAAACTCATATTCCGGGCAAAGAACCTGGAGCAATCCTTGCCCCCTGGGACGCGCCTGGAAAACGGTGGAAGGGCAGTCACCCTGGGTGTCCGCTCCGAACATGTACTCGTCGGGAAAGGATCGAAGCAAGGCCGTGTGACGCTCACCGAACCCCTCGGGGATGAGACGCTGGTGTTTTTCGACTACGGGGGCGAGGCAGCGTTGGTCGCCAAGGTAAATCCCGAAATGACCCTGGCTCCGGGCGATACCATCGAGTTCGACTTCGACATTGCCGGATTCCACCTGTTCGATGAGGAGACCGGCGACCGCCTTACTTGAGGTTGAGATTTCCGCCGGTGGCCGCGCTCTTGCCTGAACCGAATCGTTAGGGGAACCGTTTCTTAAAGCGTTGACGCTGCAAAGTCTTTTCTCTTGTAATCTCACGAATAAAAATAAGGCGTGCCGGAAAAGATCCTTTTCTTTCAGTGTTCAGCGAGGAAATTCATATCCCTCGATATTGAATGTACGTGGCTGTATTTTTCGGTAGTTTTCCAGTACTTCCTCGGAACTCTTCCCCGGGAAGAAGGTGCGGTGCATACTGGTGGAGGCACATCCCGGCAGGAAGATTCCCTTATCCTTGTATGTATCACTGCAATCGCCGACGACGAACACGTAGGATTTAGGGGGGGCATGCTCCAGCCCTTCCGGTACTTCAGCATCCCTCCCGATGATAAAGGTTATCTTCTCCACCTCTTCCATCAACTTTGGGTTTGCAAGGTACACATCAAGACCCGTTCGCGTAAAGTGAAGACATCCGTCGCAGGCTCCTCCCATGTATACGTCGATCTTGGGGTGAAGTCCAGTTAAGTGAATATTCCCCCGACGGAATTGACGCCGTACCTTTTCGATGGGAACCCCAACAACCTCAATCTGCTCCAGTGTTGCTAACCCCAAGCCCTCCATTTCCGCGCCACGTAACATGGGAACCTCGTGTTTGGCCTCAAAACCCATGATGGTTGCCCCGACGGTATCAACGGCGACGGGGTCTTTCCCAGCTAAAATCACATTAAAGTCCTTTATCAGGTCTTCTTTAAACGGTGAGCCGGGCCCCTGCCCCTGCATGGACCAAAGGCCATCGATGATCGATAGATGGGGACGCATGACTTTGAGCATATCTATCATCTTCTGGTGCATGTCGGCACGGTGGTTGCGAATTGCGTCATACCAGTCCAGGCTTCCCTGATTCATCTTCAAAGTCAGGGAGATATTCGTCAACTTGTGAACTTTCATCTTTGAGAGATAGATCAACACATCGGCATCCACCATCGTTTGAGAAAGGTACACAGGTTTGAGGAGGACCATTGGTTTGGGCACTTGAACAGGGATTCGCTCATCTTGTTCCAAGGGTAAGATACGATCCGCGCCACCACGGAGAGCCGCCGGACCAACTCCTGACACCTCAAAGGATTCAGCAGTATCGGCACCGATAGAACTCCGATCGGCTACAATGAGTTCACGGGGATCGGTCTCATCGCGAATGAGTCGCATCAGAGCTTCCACAACCCGTGGATCCGAGGCGATTCCCGAATCAGGCTTGACGGCCCAACATGCGTTAGCACGAACGAGGACCCTGTTGCCATCCTTGATCACAGAGGACATTCCTCCGCTCGCGTTCACACCTTCCTTGAGCATGTCGTAGACAACCTTTACACTTGCCTCGTCATAGTCTCCCGGTCTCCCGGGAATATCATCCCGATGTACCACAGCCACCCTTGCCCTCTTCACAGCGAATTCCCCCTCTTTTCAATGTTACGGCATCCTTTTTTGATTCATATACCACAGGGTGAACTGAGGTTTCAATGGGATGGATACAACTCTTGACGCTTCCATCCTCGTTTTGCTATCGTATTCAAAAAAGGCAATTCACCATCGGTTTAAGAGGTAGCAAGGCATGATACAAAAGAAACAAACGGGGCTAACATTCATTATGGTGCCCCTTCTCTGTGCAATTGTCTCCCTTTCGTCCGCCTTCGGACAAGGTACACACAAGGTGGCTAAATCCGGAGATATCTTCCCCCCTTACACCTTTCCCCCGCCCACCTCCTCACAGGATCGAACCTACCTGGGGCTTTCGGAGGGGAAACCCTTCATCCTTAGAGACATCCAGACCGATCTCATCGTGATAGAACTCCTCAATATTTACTGCACCTGTTGCCAGAAGCAGGCCCCTATCTATAACGAGGTCTTCAACATGGTGCAAAGGGACCCGGTCACGAAGGGTAAAGTGAAGTGGATGGGAGTGGGAATCGGCAACAATGAAAGGGAAGTGGAATTTTTCCGCAAGGAAAATAATATCCCCTTCCCCATCCTACCCGATATCCGCTTCGATTTCTACCAGGCCATAGGAGGACCGGGGGGAATCCGAACCCCCCTAACCCTTCTGATCAGAAAAGATGAGGAGGGGCGGGGGATCGTAATTCATTCCCACATGGGCATGCTTCACGACAAGGAGGAAATCCTCGACGAGATCAAAGCGGCCTTGCAATATGACCTGGCTTATTTAAGGGTCGAGACAGGAAAAAGGATGGTCCTTCCCGCAACGGAAAAATTGAAGCCCCCCATTTCCGATGAGGAACTTCGGAAAAAGCTCAATGAGGGAATGGTCCTTCCCGAGGCGGTGGTTGAGGAAATTCGGAGGATCCCACTTCAAGACGAATACCTTTACGCGGGGAAGGTCAAGATCAAAGGCCGGGAGAAATACCTCTTCGCTAAGGCGGTCAGTTGGCCTCCCCTTTGCGATATCTGCCATGACATTCACTTCATCTATGTCTTCGATGAAGAAGGGAAGATCATCAATCTTATCCCCATTCATCTTCCCAAGGAGAACAACAGGGTTTGGGACCAAAGGGATATCGAGGCGATGAAAGACCGCCTTATCGGTCGCTCTCTGCTTAAACCTTTCGAATTCAATCGCGATGTGGACGCGATCAGTGGGGCTACTATCACATCGGTGATCATCTTCCACCGCCTGAACGAAGGGAAGGAGGTTTACACCCGGTTGATGAGGCATGGATACGTGAAGTAAACGCATCTTGCTCATATCATTTCTCTGTCTCCCCAATGGTAGAGATTGCCGCACAGCGGTGTAGCCAGAGTACTCACATTCCCGATCTCATCACTCCACAGAAGATATGATTATGAAAACGAGCTGGAGGGATTGGGTCGTACTATCACGTCCCCAGTTCCACACCGTTGGGGGCTTGCCCTTTATTCTGGGCTTAACCCTTTCGTGGCGGATTGGAAACCCCATCAACTGGCCAGTCTTCCTGCTGGGCTTAGTAGTTGTGGTTTTAATCATGCTCGCTGCCTACTACGGTGGAGAGGCTTACGATATACAAGAGGATAGCACGACCTGGGCTGAGGGTGGGAATCCCTTCTCCGGAGGGTCGGGAATGGTGGTCAAGGGACGAATAACCCCTCAGCAAGCGAAGCAGGCCAGCCTTACGGCCTTTTTCGCCGCGATCCTCCTGGGGATCTTTATCCAGTTCGGCCTGAAAACCGGGCCCTGGACCTTGCCCTTGGGACTTACAGGCGCCCTGATGGGGTATTTTTACTCCACGCCCCCCCTCCGATGGGTCAAACGGGGCGTTGGAGAATTATTAATCGGCTTCTGTTATGGCTGGCTACCCGTGGCAACGGCCTTCTATCTCCAGACAGGCTCATTCCATCCGCTTCTCCACTGGCTATCAATTCCAATCGGCTGCACGATATTCAACGTGATCCTGTTGAACGAATTCCCGGATTACCAAGGGGACAGTCAGGCGGGGAAAAGAAACCTCGTGGTTCGGCTGGGTCGAGACGGTGCCTCCCGAATCTATGGAGTTGTCACACTGCTGGCCTGGACTTCCCTGTTTACGAGCACTCTTGCGGGGATCCCGATCCACCTCCCGATCATGGCTACTCCGCTCTATCTGGTGGGCGGCAAGATTTACCTTGAGCTCCGAAAGGGCTCTTATCGCGATCAATATATCATGAGGAGGCTGTGTGGGCTCAATCTGCTCATCAATCTTGGTACCACGACCCTGATGATCTTATGCGTGATTCTATGGATGTAAAACGATCCAATTTGGAGGGGCATTGTCATGGACAAGGATGAGAGTGATCTTTCGATTTTCGACCAACCTCATGTGCTCCAGATCATGTTCTACCCACGGAGGGATTCCCCAGGGAGTTCCTCGACTTCCAATGCGGAGGTCCATTTTGTGGAGGTTGAAGAAGGCATATCCATCGGCTGTCGGCTCCATTGGGTCGATAAAGGTTCTCCAACTATCCTCTATTTCCACGGCAATGGTGAGATTGCCAGCGATTACGATCTCATTGCCCCCCAATACAACCAAAGGAAGATCAACCTTTTTGTGGCCGACTATCGTGGATATGGCATGAGCGGAGGACATCCTACCGGGACGAGCATGATTCGAGATGCCCATAAAATCTTCCAGGGGTTCAAGGAAATTCTCAAGGGAAGAGGGGGAAAGAATCATCTCTTTCTGATGGGCCGTTCCCTGGGAAGCGCATCAGCCATCGAACTGGCGTTCCATTACCAAGGGGAGGTGAAAGGATTGATCGTTGAAAGCGGTTTTGCCGATGCCCTTGGGCTTCTTTCACGGTTTGGGATTTCCATCAAGGGAAAAAGGAAAGAAATAGGATTTTTCAACCTCAAAAAGATCCAATCCATTTCCATTCCCACCCTCATCATTCACTCCCAATACGACCATATTATTCCCTTGGAAGAGGGAATTCAGCTCCACAACGCCTCGGGATCCAAGGAAAAGGCACTCTTAATCATTCCCAATGCCAATCACAACGACCTGATGGTGGTGGGAATGGATCAATATTTTGAAGCCATTGAAAGGTTCATCTTTGCCAATCGATCCCCTTCTTGAAAGAGGCTTTGCATCCGGCTGTTATGAAATCAGGTGGTCATTTCAATCCCTCGCGGAGTGGTCTCGCGGAGTGGGGTATAGGATTCAGAATATTTTTGGATAACTCGTAGGTTCAGGAGGAGAATTGAGGGATCTAAATGAACCTTACTCTTGGAAGGTGAGATGTTCTTGTAAAACTAACGATTTGCGGAAGAAATATTGCATAATCGGGATCGGGCCTGGATGAACGAATACATCTGAGACTGTCGAAAAAGTGGAAGCCAAAATGTGAATTGGGTATTTCATCCCACTTAGGCTAAAAATATCTATAGCTTCTC
>JABAOH010017131.1_pt1 | contig 15372 bp, 11 predicted proteins | sample 7062181 | NCBI WGS metagenome assembly JABAOH01 (sample SAMN14538630, study PRJNA623070) | marine sediment metagenome | biome: marine biome [ENVO:00000428]; feature: marine pelagic biome [ENVO:01000023]; material: deep marine sediment [ENVO:00002113]; isolation source: pool of 5 deep marine...
AAAATTTTTATATCGATCAAGGAGTGAGAGGGACCGAAATAGAGACCAAAATCGAGAAGATTGGAGAGGACCTCTATTCTGTTTTTTTTGAAATCAAGGAAGGTCGGCAAGTTCATATCGATAAGATTATCATCACTGGCAACCGGATCACCAAGAAAGGAATTATCCGCCGTGAACTGAGGATAAAAGAAGGTGATTTTGCTTATTATGAATCCATTCGAGAGACAAAGAGAAGATTAGAGAAACTGGGCGTATTCAGTGAGATCAATATAGAGGAAGTCCCGATTTCTCCGGAAAAGGAGAATTTGATCATCAGCGTTCGAGAAGGGGATAGGAATTATATCAGCCTGGGCTTAGGCCTAGAGACAAAAAATGAGCCTCAGACATTGGCCATATGGGATAACGCAATAAGGTTGCGGGGAACGGCCGAGTTTATAAGAAACAATATCTTAGGCACAGCTTCTCAAGTGAGTTTGGTGGGGCAGTTTAGCCTCAAGGAGAAAAGAGGTGTTATTTCTTGGGAGCAGCTTTATCTTTTTGGTTTACCTTTGCAGACCTTTGTCAATGTCTGGTTGGAGAGAGAAGAACGCAAAAGCTTTAGTTTTTATCGAAGAGGTGTCAGCATGACTTCTCTTAAACCTTTTTCAGAAAACTGGCTTTTCCTGGCCACATTAAGATGGGTAAGGACGACTCTTTTCGACCTTCAAATCGCAGAGTCAGAAATCGATCGACAACAATCCCCCTATTCTGTCTCCTCGGTCTCTGGCAGTGTAATCTGGGATGGGAGGGATGATCCTTTCAATCCCGCCAAAGGCTCTTTTTTTAGTTTTGCTCTGGAGTGGGCCTATCCTCTTTTTAGAGCAGAATCGGATTTCATTAAAAATTTCATAAAATATCAGAATTTTCTTCCTATTTATCCAGGCATAACCTTCGGCTCGACCTTTCGTTTGGGGTTAGGAAAAGGAACAATCCCTATCCACGAAAGGTTCTTTGCCGGAGGGAGCAATTCTTTCCGGGGTGAAAAATTCGATGAGCTGGGTCCTAAAGATTCTGATTCTCTAAAGCCTGTGGGCGGAAAAGCACTGCTTCTTTTCAATTTTGAGCTGATCTTTCCTCTTTTTCCTTCTTTCAAGGATTTATTCGGTGTCTTTTTTTATGATAAAGGAAATGTCTTTGCTGAAAGGCAAGATTTCCGCTTGGCTTCACTTCGGGATGCCATTGGATTTGGAATCCGATACAGGACTCCATTAGGACCGATCCGCCTGGAGCTTGGCTGGAATTTGGATGCAATTCCANNTTGACCCATCGGAATGACATCCTAATCAAAATGATCCTTAAGTCGCTGCTTGTGATCTCCTATTCAGTCCTGACTCTTTTTGGACTTCCTCAGACAGTAGATCGGATCGTGGCTGTGGTCAATGATCGGGTTATCACTTTAACCGATATCCGGATCGTTAAAGAATTTGATCTATATGAGGAAGAAATGAAGGAGGCCAACGATTTGAGTCCTTCATTTCTTCTCGATAGGATGATTGATCAGAAATTGATCATTCAGTTATCTGGGGTAGAGATAGATATTGAACAACAAGAAGTAGACGACTTTCTCAGGATGTTAAGAGAAAAGTTTGGCAATGAGCGATTCTTAGAGATGCTTAGAGAGTTTGGTCTCCAACGGGATGATCTATCGGAATATATACATGAAAAGATATCCTGTCAGAAGCTCCTTTCACAAAAATTTAGCAAGAGCGTGGTCGTAAGATTGGATGAGATCGAGAGTTATTATAGGGAGATCTATATTCCTGCTCAGAAGAGAAAGGGGCTCGAGCCTCAGCCGATAGTTGAGTTGCTCCGTGAAATCGAATCCAAAATTATTGAAAATAAGATACAAGATAGAATTGAAGACTGGTTAAATAATTTAAGGAAACAGGGAGATATTCAGATAAAAATCAAGGACCTGGATGAATATTTCAAGGAAAAGGGAAGCTTCCATGAATGATTTTGCCTTTTTATTTCCCGGCCAAGGCTCCCAATTTGTAGGCATGGGAAGAGATTTTTACGAGCGATTCTCTATTGGCAGAGAGGTTTTTGCCCGGGCTGATGAAGTCTTAGGATTCAATATCTCCTGTCTTTGTTTTGAAGGGCCGGAAGAGGCACTGAAGCTTACCCAAAATACCCAACCCGCCCTTCTTATCGTCAGCTATATCGCTTATCTTCTCTTGGGAAAAGAGCCAAGAATAGCGGCTGGACACAGTTTGGGGGAATATTCAGCTTTAGTGGCTGCAGGAGCTTTGGATTTTGAACAAGCTTTGTGTCTTGTTCATAAAAGGGGAAAATACATGCAGGAGGCAGTACCCGTAGGAGTGGGAGCCATGGCGGCTGTCCTAGGGGCGGATCCGAAGAGTGTGGAAATGGCCATGGCTAGCGTAAAAGAGGGAGATGTGGATTTAGCCAACTGGAACAGCCCAGAGCAGATCGTGATAGCAGGCCATGAAAAGGCGGTCAGAGAGGCTTTGGATTTGATAAATCCTCCCCGCTTTGTGATTTTACCTGTGAGTGCTCCTTTTCACAGCAGATTGATGAAGAGTGCAGAAGAGAGGCTTTCTTACGATTTGGACCGGGCAGAATTCAATGATCTTAAGTTTCCGATCGTGACCAATGTGGACGCAAAAATCATTCATAAAGGAGATGAGGCCAGAGCAGCACTGAAGAGGCAAGTGAGCCGGCCTGTTCTTTGGTATCAATCTATGGAGCTCATAAGGCGAGAGAAAATCAATATATTTTTGGAGTTGGGATCCGGGAAAGTCCTTTCCAGGCTGATGAAGAGAATAAGCCGGCGCTGGTCTGGATCAGCCGTTATTTTGAATATAGATAATTCCTCCGATTTGGAACAGGTGAAGGAGATTCTTTCAGGAGCGACTGGATAAGACAAAGCGGCCGTATTTGATGTAATATTCTATGGCCGAAAATAGAGCCGTGGCGATCACAATCCAGAGTCCAACCTGAGAAAGAAAATATAAACTCCCCAAATATTTTTCCCCCAATATTAACAAGCATATAGTGATGGCTTCCGCGACCATCTTGACTTTCCCGAGGATGGAGGCAGGGATGTTCGTTCCTTTAGAGGAGGCAATGGCTCTGAATCCTGAAACAGCTAATTCTCGGCCGATGATAATCACAACCATCCAGGCCGCCACAGCTCCTAGCTCGACAAGGCAGATGAAGGCCGAAGCGATAAGGAGTTTGTCGGCTATAGGGTCTAAAAGCTGACCGAAGACCGTTGTCTGCTTTCTTCTCCTTGCCCAGAACCCATCAAGCATATCGGTGAGCGCGGCAAAAAGGAAGATAAAAAAAGCCGCGAGCTCTTTTCCTTTGAATTGGGAGAGCAGGACCACCACCAAGACAGGAACAGAAACAATTCTGAGAATAGTGAGAATGTTGGGGCCACTCATTTTCTGCAGATATACTATAGCCTGTTCTTGATGTCAAATATAAATGGGGACGGTTCTATTTATTAAGCTAAGATAGAAAGATTTAACGAAAGAGGAGGGATAGCGTATTTAATAACGAGCAATAGCGGAACGGTTCTTCTTGAACTTCTACTTTATTTCTTGATTATTTTTTCTTTATTTTCATCCAGCCAGAAGAACATCTTATAGAAAAATAGAAGCATCTCCAATTCTTGAAGAGTCGTTTTCTTTTGCGAGAAAGAGATATAAAAAAAGAACCGTTCCCTTTTAAATCTCCTTTTTAGAAGAAAGTTGAAAAAATAGAGAGGGAGAAGTATAGTGATTTAAGTAAAATGTCTGCAAAAAATTCCATAACCCCGATGATGGAACAATACCATAGAATTAAGCAGAGACACCAGGATACCCTGTTATTCTTCCGGCTCGGTGATTTCTATGAGATGTTCTATGAAGATGCAAAAATTGCCTCTTCTATCCTGGAGATAGCTTTAACTTCCCGTCAGAAGGTTCCTATGTGCGGAGTTCCTTACCATGCCGTTGATAGCTATCTGGCCAAGCTTCTCAGGCATGGTTTTAAAGTCGCCATCTGCGAGCAGGTGGAGGATGCTAAACAGGCAAGGGGAGTGGTGAAAAGAGATGTGGTCAAGGTTTTGACTCCAGGAACAGCCGTGGAGGTCGAGCTTGAAGAGGCTAAAGAAAGCACCTTCATTGCCGGCCTCTATTTGAGAGAAAAGGATTGGGGAATAGCTGTGATTGATCTTGCCTCAGGCAAAATGAGGACTTATCAGTGTGATTCAAAGGAGCAAAGATTCTTGGCTGATGAACTCTTCAGGCTTTCTCCCAAAGAAATCGTCTTCCCAGCCGGCGATGAGGAAGAAGTGAATGAAATCCTGGCCAGGAATAACATGACCTCGGTTTTGAAAAGCCCGATTGAGGATTGGGCATTTGATTTATCTCAAGCTAAAAATTTCTTGTTGACTCATTTCAAGGTCACTTCTTTAGCCGGTTTTGATCTTACCGACAAAAACATGGCTATCTCTTCGGCAGGAGCTCTATTGTATTATCTGAAGAAAGTAAGAAAGGATTCACTGGAGCTGGTTCATAGTGTTTCCTATATCCATTCCAGCGACCATATGATCTTGGATGCAACCACTATTAAAAACCTGGAGTTGGTCAGAAATTTGAGAGACGGAAAGCTGAAGGATTCCCTCCTTGACATCATAGATTTCACTGTCACTCCCATGGGAGGGAGACTCCTCAAGTCATGGCTAGTGCATCCACTCTTGGATTGTAGTCGGATAAAGGAGAGGCTGGATGCAGTGGATGATGTTCTCAGTCATACAATCGAAAGGCAAGAGTTAAGGGAGAATCTTAAGGATATTTTCGATTTGGAACGTCTGACGGGAAAAATTTCGCTCGCTGTTGCCCATCCCAAAGATCTCCTTTCCTTGAAGGCATCTCTCACTCCTCTACCTCATCTTCAATCTTTGATAGCTGTTTTCTCGGCGAAAAAGATAAAACAGATCCTTAAGGATTGGGATAACGGTGAGGATATAGCAGATCTAATAGATAAGGCCATCACTGAAGAGCCCGCTTTTTTGCTTACAGAAGGAGGCATCATAAAAAAAGGTTTTAATAAAGAGCTCGACGAGTTGAGAGAAATCAGTCATTCTGGAAAAACCTTCATCACAGGCTTGGAGAAAAAAGAGAGGAAGCGGACAAGCATATCCTCTCTCAAGATCCGCTACAACAAGATCTTTGGCTATTATATTGAAGTGACTAAACCCAACCTGTCTTTGGTCCCAGAGGACTATATCCGAAAGCAGACCCTGGTCAATTCAGAACGGTTCATAACTCCTGAGCTTAAGGAATATGAAGAGAAAGTCCTGAACGCAGAGGAGCGTATTGCAGAGCTTGAGTATAATTTATTCGCCGAAATCAGGAATGCAATATCTCAAGAGTCAGCCAGGCTCCAGAAGATAGCCACCCATATCGCCCACTTAGATGTTCTTGCGTCATTGGCCGAATTGGCCTCCCAGAGAAACTATTGCCGGCCCGAGGTAAGTCGCGAAGAAAGCATCNNGGTCGGCATCCTATCATCGAAGTCACCCAGGAGGAGCCTTTCATTCCCAATGACACCTACACGGACAGGAAAGATGACCAGATCCTGATCGTCACTGGCCCTAACATGGGAGGAAAATCGACCTATTTGAGGCAGGTGGCTCTGATCTGCATCCTGGCTCAAACAGGGTCCTTTGTGCCTGCCAAGGAGGCCGCGATCGGGGCAGTGGACAGGATTTTTACTCGTATAGGTGCCATGGATTTCTTAAGCATGGGCCAATCCACTTTCATGGTGGAGATGTTAGAAACGGCCAGCATCTTAAATAATGCCACCTCGAAGAGTTTGATTCTTTTGGATGAGATTGGGCGAGGCACATCCACTTTTGACGGTCTCAGCATTGCCTGGGCGGTGGCTGAGTACCTTCATGAGAGGGAAGAGGTTAAGCCAAAAACTCTTTTTGCCACCCATTACCACGAGCTTACAGAGCTGGCTTTGACTTTAAAAAGAATCAAAAACTATCATGTTTCGGTCAAGGAATGGGAAGAAGATATCGTTTTCTTGAGAAAGATTGTCCCCGGACCTTCTGACCAGAGCTATGGTATTCATGTGGCTAAACTGGCCGGTATTCCACGCAGTGTGATAGAGAGGGCCAAAGAGATTCTTTTCAATTTAGAGAAAAAGGAACTGGACGACGTTGGTCAACCTAGAATTGCTTATCGCCCTTCCACGAAGAAGGATAAAAACCAGCTCCTTTTGTTCCAGGAAGATAGGGAACGAGAAATTCTCGATGAAATCATCGGAGAAATCCAAAAATGTGATATGTCTTCCCTTACGCCCTTGGAGGCACTCAATCTGCTCAATGAATTCAAGGAGAGGATGAAAGAGGTTGATAAGGACTGAAATGAATTGAGCGGGGATGGGAAATCCGCCATAGATTTAAATCCTAAGGAGAACTGTTCTAGGCTTATTCCTTTTCAGGCTCGAATTCATCCTCGATGGCTTCTTCATAAGATTCTTCATAATTAAGGTTCTCTTCATAGAGAGCTTCTCCAGCCTCTTCCATGCGTTTCTCCAGAGCCATCATGAATTCCTCTTTGTTTTCGTAGCGTCTTATAAAATTGGAAGCAGAGTCACTGTAATATAGCTCTAAGTAATCATCTTCTATCTCACAAAACACAGACATAGTATGTTCTGTTTGAAGATTTCCCAATGTTTCCTTGATTTCCCCCACCTGTTTTAAAGCATCCAAAGTCAGCCAACTCGAGACTTCGATTTCTTCCATCTGATTCTTCCCAAAGAAAAAATATCAGTTTTTACTAAATTGTCAAGAGTAAAAGCAAAAAAATTTTTAAAAACAAAATAACCAAAAATATTATTATAATTTAGANNTTCGGCCTTCTCGGCTGCTGCGTAACTCACTTCGCTCAAACATACTCGCAGGTCGACTTCGTCGACTGCCCTCGAAGGCCGAACTACGAAGGCTAAATCTTCAATGGTCGCTTCATCCATCCCCAAAGACCTCTTTATTCACGGAAAAAAAGATGCTTACTTTTGTTTTCCCTTCCTTGAAAAATATGATATGAATATTTAGACAGATGAGGAGAAAAAATGAAGTGGGATAAATTTACTGTCATGTCTCAGGAGGCCTTTCAGATAGCTCAATCTAAAGCGGAAGAGATGGGTCATCAGGAGCTTAAACCTGAACATCTCCTCTGGGCTTTCTTGAATCAGGAAGAGAACATCGTTCTATCCCTGTTGGATAAAATTGGAGCCAGCGCCGGCAAAATCCGGGACGAGTTAGAAAGAATCTTGTCTGCCATCCCAAAAGTTGAAGGAGGAGCAGAGGTTTACCTGTCTCCTTCTTTGAGGCGGATCATGAACGAAGCTGGCAAGGAAGCAGATAAGCTGAAGGATGACTACATTTCGACAGAGCATCTGCTACTGGCTCTGATGAAAGAAGGAACGTCAGAAGCGAGTGGAATTTTGCGCCAGAATAGTGTGAGTGAAGACGTTGTGTTGAAAGCACTTATGGAAATCAGAGGGACGCAAAGGGTCACAGACCCTCAACCGGAAGGGAAGTATCAAGTTCTCGAGCGCTATGCCAGGGATATCACTGCCTTAGCCAAACAGGGAAAGTTAGACCCTGTCATAGGGAGGGAGGACGAAATCAGAAGGGTCATCCAGGTTCTCTCTCGAAGGACAAAGAACAATCCTGTTTTGATCGGTGAAGCTGGAGTTGGCAAAACAGCCATTGTAGAAGGATTAGCCCAACGGATTGCCAATGGTGATGTTCCTCAACCTTTAAAGAATAAGCGGGTCATAGCCCTGGATATAGGTTCCTTGATTGCCGGGACCAAGTTCAGGGGAGAATTCGAGGATAGGTTAAAGGCGGTCTTGAAGGAGATCAAGGAAGCCGAAGGCAAAATCGTCCTCTTCATCGACGAGCTTCATACAATCATCGGAGCAGGAGCAGCCGAGGGGGCAGTGGATGCCTCCAATATGCTTAAGCCTCCACTGGCTAGAGGGGAGCTCCGTTGTGTCGGTGCCACGACGCTCAATGAGTACAAGAAATATATCGAAAAAGACGCAGCGTTGGATAGGAGATTTCAGCAAGTCTATGTCGGTGAACCTTCTGTGGAGGAGACCATATCGATTTTAAGAGGGTTGAAAGAGAAATACGAGGTCCATCACGGTGTGGAAATCAAAGATTCTGCTCTGGTTGCCGCCTCCACCCTTTCAAACCGCTACATTGCAGACCGCTATCTTCCTGACAAAGCCATAGATTTGATCGACGAGGCGGCTTCTCGGATCCGCATCGAGATTGATAGCATGCCCGAGGAAATAGATGAGCTGGAGAGAAGAATCATCCAGCTTGAAATCGAAAAGCAGGCCTTAAAAAAGGAAAAGGAGAAAAGTGCCAAGGAAAAATTGGAGAAATTGAACAAAGAACTTGAGAACTTGAAAGAGAAAAGCCATGCCCTGAAGGCTCGCTGGCAGAAAGAGAAGCAATTGATTGATACTTTGAATAAGTTAAAGGAAGAAATGGATGCTCTCAAGATCGAAGAGCAGAATGCCGAGAGGGCGGGCAATTTAGAGAAAGTAGCTGAAATAAGGTATGGCAAAATTATTGAAACTCAAAAGAAAATGGACGAGGTGGGCAAAAAACTGTCAGAAATTCAGAAGAAAGAAAAGATGCTCAAGGAAGAGGTGGATGAAGAAGATGTGGCTGAGATCGTATCCAAATGGACTGGGATTCCTATCTCGAAGATGTTGGAAGGAGAGGTGGAGAAACTGGTCAAAATGGAATCAAACATCGCTCAGCGTGTCATCGGCCAGGAACAGGCCCTCAGAGCGGTCTCTGATACCATAAGACGTGCGCGGGCCGGTATCCAGGATGTCTCCCGTCCTTTGGGTTCCTTTATCTTCCTCGGCCCGACCGGAGTTGGGAAAACCGAGCTGGCCAGAGCCTTAGCCGAGTTTCTTTTCGATGATGAAAAGGCGATGGTCAGGCTGGATATGTCTGAATACATGGAAAAGCACACCGTCTCTCGTCTGATCGGAGCCCCCCCGGGTTATGTGGGATACGAGGAAGGAGGACAGCTCACAGAGGGTATAAAGAGAAGGCCCTATTCGATCATCCTTCTTGATGAAATTGAAAAGGCCCATCCTGATGTCTTCAATATTCTGCTTCAGATACTGGATGATGGACGTCTGACAGATGGAAAGGGACGGACTGTTGATTTCAAAAATACCATCGTCATCATGACTTCCAACTTGGGGAGCCAGATGATCAAAGAACTTAGCCAGGACTATGCGAAGATGGAGAAAGAGGTGAAGACGATAATGGAGAAGAATTTCAGGCCCGAGTTCCTAAACCGGGTCGATGAGATCATTATTTTCAAGGCTCTCTCACCCGAAGTCATCCTGAAAATTGTCGATTTGCAGATAAACGAATTAAAGAAGAGACTAAAGGAGAGAAAAATTGATATTGAGGTGAGCAAAGAAGCCAAGAAAGTCTTGGCTGATAGAGGATTCGATCCTGTTTATGGGGCCCGGCCTCTTAAGAGGACCATCCAGCGGGAAATCCAGAATCCCTTGGCCTTAGAGATTTTAGAAGGCAAGTACAAGGAAGGGGACACCGTCAAGATCGACCTCGATGAAAAAAAGAACATTGTTTTCAACTGAAAATAAAATATAATCCCTTTATAAGGAGAAGAATGAATGAAAGAAGAAGTCATGAAAGCTCTCGAAGAGCTAAGGCCGCATCTCAAGGCGGATGGAGGAGATGTGGAGCTTGTCGAGGTGAGCGAGGATGGCGTTGTTAAAGTCCGTCTCTTGGGGGCTTGTGAAGGATGTCCGATGAGACAGATGACTTTAACTGACGGCATTACCCGATTCATAAAGCAGAAAGTTCCTGAGGTTAAAGAAGTCCAAGCTGTCTGAATCCTTGAATCGCCACGTACAGGAGATCTCAGGGCCAAATATTTCATTGAAAAAAATGCAAAATTGTAGTAAACAAAGAAAAACCTTGAATCGAAGGAGGTGGAAATGAAAAAAGTAAAAATGATTGTTTTAATTGTCACAGTTCTCATCTTTTCGAGCTCAATGGCATTCTCTAACGGTTTGAATCTGAACAGCCTTGGAACGAGAGCTTTGGCCATGGGCGGCGCCTTTGTTGGATTAGCTGACGATTTCAGCACTATTTATTGGAATCCAGCCGGAATTGCTCAGTTTAAACAGAAGTATTTTGGATTTTATGGCACAGATATTATTCCATCCGGTAAGTACAAATTAGAAATAACTTCTCCAATTGGACCGCTAACTCTGGTCAACACTAAACTTCCAACAAAGCACTACCTTGTAGGGATGGCTGCCTACTATCATCCTATAAGCGAGAATCTCGTAGCAGGGCTAGGCGTTTATGTCCCCGCCGGCCTCGGGGCCAGATGGGAAGGCGCTGATTTAGTTAATATTTCTGGGGGATCGAATCTTGATTGGAAAAGCAAGATTGCACTTATCACCTTCGCCCCTGCCATTGCCTATAAGGTTAGCGAACAGTTTTATATTGGAGCTACTTTGAACATCAATTACGGTGTTTTCGATATCGATACGTATGCGGGAACTCAAGAAATTCCTATACCTGTTCACCCGTTTACAATGGAATATGATCTTGGTCAGCAATCAGTTTCCATGTCAGGATGGGGGTACGGTGCTACGTTTGGAGTCCTGGTTAAACCCAGTGAATCGTTCAGTTTGGGAGTCACATTCAGGACACCCAGCAAAATAAAATTTAGCGGAGATACAAGTATTGAAGGTTTTGCAGGTCTGGGATTAAACACCACTTCAGAGACTAAGACTGATGTCACCTTCCCCTTTTGGTTAGCCGGGGGAGTCGCCTTTAAGCCTGTAGAAAATCTTATTTTGACTGCCGATGTTCAGTTTACTAAGTGGTCAGAGATTGAGGTTATTGGGTTGACTTTCACGGATCCTGTTTGGGCAGCTGGGGGTGGTGAAGAGATACCGATGCATTGGTCTAGTAAATCCCAGATAAGATTTGGAGCTGAATACAAGATAAACTCATTAGCCATTCGTGGTGGATACTACTGGGATCCCGCTCCTGCTCCTGATAGAACCATGAATATCCTCCTCCCCAATTATGATTTTAATGTGGTTACTTTTGGCTTGGGATACAGTCTTAACGGCCTTCAGCTCGATTTCGCAGTTGAATACTTAAAAGGAAAAGAAAGAGATATAGATTTTTTGAGAACGATGACGGATCCCGATTGGGAGGAAGCAATGCCGGGCGTCTATTACATGAATATTTTCGTTCCCAATATCTCTATTAGCTATAGATGGTAAGAAGAGAGCATTTTTATTTTTTTCCACAGAGAAGATAAATTTATTTTGGTTGGTTGGTCCATCCCAGAGTNNATTTTGGTTGGTTGGTCCATCCCAGAGTCGGAAGAATTCTTCGCCGCCTATTACGCTATTATTAATTTAGACTTCTTCTCTGATGGGATTGTATTTTCTTACTTATTAAAAAAAAGAAAACAATTAGTAGTTATCAGAAGTGAGTTTTGAGTGGTAAGTTTGGAATAATATTTGAAAAGAGGATGAGATGGCTACCTCGCATAGCTCTTTACCATAAATTCATTTCGATGGCTAACGTAGTCAGTCTGGCGAGTCTAGCTTTTTTAACTCTGAGTTTATAATTCTAGACTAATACGGAAGAAATGAGAGTTCGCAAAGCACTGATCCCTGCGGCTGGATTTGGCACCAGGTTTCTTCCTGCCACTAAATCACAGCCCAAAGAGATGCTTCCTGTCGTGGATAGACCATTGATTCAGTATGGCGTGGAAGAGGCCGTTCAATCCGGCATCAAAAACATCGGCATCATCATCAGCAGGGGAAAATCTTCTATAGAGGATTATTTTGACAAGAGTCCTGAGTTAGAGGAGTTTCTTAAAGAGAAAGGAAAACATGATTTTCTAAAAGAGGTAGAAAGAATATCTAACCTGGCAGATTTTTGTTATATCCGCCAGAAGCAGGCCCTGGGTTTGGGTCATGCCATCTTGATGGGGGAGGAATATGTCGGAAAAGAACCTTTTGCTGTTCTTCTCCCTGATGACATATTCGACTGTCCTGTACCCTGCACAAAACAGCTTATGCAGGCTTTTTCCGAAGTGAAAGCCTCGGTCATCGTCTTGGGGCGAGTGGATGAAGAAGGAACAAAAAAATATGGCATCATCAAGCCCAAGCAGGTCTCAGAGAGGCTCTTCCAGATTGAAGACATGACCGAAAAACCTGGCCCAGAGAGAGCTTTTTCCGACCTGGCTATTATCGGAAGGTATATCTTCACTCCCGAGATTTTTGAAGCCATTAAGAAGACTCCACCTGATCAAAAAGGGGAGATTCAGATCACGGATGCCATAAAACTTCTTCTTCAAACACAGCCTGTATATGGCTATCTTGTTGAGGGAATTCGCTATGATGCAGGAGACAAGCTGGAATTCATCAAAGCTACCATTGAACTGGCTCTAAAAAGGCCGGAGTTCAGCCAGAAGCTCAAAGATTACTTGAAAACCCTCTAATTCCTCTTGGCAGGCTTATAGACTCCTTTATTGAATAAAGCCTATTCCTACTTTGATGCTTCTTGTAAAGAGAAAATTTTAAACGGATGATTTCAGCCTTCAGGCTCTGACAAAAATTTCTGCTCTTTCTCATCGTGGCTGATTCGAATATAGAAAAAAGAATATAGGTACAAGTGGATGAAAATTAAATTTTTTTTAGTTTTGTTTCTCTTTTTCTTTTTGTGGATACATGTTTCTCCTCCCAATGCCTACTGCTTTTACAGGCTTAATGCATTTCTTTTTTCCAAATTTTTAATAAAACAACTCCCCGGCGCTTCTTTTTATCCTTCGTTTTTTGAGAATTATGTACCTGATGCTACATTTTTGATCGAAGAAAACAATGGCTTTTCTCTTCTCGACGCCCCTAAGGTCTATTATGAGGGAGATTCGTTTGTCCATTTTAATTGGATGTACAATAGCTTCCCGATAAACTCTGCACTGGATGATGGATCACCTGCTGTCGTTCTCCCCTTTTTTTCAATGACCCAATATGAGCTCAAAGGAGAGGCTCCTTTTTATAAAGATTATGGTCTCAATTTTATCTTTCAAGCTCCAGATGAAACTTTTTCTCTGATCAAGCTATCGAATGTGTGGTCTAACTTGGGTAGTTTTGTCCCATGGGCCACCACCTTTGTGGATCCTCATGCCACTACAGAAAAAAGAGGTGATTTGCTTTATACAGAGAGAAGGAAGATCGCACAGAACTATCTTGTCGATTTTGTTTTCAATAAGAAAATCAGGCAGTCGAATCTCTTTTTTTCATTCAGCTATTTGGATCTAGAGCGGCAGTTTAATGATTTTAATCTACGAGATAGTATTTTCAAAGAGATGGGGAAATTGATCTTGCTGCATTCCCAATATCGCAAGACATTTAAGGGAGGATTTTTTCATGTATCAGGTATCTTCAATATCGTGTCAAGAGACAATGATTTGGCTGAGCTTGGCAGGCTTCCTCAAGAGACGAGAAAAAAAGAGAAGCAATCCTTTTTTTCGGGACTGGAACTGGAAAAAAAGAGTTTCAATCTTAAGCTTTCCTTTATCCACGAAAAAGAAAATCTCGACCCGGTTCGCCCAAATTTTTTAAAAGATTTGAAAGATAACGATGGAGATGGCTTTTTCCCTTTCGAAAGATTGGGTTCTTTCTCTGCAGACATATTCAGACTTAACTTTGCTTTTCCTTTTGAATTTCCCAGAAGAGAAAAGAAAATGAGAATGGAACTTTTTGGAGATGTGAAATGGGCTTCATTGAAAGGAGCCGAAAGCTCTTTTAGCTTTAATCCCATCAGTTTCGATCGTCAACCTTATCTTGTGGTCCGCTGGGAGGAAGGAAGGGATTACCGGAACAGAAATGCCTATATAAGAATAGGCACGATCTTCACTGCTAACCTTGGTGATAAAGTTTCATTCTTTACAAAATTTCTGATTCAGCATTCTTCTTTGCGTTTCCATTCGTCCGAGAACAATTTCGGTTCTGTGAATCTTGGTTTTGATGCAGGAGTAGTGTTTTTCAAAGACAGAAATCCTGAAGTTCTTCTCTCTTATGGGCAAACTCCTTACGAAATCAGGGAGAATGTGAATTTCTTTCTGGAAAATAAAAGGCCCCATGGAACTCTGTACAAGTGGTCTGATCATAACAATGATCTTCAGTACCAGGATAATGAAGAGGGAGAAATTTTTGGATACACAGGAGGGCCCTTTCATCAGCTTGATGCAGATCTGCGTCTTCCAATAAGAAAAAGATTTTTAATCACTGTATCAACCAAGCTTTCAGAGAAATTCAGCTTTTACATCAAGGGTCTTTACAAAAAAATTTCCGACAACTTCTGGGTCAGATTCAGGGAAGATTATGGCTTCTTTGATGAGATCGACGGGCGTCTGATGTATTTTTATTCTAGACCTTTTAAAGATTATGAACTCACCAATTATCCTTTCAGCAAAGAGCCCTTTTATGGGCAGATTCTTTTCCAGCTTAAAGGGGGCGAAGAGAGGAAATGGTTTTTTTCATTCTCATTTCTTGCTCATATCGGGATGGGATATACAGCATACGGAAATGGCCCAGCCGCAAATGATATAGGAGTCTTAGCCGAGAGCCAGGCCAATCCCAACTCTTGGATCAATGGCTATGGCCGGGTGGACGGGGATAGAGCCTATGTAGGGAAGATGTATTTTGGCTTTTATCTTTTCAAAAAATTGTCGATAGCTGCCAGCCTTAAATACAGGGATGGAAATCCCTTCGCCTTCATCAATACCTCCTGGGCTCATGACCAGCGGATTTTGTATTTTAAGACCATTCAAGCGGAGGATGAAAGAGGAGTAAAAGGAGGACCTCGGGAAGATTATGTCTCTGATATCAGCATTAAAGTGAAATACGAGACAAAGATCTTTGACAGAGATGTCGAATTCTATGTCTCTCTTTTCAATGCTTTTGATTTTGGCAGCGAACTTTCGGAAAATGTTTTTTCAGGGGGGACAAGGTTAGCCAATGAGCTTCAAATCCCAAGGAGTCTTCGAGTCGGACTCTCATTAAAATTGTAGCAGGATAAAAAAAGGAAAAAAGGGACCAGGCTGCTTTTAAGGGATCACCTTTTTCCAGCAGTGGCTTTGAGGGAAAAGGCAGAGCCATTTTCCCTTTATTTATTTGATAAATAAGAGGAATGGCGAGGGACGGAATCGAACCGCCGACGCAGAGATTTTCAGTCTCTCGCTCTACCGACTG
>JABAOH010143126.1_pt3 | contig 15372 bp, 16 predicted proteins | sample 7062181 | NCBI WGS metagenome assembly JABAOH01 (sample SAMN14538630, study PRJNA623070) | marine sediment metagenome | biome: marine biome [ENVO:00000428]; feature: marine pelagic biome [ENVO:01000023]; material: deep marine sediment [ENVO:00002113]; isolation source: pool of 5 deep marine...
TTCACCCTGCCGACATCCGCCGGCACGGAGGTCGCTCTCGACGAGCTGCTGGCCGGCGGCAACGAAGCGCTGCTGTATTTCTCCATGGGCGTCGGATGTGACGGCTGTTTTGCCCAGATCCCGGAGGTCGACACTGCACTTGCCGAGCGCGGGATCACGCTGGTACCGGTCATGGTCGATCCACCTCACGCGGTGGCAACCGAGAGCGCCCGCTTCGGCATCACGGATCCGATCCTCATCGATCAAGACCGGCAGGTGTCTGCGGCCTATGAGATGCTCGGCATGTATGGACACAGCGACCGCCCGAGCCACAGTTTCGCCCTCGTCGGACAAGACGGACAGGTCAGGTGGGTCAAGCACTACGCCACGATGTTCGTTCCCGCCGACGAGCTGATCGGAGAGCTGCCGGACGCATGATGAAGCTAGAGACCGGGTAGCACCGGCATGGACCTCGCGCTCCCGCTGCTGGCACCCATCGCTGGTTTTGTGTCCATCAGCTCGCCGTGTGTCCTCCCACTGCTCCCCGGATACATCTCGTATATAACCGCCCTTCCCCTCGAAGAGTTGGGTACGGCCGGAGCACGCCGGGTGGCGCTACGGGCGTCAATCCTGTTCGTTGCCGGGTTCACGGTGGTCTTCACCGCATTGGGAGCCAGTTTCGCCTTCGTCGGCTCCACGCTCCTGCGCAACGCCGACCTCATCACCCGTGTCGCCGGTGTCGGGATCATCGTGCTCGGCGCAGCGATGGTGGGTTGGCTGCGAATCCCCTGGCTGCTCCGGGAGCGACGCATAGACTTGCACCGGGTGTCGCGGGGGCCCGGCTCGGCTCTTCCCCTCGGCATGGCTTTCGCCTTCGGGTGGACCCCCTGTATCGGTCCGATCCTGGGGACAATCCTCGCATTGGCCGGGGCGACACAGACGGCCGGCTGGGGCGCCGTCCTTCTCATGCTCTACTCGCTTGGTCTCGGGGTCCCCTTCATCTTCGCTGCCCTCTGGTTTCAAAAGGCCCGAGCCAGCCTCGAATGGCTCCGCCGCAACGGGCGTCGAATCGAACTCGTCGGCGGTGGCCTGCTGATGACCGTTGGGGCCCTCTTCGCCACCGGCCTGTGGAGCCAGATCTTTCTCCCCCTCCAGCGGACCTTCGCCCGGCTGGGCTGGCCGCCAATCTAGATGGGAGTCCTCGATGAAGACCCCGACCCAGGAAGCGCCCACCACCGACCATGGCCTCGACTCTCCGGGGTCGCCGGTCATGGGGCTCACAGCCCCACGACGATGGCGCCAACCTCTCGCCATCGTCGTGATCGTGGGGCTGACCGTGGTGCTTGGAATCGTTTTCGGGAGCCGGTTCGGCAAGGACCCCCGGCTGGTGGAATCCCCTTTGATCGGCAAACCTCTCCCGAACGCCGAACTCCCCTATCTCGAACAGGACGGAACGCTGCGGTTGTCCGATCTCCGGGGGGAGGTCGTCGTGCTCAACTTCTGGGCTTCATGGTGCGTCGGCTGCCGGCTCGAACACGACGACCTCCTCATCGCATCGGCGAAGTACCGGGACCAGGGCGTCCAGTTCATCGGGGTCAACTACCAAGATGAACGCGCAGACGCCATTGCATTCCTCGACGAACTGGGACGAGGGTATCCGAGTGTCATCGACGTCGATTCACGCCTCGGCGTCGAGCTGGGCGTGTACGGCATCCCGGAGACGTTCTTCGTCGGCCGCGACGGGATCCTGATGGCCAAGATCAGCGGCGAATCGCACGTGGGCGCCCTGAGCGCGATCCTCGACGACATCCTCGCTGGCCACACCCCGGGATCCATCGACACCGGCAAGCTGCAGGCCCCTCCCGCCCCATGACGTCCGCCACCTCGGCCCGCCGGTCACCGGGTAGGAAGGGCCGGCAGTGCGAGCGTGAACGTCGCACCGCGGCCGATGCCTGGGGAGTCGGCGGTGACCTCGCCACCGTGTCGGCGGGCGATGCTGCGGGCGATGGTCAACCCGATACCGGTACCTCCGGGAGCAGCTGAATCGGCGCGATAGAACCGATCGAACACGGCCTCTTTTTGCTCATCGGTCAAGCCCCTCCCCGAGTCGGCGACGTCGACAACAACACGCTCGCTGCGGGTGGTCGCGCGCACCCGAACCGACCCGCCGGCCGGCGTGTAGGCCAGAGCATTGCCCAAGATGTTCGTAAGCACCTGCGTGATTCGATCGCTGTCGGCCCGCACCACCAGCCCCGGGCTCGTCGTCACCTCCAGCTCTATGGTGCCCGCCTCGAACTGCGGGCGGAGCCGAGCGACTACCTCCTCCACGAGTCCTCCGATGTCGAAATCGGTCAGGTTGAGCGGATAGGCCGCCTCCTCGGTCTTGGACAGAAGCGAGAGATCGTTGGCCAGCCTCCGGATGCGGCGCAGCTCGCGGGTAGCCGCCCCGAGCATCTCCTCATTGGGCTCGAAGACACCGTCGAGCATTCCCTCCACATAGCCCTCAACCGTGGTCAGAGGCGTGCGCAGCTCGTGGGCTACCTCGGAGATCAAACGCACACGACGCTGCTCGGTGCTGTCGAGCGCCTCCGCCAGCGCGTTGAAGTCGTGGGCCAGAGCCGCCAGTTCAGTCTCGGTCGGAGCAACCACCCGTTCCGCGTACGATCCCCCCGCCATCCGCCGCGAGGCGGCGCGAACACTGTCGAGCGGAGCCAAGATACGACGAGTCGCGAAGGCGCTGAGGGCAAGCGCCGCCACCGTGCTGGCAGATACGGAAATGACGAGTGCTCGGCCCAGGGAGCTGTCGAAAGCCGATTCGAGGTCGCGGGCAAGGACATCGCTCATCATCCCCTCCATCATGCGAGACATCGTGTCGAGGTGGCCCTGGAAGAACGAAGTCGCCAACGGCTCGATGACGACCACGAGGGCGACAACTCCGACCATGACCACTGCCAGCTGCATGATCAGCAGGCGAAACGCCAGGCTTCGGAACCAGCTCTTCACAGCGGCCGGCCAACGAACTTGTAACCGACTCCGCGCACCGTTCCGATGAATCGCGGATCGGCCGCGTCGTCGCTGATGGCCTTCCTGATACTCGCCACGTGCACGTCCACGACGCGATCGACGCCGAAATAGTCCCAGCCCCAGACGCGCTCCATCAGCTGTTCCCGTGAGAACACCCGGCCCGGTGATGCTGCCAGCGCCGCGAGAAGGTCGAAGTCGAGCGTGCTCAGCTCGATGGTTCGACCGTCGCTGATGACCTCGCGACGCGTCGGATCGATCGTCAGGCCTTCGAACCGGAGGATCTCCTCCTCGTACTCGGTGGACCACGCCGAGGTGCTTCTCCGGAGCGTCGCTGCTATCCGGGCCACCAACTCACGAGGGCTGAAAGGCTTGGTCACGTAGTCGTCGGCACCGACGGTCAGCCCGACTACCCGATCCACCTCTTCGTCACGAGCGGTGAGCATGATCACCGGCACATCAGAGCTGTGACGGAGAAGGCGCAACACCTCGAACCCGTCGAGTCCGGGGAGGCCCACATCGAGGATCACCAAGTCGGGCTGCTGCACGGCCACCGCCTCCAGTCCGGCCTCCCCGTCGGATGCTTCGAACACTGCGTAGCCCTCCGCGTCGAGATACGCGCTGAGCATGGCGCGCAAATCGGGCTCATCGTCGATGATCAGCAGCCGTCGGCGCTCCATGACCCACATCGTAGGAAGAAGTGGGTGCAGAACCGCGCTAGGCGGCGGCAGCGTGGCACCCGCCGTTGAAGCCGTCGACGTCACCGTGCTGGTGACCGCCACCATCGTCGTGCGTGTGGCCGCCAGCTCCGTCGTGCATCCAGTCGTGCCATCGGTCGTGATCTCCGGTGCAGGCCCAGCTGTTCGCATCGTCGTACATCGGCATCGCGCCCTCGTGACCCATCCAGGCCTCCATCAAATCGTGCCACTCCTGCCAACCTCCGCCGTGAAAGCTCTCGGCGTCGTAGCACGGAGAACCGGACGACAGGCCATCCCCATCGGGCGGCCCCATCACGCCGGCGGCCGCTGCAGTCGACACCGTTGCCGTGGCCGCGACCGCGACGAGCATGAGTGCGAGCCTTCGCATGTGTCCAGTCCCTTCTCGACCGGCTCCCGGCACCCACCGGCAGTCCTCCACCATGGAAGACGAGCGAGGTCAAGTGCCCATGCGGCTCTTCGTAAAGCTTTGGTTAAGTGGCTGAAGCTCGATCGTCTGCCTCTAGGCCCGCTCCGCAGCGTCGCTCGCAATTAGCACTGCCTCTTCTCCGGGTCGGCATCGGCTCTGCTCGAAGCCGGAGCCTACGAAGATGATTTCGAGCAACAGGTCGTCGCCGTGATGGCCTGTGTGACTCGACGAGTCCTTGGGGGGATAACTTCCGTCCTCGTGGGAGATCTCCCCACTAGATCACCGGCGAGGTCGGTGCCATGACAGCCGGCGCAGAACGGCTGGTAGAGATCGGCGCCCGCCGCCACCTTCTCGGAAGCGAGATCGGGCGGTGGGACATCGGGCACCGTGGTGACCATCCCCAGAGGCGGCACGCTTGGCACAGGTCGCCGCCCGCCGACACCGCATTGAGGGCGAGCCAGCAACTGCCGCCATCGAAGAAGGCCAAGGGCTGGCCGGTGGACACCGTGGAGGGTCTATGGTCGGAGCCGGGGTTCCCGCGCGCGCTGAGGTGTGAGTTTCGAAACGTTGGTGGCCTGACAGGATTCAAACCCAGACCCAGCCCGCCCAGCAGTCTCGCCGAGTGATAGAGCACCCAGATCACCCACGGCCCCGCGATGTTATCGCGCACTCCGTTCCGCCCATAACCGGCAGATCGTGCGCGTCGAACCAAACGACCTCACCACGGTCGGTGGCCATCTCCTCGCCCGGGCCGTAGCGCACGAGGTGCCGTTCTCGGACGCTTGGCTGACGGCTCGTTACCGTCCGGGATCGGGTGATCGGTGCCGGTCAGTTGAGGCCGAGGAGGGTGAGCAAGGCGGCGTCGACGCCCCATTGCTCTTCCGGTGTGCAATGGCCGGCGAGGTCGGTTCGGTGGGTCCGGGACTGCTGGGCGGGCCTTACACGCCGAGCTCGCGTCGAGATGCGAGTGCTAACGCTTCGATCAGCTTGTTCGAGATTGGCTTGCGAGGCGAGAAGGTCACGCCGGTCTTGGTCGATTTGAGCCCGGCGGTAGCGATGCCGTGCGTTGACCGAACATTGGCTACGCCGATCCGCGGCGCACGGCAAATGTCAATGCGGCCCGGTCACCCAGGACCTCTGGCCGCGGCCCGCCTAGTCACCTCGGTCGCATAGACGCCGACGCCCCAGCACTCCGTCAGCAGTCAGTGACGATGTTGGCGTGCGACTCCTCGTCGATACCGGGCGTGATGGCGAATCCCCCGTGATGCTCGAAGAAGAACGAATCGCGGGCGGTCAGCTTCAGCAGCCATCCCTCCGCCGTGTCGCCGACTGCAAACCCGCCGGCATGTTCGGGCGCACCCTCCCAATGGAAGTGGCTGTAGCCCGGCGCCTTCGGGATGTCGGCGGGGTCGATGCACCACGTGGGGTGCTGACCATGACCGTGGGCGACGAGGGTCCCGGTGGCAGGGGCGCCGTGCCAGATCCAGCCAACGGAACAACCATCGGGATTCTCCATGCAGTTGCCATGGGTGGCCACCGGGAGTCCGGTCCCGGGGTCGACCTGGTCCTGCAGCGTGATGTAGAAGAAACCCTGGAGCATGTCACCGCGGGTCAGTGACTGCTGATGAGTATCGATGTGGTTACCGAACAGGTGGTCGAACGGGGCGGCGTGGTCATTCCACCCGTATCCCGTCGCCGCTACCGCCGCGATTGGGGTGACGAGCACCGCAGCGACGACCAACAACATGACCTTGGTACGCACCACGTGCCTCCTCTCTCGTCACGTCACAGCGTCCCCGACGTCGCCGGACCGAACCAGGTGCATTGGTCCTTCGACCGGCGCTCGCGCCTGCTCAACGTGCTCCCCGGGAACGATCGACGCATCCCTCGCGTGGCCACGGCGCGGAGCGGGGAAGCCCGGCCACCATGACGATCTCGTGCCGTCACATTGAAGCAAGGCCACTGGACGGCATTACGACGGCGCCTCGGCTAGGCGGATGATCGCTACACCATGCAGCCCGTCGCTGAGTGCGACCCGTGCGACGACCGCACCGTTGCGGGCGAGCACGGCCTCGCCGCTCCCACTCACTGCGACAGTCACGATGTCGCCGGCAAACGCCAAGTGATGTGGAGTCGGACGAACGTCGACCTTCACCGCGTCGTCTCCGTCGAACGCAACGATTGACGATCCGCCGTTGTCGGTGACCCAGACCGTGTCCGATGGACCGACGGCGAAGTGGTGTGGCTCCTCCACACCGGCCGGGGCGTCGGACGTGACCCCGGTCGTCGGGTCGTAGATGCTGAGCAGTGCGGATCCGCGGTTCGAGATCCAGATCCTCCCATCGGGGGCCGCAAGCAGGTCGTGGGGCGACCTACCAGTCTCATGCAGTGTGACGACCCCTTCCTCGACCCGGGCCAGCTCGTCTCGTCCGTTCAGCGTGACCCAGATGGCGTCGCCGTCGATGCTCAAGTCGTGCGCTTCGGCGGGCAGCTCGACCGTCGCCAGCACGGACAAGTCGCCGGCGTCGACGCGGATCACGGACCTGCCGGCCTCGTCGGCAACGAACAGGGCCATGGTGTCGGGATCGGCTTTGACGTCGTGCGGCTCGATCCCGACGTCGGCCGTCAACACTTGTCCAGTGGCGAAGTCGACGCGGGACATGGCTCCGGCTGCGGGATGCGTTGCGTAGACGACAGAACCGACGGCGGCCAGGTTGTGCGGCCTCTCGGGCAGCTCGATCTGCATGACGGGCTCGGGAGCGCATCCGGATTGTCCGATGCACTCAGCCGCCAGGTCGACGACGGCCAGCCGGCGGCTGCGCTCCTCCGCCACGACCGCGTAGGCGAACGTCACTTGTGTCGGTGAGGTCGTGGTCGACGACGTCGAGCTGGGAGACGAGGTCGTTGATGGCGCATCCGTGGTGGCCGGTGTCGCTGTCGCGGGCGCCGTGGTCGGGGGCGGAGCCGTCGTCGGTGGACGCGTGGTCGTTGGGGTCGCCGGTGCGCTCGTCGTGCAGGCGGCGCCGACGAGCATCAGTCCGGCGAGCAGGATGCTCCGGGAGCCAGCGACGCCCATGTCAGGCATTCTCCCCTGTCTTCACGCCGGATGCGTCGGCTGCAGAGACTTCGAGCGATCCGGCGACATTTTGGGCTGTATCCCTTCGGCCATGGTGGCCGGCACGCTGTTGGACCTTCGATGGTCTCCTGAACACGGTGGCGTGGTCGATGCGAACCAACCGCTGCAACGGGACCAACGTACCGACGAGACCGGGGATCACGGGGGCAACTGCCGTACTCGGTGGGGGGAGTAGGTCGTGATTCAACGCCGACCAGGATGTAGCGACTGACCCGAAGTCGACGCCCCAGCCGGACGTCCGAAGCGTACAGTCGAAGTGGACGCGATGACCATTGCCGCTACGGGAGGTGTGCGCCATGGTGACCCCGATCCACGTCAATACCGCCGACCTCGACACGCTGGTAGCTCTACCCGGTGTAGGCGAGGTACTCGCCTCGCGGATCCTCCAACATCGCGAAGAACACGGACCTTTCGACGATGCATCAGGGCTTCTCGAGGTCCAGGGCGTCAGCCCTCGCCTACTCGCTCGCATCCAAGATCAGCTGTCATTTTCGCGAGAACGCGTGGCCATGCCCGTCATCGCCCGCAACGTCCACAAGAGGATCCTCGAATGGATCAACGCCGCCAACGGCCCTGACGACCTCACCGTCCTGCCGTTGAACGAGCAGCCGGTCCTCGTTGACCCGGAGCACAGACGCAACCGGCCGTTCCGGCACGAGCCCACCGATGAGCACGAGCCCAAGGAAGAGGTGAAGGTACTCGCCTTCGATGCGAAGTTGGCAGCGGATCTCTTGCAGTTCCGTAACGAACGCCACCCCAAAGGAATCAATGCGATCCAAGAGTTCGGGCACATCTGGGAAGAACTTCGCGTCGACATTCGTGACCTCGTCATCTCGTGGTTCGGTGGCCGTACGTTCGGTCAGTGGGGGCCACCGATCACTCTCGCCGACGATGACGGGGAGTTCTCGGTCGTTCATGCGGCGGTTGTGAACACCGGCGAAGTCTTGATGATCGAGCATGCTTGCCACTCCGGGGTCTCGAAGACGCCGCTGTGGGATCCGGAGACGCAGTCGTTGAGCACGGCCCCGACACCGCCGACAGAGGGTCTGTATTGCAGCGGTCATTGCTTTCTGAGCGACGGTCGGCTCCTCGTGGTCGGGGGACGGGGGGATGCGAACCACTGGCCCAACGACAAGGACATCGCCTGGCTGTACGACCCCGCATCCCGCTCGTGGGACGTCACCCGAGATCAGACGAGCAGCGCCAGCCCGAAGCCCAGGACGAAGATGCACCACGACCGGTGGTACCCGACACTCGTGAACCTCGGCGATGAGCCCGGGCGCGTCCTGGTCGCTTCCGGTGACAACAGCTCAAACCGAACCTGCAACCCGCCGGCATCGCCGCCCCCGCCGATGCAGATGGAGATCTTCTCGGAGCAGACCGAGAAGTTCGAACTCGTTACGACACCAGTCGACAAGTACCACCGACCGACCTATCCCGGCCTTCATCTCTTGCCGGGCGGCGAGGTGTTCTTCGCACCCGTCGGGTTCAAGAGCAGCGGCGAGTCGACGGGGACCTGTCCTGGGAATGAGGATTCCGCATACCTCGAGCTGACCGGCACGCTCAGCGGCCAGTGGACAGACGTCGGTCCCAACGACCGGACCAAGGGTATGTCAGTCACGCTTCTGAGCAACACGTATCCCTACACGCAAGTGATGACCGTTGGGGGCGGCGACCTCGCTACTACCCGCACCTACCGGTTGATCAACTTGTCAACCCTGAATCCCAGCTGGGATCCCCCGCTGTCGAACCCGATTGAACCCGGGGAGTCCGAGCCGGTGTCTTGGGTGCATCCGAATCTCGTACTCCTTCCCGACGGCACGTTGTTCGTCTGTGGAGGAACGCCCGCTGGCCGGCCTTGTTGGCTGTACGACCCGAAGACACACAACTGGTCGAGGATGGATGCGATGACGTACGAGCGCCGCTACCACTCAGTCGCCGTTCTCTGCACGACTGGTGAGGTCATGGCGACGGGAGGCAAGCACCATGATCCTGGGGTGGAGACGGTCGAAGTCTTCAAACCGCCCTACCTGTTCAGGGGAATCCAGCCCAAGATCGACGCCGTCTCGCCCAAACCAGTCCATCACGGACGAGAGCTCACGATCAAGACCTCGCAAGCGAACGACATCGCGGAGGTCGTCTTGATGCGGCCGATGGCCGTGACTCATCAGACGGACTCGGAGCAACGACGGATCCAGCTCTCCTTCACCCGCACTGGCTCCGACACGCTGATTGCAGATGCTCCAAACGGACGTCATCCTCACGCGGTTGCGCCCCGTGGTTGGTACATGCTTTTCATCTTGAATGGCAACGGTGTGCCGTCCAAAGCCGAGTTCATCGAGCTCCATTAGCCAGCGGCGCCGCCGTCACGGTCGGACTCGAGTCTTGGCGCCGTATTCGTCTCGGCAGCCGGTGGAGCAGAAGTAGACCACGTCGCCATCGACTTGCAGGTGGGGAGCGCCCTCGGGGTCGACGGACATGCCGCAGATGGGGTCGACGGCCAGGGCGGCGAGGTCGCGGAACGCGCCGTCTTCGAGCCAGAGGATGCGGTCGGCGATCTCTTTGAGGCGAGTGTCGTGGGAGACGATGACAACGGCGCGTTGCTCTTCGTCGGCGGCTTGGCGGAGCAGGCGGGCGATCTCGTGGCCGATCTTGGAGTCGACGTTGGCGGTGGGTTCGTCGGCGAGGATGACGGGGGGCTGGTTGGCGAGGGCGCGGGCGATGGCGACTCGCTGTTTCTCGCCGCCAGAGAGCTGGTCGGGGCGGTAGTCGAGGCGGTGCCCGAGCCCAAAGGCCTCGAGAAGCGTTTGGGCATGGTCGCGTGCCGGTTTGCCGGTGATGCCTGCGAGGTTGAGGACGAACTCGACGTTCTCACGGACGGTGAGGAACGACAGGAGGTTGAAGTCCTGGAAGACGAACCCGAACGTGGTGGCCCGAAGGTGGGGGAGATGCGTCTCTGGGGTTGCGGCGATGTCGACGCCATCGATCGTCACGGTTCCCGAGGTGGGTCTGAGCATGGCGCCGAGCATGGACAACAGCGTTGTCTTGCCGCTTCCGGAGGGGCCCATGATCAGGACCACCTCACCGGCGTGGACGGTGAGGTCGATCCCGCGCACGGCTCGCACCATTGTGTCGCCCTGGCCGAAGCTCTTCTCGAGCCCGGTGGTGGTGAGTACGGGTTGGTTCATGTTGGTCTCCTGAACACGGTGGCCGGGTCGATGCGCAACACCCGCTGCAACGGGACGAAGGCACCGACGAGACCGACAATCACGGCGGCTACTGAGGTTCTGAGCACAGAGCCGGGGGCGATGGCGAGATCGATGTCGGGCGTCACTGCCCCGACCACGACTGCGATGCCGGCGGTGATGGCGACGGCGGCTATGACTGCCGCGGTCACGGTCCAGGCGGCTTGGGTGAGAACCAGCCGGATGACACCGAACCGGCTCAGACCGAGCGCTTTCATGACGCCCAGGTCGCGAAGCTTGGCGAGGACGGTGGCATAGAGCACGAGACCGATCACAGCGAGTCCGACCAGGAAGGCAGCGATGGACATGATGCTCATCAGGTCCGTGCTCATCTCCCGCACCAGCGCCCGCTCCTCGGCGGAGAACCTGGGCCTCGTCAGCACCTCGGCCCCGGAGATCTCATCTCGGATCTTCGCCGCGACGCCGTCTGTGTCGCCGTCGGTGCCGACGAGGATGTAGCTGGCAGTCGCGCTGCGACCCATCACCGTCGCGAGGTCGTCGTAGCGTACGTAGACCGCGGTATTGATGATGCTGGTCATGCCGGCGGTCAGACCCGAGACCGTCCAGTTCCGGCCCATGACCTCGACTTCATCGCCGATCTCGATACCGAGGGCGGAAGCGGCGGCGGCGTCGGCGACCAGCTCACCGGGGAGCGGTTCGGACCCTGAGATCAGCGGCTGGGGCCCACCCCGTCCACCGGGCTGATAGCCAAACACATAGGTCGGTCGCCGCCCCGTGGCTCCCTGCAACGCCTCGGAGGTGAACAAGATCGGCTCCGCCCACTCCACCCCAGCAACCGATTCGATTCGGTCGGCGAGCTCGACCGGCAGCACCGACACCGACATGTGCATGGTGCGCACCCCCTCCTGGGACACGAACACATCGGCGGGTGAGGTGTCGATGTAGCGCGACACCTGTCGGGTGGATCCGACGAAGATCCCGTCGAGGGCCAGAGCCATCACCAGAGCAACCGCAACACCGAGGATGCCGAGCACCGCCCGGCGCCGGTCGGTGAGCAACATGCGGCGCGCAGTCGGCACCAACCTCACCACCCCCGATACACCGACGCAGGATCGACCCGACCCAACCGCCGCGTTGGCAACACCGCGGCGACCGCGGCCATCACCACGGCGGCCGCTGCGACCGTGACGAAATGCGATGGGCGGAGCGCAAACCAGAACTGGGGACGGAACTGACGCACCAGCCACGTTCCGGCGACGTAGAAGAGGTAGCCGAACAGCGAACCCGTGATGGACAGGAACAGCGTCTGGCCAGCCACCACGCGCAAGACCCGGCCTTGGTCTGCGCCAATGGCCTTGATGACCCCGAACTCGCGGAGACGCTCCACCACCCCTGAATAGACGGTGAGTGCGATCACGAGAGTGGCAGCCGCAAATGCGATGCCGATCATCAGCAGGATCGGAGCCTCCATGATCCCGGCGAGGACCTCGCGATCGTTGGTCGCAAGGACGGCAGGAGAAAGCGCATCGAGGCCGGTGGCGTCGGTGATCGCGGCGGCGACCTCGTCAGGGTTGGCGGTGGCGACGAGCAGGTAGGAGGCAGTGGCGCCCTCGCCCGCCAGGGCGGCTGCGGTGTCAGAGGTGACGAACACCAGGCTCGTCATCCACGACCGGGTTTCGTCCGACATGCCGACCAGTTCGAGCTTGGCCGCGCCAACACTGAGCCGGTCGCCGAGCGCAAGACCGTGCTGATCGGCCAAGGTCCGGTCCAGTACCGCCTCACCCGGCGCAGCCGGTTCCCGTCCCGACGCCAGCCGCCACGGGCCACCCAGGCCGCCCGGCCGGTAGCCGGCCAGCAGTACGAACTCCTTGCTCCCATCGAGATCGAAGACGGTGTAGTGCAGATGTACAGGATCCACCCGCTCCACACCAGGGATCCGAGCCACGGTATCGACGGCATCCAGCGGCACCACCGACACATCAGCCAGCACCGACTCGGTCCCCGGCTGAGCGACAAACAGATCCGCCGCCGAGTTGTCCTCATACGACGTGATCTGGATCAGCTGACCCGCCCACAACGCCTGCAACAGCAGCACCAACCCCACACCGGCTCCCACCCCGACCAGGCTCACCGCCAGCCTGCGCCGGTCACCGGTCAGCATCCTGCGGACCATGGGTACCGACGCCATCTCTCATCGCCTCACACCGGGCGTGGGATCGGTGAAAGGGGCCGCCGGTTTCGGGCCTGAGCGGCGCCCGATCGACGCGCCCGACGCCCCGGGGCGTCGAACTGCCGTCCGAGCCGCAGTGAGCTCCGACCGAGGGCCATGTGCTGCTACAAACGGGGATGGTTCGCAGGTCTTCACGACTGCAGCGTACGCCTTCCAGTCGACTGGAATGTCAAGGCGGTACTCGGCGATACCCCGGTCCAGCCGGTCAAGCCGCCGCGGGTCTCCCCAGGTAGCGGCTTCGAGACAACTGCTCCGCCGGCCGGAGGCCTCAGGAGTCCGGTTGGGACTCCTGCCAGGTCACTTGCCATTGGAAGGCGCGTTCGTCGGGTCCCCAGCTGGATTTGAGGTATTCGATGACAGCTCCGATCTCTGCGTCGGTGAGTTGGTCACCGAAGGTGGGCATCTGGGTGCCGGGTACGTCGAGGCCGACGCTCACAATCTGAGTGAGGAGCTGGTCGGAGTGATGCCACGTGTGTCCCGATGCGTCATGGGGCGGTGCCGGGTAGGAACCGTCGGCGTTGGGTGTCTTCCAGTTGGGCTGGCCGGAGAGGTCAGCGGCGTGACATGACGCGCAGTACTGTCCGTAGATTGCCTCTCCAGCTTCGACCGCTTCGTGGTCGAGTTCGGGCGGCGGGGGAGCCGGATCGATCCCGGCGAGGTTCGGAATGGTCGATCCAGCGGGTTCGCCGCCTCCGGCGCACGCTGCGAGAAGCATCCCCGCGACTGCGGCCAGGATCACTGCCCTGACCCGACTCCGGCTCATGCGGGTGGCTCCGTCGGTGCGATGGGGAGGCTGAGGGTGAATGTTGCTCCTTTCCCGAGACCGGGGGAGGCGGCCGTGACGTCGCCGCCGTGGGCGCGGGCCAGGCTGCGGGCGATGGTGAGGCCGATGCCGGTGCCGCCGGGAATCGTCCTGTCGGCGCGGTAGAACCGCTCGAAGACGGCGGTGAGCTGATCGGCGGTGAGGCCCTTGCCGGTGTCTTCGACGTCAACCTCGGCTGTGGTGCCGGTGCGGCGGGTTCGGACGGTGACCTGCCCGCCGGTCGGGTTGTGAGAGAGGGCATTGCCGATGATGTTGGTGAGAATCTGCGCGACCCGGTCTCGGTCGGCGGTGACTTCGACACGCGGGGAGTTCTCGACGATGAGGGCCACCCCCTGGTCGTCGAACTGCGGGCGGAGTCGCTCGGCGACGCCGGTAGCCAGCGAGCCGAGATCGAGGTGTTCTGTTCGGAGGTCGGTGGGGTTCTCTTCGGCGTGGGAGAGGGCGGTGAGATCGGCGGCAAGCCGCTCCATACGTTCCGTCTCATGAATGGCAGCCGCCAGGGTTTCCTGGTCGGGCTGGAAGACACCGTCGAGCAAACCCTCCAGGTAGCCCTTCAGGGTGGCGACCGGGGTTCGGAGTTCGTGGGCGACCTCGGACACGAGCCGGATGCGGCGCTGTTCGGTCTGGTCGAGTGCTGCTGCAAGCGAGTTGACGTCCCCCGCCAGTGCGGCGAGCTCTTCCTCTGCTGGGATCGGCACGCGTTCTGCGTAAGAGCCGGTGGCGAGGCGCCGGGCCACTCGGCGGATCTGGTCGAGGGGGCGGAGCACGCGGGTGGCGGCGACCGTCGCCGCGGCCAGAGCGGCCAGGGCACTGATGATCGCCGCCCAAAGCAATGCCCGGTCGAAGGCACTGGTGATACCGTCCTCGAGCTGGAGGGCGTCTCCTGCGGCCATGCCGCGCATCATCGCTCCCATCGATCTCAGGTGATCGTCGACGAACACCGAACCCAACCTCCGCCCGGCCACCAGGACGACGATCACGCCGATCACGACCACCACGAGATGGGACAGGAGCAGCCGGGCCCGCAGCGTGCCGAAGAGACGTTTCATCTCGGCGCAGCCACGAACTTATAGCCGACACCGCGAACGGTGGCGATGAACCGGGGCTCGGTGGCGTCGTCGCCGAGCGCCTTGCGCAGGTTACCGATGTGGACATCGACCACCCGCTCCGCACCGAAATAGTCCCAGCCCCAGACACGCTCGAGCAGCTGAGCTCGGGTGAACACCCGGCCAGGTGCCGACGCCAGGGCCGCGAGGAGATCGAACTCGAGGGCGGTCAGTTCCACGGCGTCGCCGTCGACGTGGATCTCACGTCGAGCCAAGTCGATGGTCATCTCGGCAAACTCGATTACATCGTCGTGGTCGAGCCGGGCCGGGTGTCCCCGGCGCAGCACCGCTCGGATCCGGGCGACGAGCTCTCGAGGGCTGAACGGCTTGGTGACGTAGTCGTCGGCCCCGATCGTGAGCCCCAACACCCGGTCGATCTCCTCGGCGCGGGCCGTGAGCATGATCACCGGCGTGTCTGACGTGCGCCGGACCTCCTGGAGCACGGCGAAACCGTCCATGCCCGGCATGGCCACATCGAGCACGATCAGGTCCGGTGAGCCCTCCCGGTAGCGAGAAAGAGCATCGGCGCCGTTGCTCGCTTCGGCGATCTCGAACCCCTCCGCCTGCAGGTATCGCCGCACCATGCGACGTAGGTCGGGCTCGTCGTCCACTAGCAAGATCCGCTGCGCATCCATCTCGCCAATCGTAAAGGTGCCGCCCGTCATGGACCGCACCTCCACTGCGGCAGCCGCGGCCGGCTCGGTGTCATTCGGGGAGCCGGGTCAGGAGCCGCTGCCCATCATCGC
>JABAOH010100334.1_pt3 | contig 15370 bp, 15 predicted proteins | sample 7062181 | NCBI WGS metagenome assembly JABAOH01 (sample SAMN14538630, study PRJNA623070) | marine sediment metagenome | biome: marine biome [ENVO:00000428]; feature: marine pelagic biome [ENVO:01000023]; material: deep marine sediment [ENVO:00002113]; isolation source: pool of 5 deep marine...
GACTTGATGTTGGCCATGGAGCCGCTACCTGAGACGGGGTCCGCGATGCGGCACGGGAGGATACCAGACAGAGCCGGTACTGAGTACTTGGTACGAAGTACCAAGACTGATAACTGACAACTGACGACTGACGACTGACAACTGATAACTGGCTACGCAGTAGCCTCCAGCCCCGTGCCCCCTTCCGCCCGCATCCGCAACTTCAGCATCATCGCCCATATCGACCATGGGAAGTCGACCCTGGCCGACCGGCTCTTGGAGCGGACCGGCGCCATCAGCGCCCGGGACATGCGGGAACAGGTTCTCGACACGATGGATCTGGAGCGGGAGCGGGGGATCACCATCAAGGCGCAGGCAGTGCGCCTGGACTTCGCGGCCGCCGACGGTGAGCACTACGTGCTCAACCTCATCGACACGCCCGGGCACGTGGACTTCTCCTACGAGGTGTCGCGCTCGCTGGCGGCCTGCGAAGGAGCCGTCCTGTTGGTGGACGCCGTCCAAGGGGTAGAGGCGCAGACGGTGGCCAACGCCTACATGGCGGTGGAGGCCGGGCTGGAGCTGATTCCGGTCGTGAACAAGATCGACCTGCCGGCAGCCGATCCGGAGCGGGTTTCACAGGAGATCTGCGCGGTCATCGGGGGGGACCCACGGGAGGTGCTGCGAGTGTCCGCCAAGACGGGGGTGGGTGTCGAGGAGTTGTTGGAGAGGATCGTGGCTGCCGTCCCTGCGCCCGCCGGCGACGAGTCGGCTCCGCTGCGGGCGCTGGTCTTCGACTCCTACTACGACACGTACCGGGGGGTGGTGTGCTATGTGCGGGTCGTGGACGGCAGTCTGGCGCCGGGGGACTGGTTGCTGTTCGCCGCCAGCGGAGACGAGCCCCCGGCCGGGGAGGTGGGGGTGTTGACCCCGCGAGCGCTGCCGGTGGCGGAGCTGAGCGCGGGGGAGGTGGGCTATCTGATCACCGGGGTCAAAGAGATCGACCGTCTCCGGGTGGGAGACACCGTGACCCACCGTGCCACCCCGGATGTGCCGGCTCTGCCGGGGTACGCGGAACCCAAGCCGATGGTGTACTCGGGGCTGTTCCCCACCGACGGGGAACACTTCGAGCGGTTGCGAGAGGCATTGGAGAAGCTGCGTCTCAACGACACCTCCCTGACGTACGAGCCCGAGACGTCACGAGCTCTGGGCTTCGGATTTCGCTGCGGGTTCCTGGGCCTGCTGCACATGGAGATCGTTCGGGAGCGGCTGGAGCGGGAGTACGACCTCGACCTGGTGGCTACGGCACCGTCGGTGGCCTACCGCGTGACGTGCGCGGACGGGTCACAGCTGGAGGTGCGCTCGCCGCAAGACCTTCCCGAACCGGGCCAGCGGGAGCGGTTCGAGGAGCCTTTCGTACGGTCGATGATCTTGACTCCGAGCGAGTACACCGGCGCCATCATGGAGCTGGTCCAGAGCCGCCGCGGCGAGCTACAGCACATGCAGTATCTCGGGCCGGAGCGAGTGGAGCTCGTCTACGCCCTGCCGCTGGCCGAGGTGGTGTTCGACTTCTTCGACGTTCTCAAATCGCGCACCCGCGGTTACGCCTCCCTCGATTACGAGCCTGCCGGCTACCGGCCGTCCGACCTGGTCAAGGTGGATGTACTTCTCAACGGCCAGCCGGTGGACGCGTTCTCCACCATCACCCATCGGGCCAAGGCGCAGGCATATGGGCGCAACATGACCGCCCGCCTCCAGCACCTCATTCCCCGCCAGCTCTTCGACGTTCCCATCCAGGCCGCCGTGGACGGCCGCATCATCGCCCGGGAGACCGTCAAAGCGCGGCGCAAGGACGTGCTGGCCAAGTGTTACGGCGGCGACGTGACCCGCAAGCGGAAGCTCCTGGAACGGCAGAAGAAGGGGAAGCGGCGCATGAAGATGGTGGGATCCGTGGCGGTGCCGCAGGAGGCGTTCATCGCCGCGCTGCGCGTCGACCAGGAGGCTCGAGGCGGCGGGGGAGGGGGCCGGTCTTAGCACTCTCGACCGCAGAGTGCTAACGTGAGGTGCCATGCTTGACGAGCGCAAGGCCGAGGTGCTGCGGGGCCTCGTCGAGGAGCACATCCGCTCGGGTGATCCGGTCAGCTCCCGCGCCGTCCTCGAAGCCACCGGTCTCGGGGTCTCGGCGGCGACGGTACGCAATGACCTGGTCGCGCTGGAACGAGACGGCTATGCGGTGCAGCCGCATACCTCGGCCGGACGGGTACCCACCGCCAAGGCGTACCGGTATTACGTCGATCACTTGTCGCGGAGCCCGCTTCGCTCCACCACGAAGGTGAAGATCCACGAGTTCTTCGGCACGGTCCAGCAGGAGTTGGGGAGGCTGCTGCGAGCCACTACCGACCTCCTCTCCGACATCACCCACTATCCGGCGGTAGTGGTCGGACCCGGCCTGCCCGGGGAGAGCGTGTGCGGGGTTCACCTGGTTCCGCTGGGCGCCCAGGTGGTGCTGGTCGTCATGATCACCAGCACCGGAAGGGTCACCAAGGAGCTGGCGAAACTCGAGGCGCCGGCTACTGCCGACGAGATCGAAGTCGCCGAGCAGGCCCTCTCCCGGCTGCTCGATGGGCGTCACCTCACTCAGATAGCAGCGGACGTTGACCTCTCCGAGCAGGGCGTCTCGACCGAGGTGCGAGATGTCGTCGCGGCGGCCCTCGGTGCTGCGGTCCGCTCCCAACACGCGACCCGTGAGCTCTACGTAGGTGGCGCCAGCCAGCTGGCGTCACTGTGGGAGGATCTCGCCACCGTGCATCGGGTGCTGGGGGTGCTGGAGCGGGAAGCCATGCTGCTCTCCATCCTGGCCCACGCTCCTGAGGGCACCGCGATTCAAATCGGTAACGAGCTGCCCGTCGACGAGGAGGTGGATCTGGCGCTGGTCTCTGCCGCCTATGCGATGGGTGGTGTCCCCGCCGGCCGGGTTGGCGTGCTGGGGCCGATGCGCATGGACTACCGCCGTGCCATTTCGGTGGTCGAAGAGGTGAGTCACGGGCTGGCGGACAGCCTCGGACCGTAGGCTGGGCTCCCGGATGGGCAAGGACTACTACGAGATCCTCGGTGTAGCGCGAGACGCCAGCACCGAGGAGATCAAGCGGGCCTTCCGCCGCCTTGCCCGCGAGACCCACCCCGACGCCAAGCCGGGCGATCGCGAGGCGGAGGCACAGTTTCGTGAGATCGCCGAGGCGTATGAGGTGCTCTCGAATCCGGAGCGCAGGCGGGCCTACGATCGCGGCGCTACCTTCGACCTGACCGAGCTGTTCGCCGGGGTGAGCGCCTTCGACGACCTGCTGGCCGCCGTCTTCGGGAACACGGGCCTCTTCGGGACCGGCACCCGTCCCGTTCGCCGGGGGCGAGACGTGGTCGTGGTGGCGGAGGTGGACCTGCAAGAGGCCGCCTTCGGGACCAGCTCCGACATCCGTTTCGAGGCGGCAAGCCGGTGCGAGAGCTGCGGCGGTACCGGGGTCGCACGAGGCTCGGCGCCGGAGACGTGTCCTCGATGTCGGGGGTCGGGCGCGGTGCGAGTCGCCCGGCGCGGCCTGCTCGGTTCGGTGATGTCGGTGACCACCTGCGACCTGTGTCGAGGGAGTGGCGAGGTCATCAGCGATCCCTGCGAGGACTGCGCCGGAGAAGGCGCCAACGTCGAGGAGCGCACCGTTGTCGTGGAGATTCCGGCCGGGGTGTCGGATGGGACCCGGTTGCGTCTCAACGGGCAGGGCGAAGCCGGTCGGATGGGGGCTCCACCCGGCGACCTGTACGTCGAAATCCGGGTTGCCCCCGATGAGCGGTACCAGCGCCGGGGCGACGACCTCGTCCACTCGCTGCCGATCGGGATTGCCGAGGCTGCGCTGGGCACCGCCGTCGAGGTCCCGCTGCTGGAGGGAGGGGAGGTGTCCGTGGACATCCCCGCCGGCACCCAGCCCAACACCGTGATCCGCATTCCCGGTCGGGGCGTTCCTCGTTTGCGACGCCGCGGTCGGGGCAGCCTGCTGGTCCAAGTCGAGGTCGTCGTTCCCTCCGAGCTGACTCCGGAGCAGGAGGCCGCGCTGCGCCACTACGCGGAACTGCAAGGAGAGCACGCCCGCGCCGAGCCGCCCTCCCGGCGCCGGCGGGCCCGCTAGCCGAGGAGCCGCGAGGTCCCTTCGCCCCCCGAGGGCCGAGCCTTTTCGGGCGCGGGTTGGCGATCGGGCGAGTCAGCCCGCGGCGCGGCAGGGGGCGCGCCCCGCCGGGTTAACGCTTCCCTAACGCCAGGAATAAACTTCACGCTCCGTGAAACCTCCCGCGCGCCGCACGGTCTGGTAGCCTCCAACGCGGGAGGAGGGCCGAGTGATGAGTGATAGTTACAGCGAAGCCGTCGGCCAGCGCCTGCGGGCGATTCGCAAGCAGAAGGGTCTTTCGCTCCAGGACGTGGAACAAGCTTCCGACCTGGAGTTCAAGGCCTCGGTGCTCGGGGCGTATGAGCGCGGCGAGCGCAGCCTCTCCCTGCCTCGCATGCAGCGGCTGGCGACCTTCTACGGGGTTCCCGTCGACCAACTCCTTCCTCCCTCCGATCGCACCGTGGCCGCTCCCAGCGCGGCTCGCATCAGCGGCGGGGTCACCATCGACCTCAGCAAGCTGGAGCAGGCCAGCGGGGACGTGGGTGCTCTGATCGAGCGCTTCCTGCGCGCCATCCAGGTGATGCGCCAGGACTTCAACGGACGGGTGCTCACGCTGCGCAGCAGCGACCTGCAGTTGCTCGCCGGGCTGCTGGAGGAGGCGGAGAGGGACCTCGACGAGATCCTGGTGGATCTCGGCCTCACGGATGGGTCGGATACCTGACGCGACTTCGGGGGTGCTGCTACGCACCCTCGGATGCCGGCTCAACCAGGCGGAGAGTGACGAGATACGGGACGCCTTCGCGGCGCGCGGGATGCACTCGGTCGGTCCCGCCGAACGTCCCGAGGTGGTGGTGGTCAATACCTGCACCGTCACCGCCGAAGCCGCCAAGGCCTCCCGCAAGCTGATCCGGGCCGCCGTCCGCGACCACCCCGAGGCGCGGGTGGTGGTCACCGGCTGCTACGCCGTCGCCGAGCCGCAGGCGGTCGCCGCCATAACGGGAGTAGACCGAGTCGTTCCCAACAAGGACAAGGAGACGTTGGCGGCCGAGGTTGCCGACAGCCTGTCGCCCCCACGGAACGGGCGGCCGGTGGCGGTGACGGCACCGGGTCCCCGGGCCAACCTGAAGGTACAGACCGGCTGCGACGAGCACTGCACCTTCTGCATCGTTCCCCGCACCCGCGGCGGGTTGGAGAGCCGGCCGCCCCGGCAAGTCCTGGCCGCGGCGGACGCCTGCGTGGCACGTGGGGTAAAGGAGATCGTCCTCACCGGAGTCCACCTCGGCAAGTACGGGCTCGACCGGGGGAAGCCGGGGGCGCTGCTCTCCCTCCTCGAGCAGCTGTGCGCCATCTCCGGGTTGGAGCGAGTGCGGCTGTCCTCCATCGAGGCCTCCCAGGTCGACGATGACCTGCTGCGGATGCTCGCCACCGAACCCAAGTTGTGCCGGCACCTCCACCTTCCGCTGCAAACCGGCGATCCCGATGTGTGGCGGGCGATGTGTCGACCCGGCACCCTCCGCCACTACCTGTCTGTCACCGCCCGTGCCCGCGAGTTGATCCCCGACGTCTCGCTCACCACCGATGTGCTCGTCGGATACCCCGGCGAAGACGAGGGGGCGTTCCGTCGCACGTTGTGGGTGGTCGAGTTGGTGGGTTTCCAGAAGCTGCACGTCTTTCGCTTCTCGGCCCGACCGGGCACTGCGGCCGCGCGCCTCGAGGTGCGGAGGTGGGACGAGGTGTGCCGGGAGCGCTCGCAGCGGGTGCGAGAGCTGGGCGATCACCTGCGCAGGGAGTGGTTGAGAGGACACGAGGGGCGGCGGGTGAGGGTGCTCGTCGAGGAGGCCGGGAATGCTCGGGGGACGCACCCGGGGCGGCCCCGGCTGAGCGGTTTCACGGACAACTACCTGCGGGTGCACACCTCGGGCTCGGCGGGCCTCGTAGGCTCCCTGGTGGAGGTCGCGGTGACATCGTCCGGGCACGACTCGGTGGAAGGAGACATCGTTGACGGACTGCGTGTTCTGCAAGATCGTGGAGGGCTCGCTTCCGACTGAGAAGGTGGCGGAGACCGACCGGTTGCTGGCCTTCCGAGACATCAGCCCGGCGGCACCCACCCATGTGCTGATCATCCCGAAGGAGCATGTCGCCGACTCGGTGGCCGACCTCGAGCCCGGCCACGACGAGCTGCTCGGAGAGCTGTTCCGGCTGGCGGCCCGGATCGCCGACGAGGAGAAGCTCGACGCCGGCTGGAGGGTGGTCACCAACGTCGGCCCCGCCGCCGGGCAGACCGTCTTCCATGCCCACTTCCATCTCATGGGAGGCTGGGCGCGGCCACAGCCGTAACCGTTCCAGTCCGGGGGACGCGGGGGATCACGCCCGGAAGCGGTCGAGGTCGGGCTGGTAGCCTCGCCGTAACTGGCGGAGGCGGTCGGATGTCACGGGCGTACCGGTTCAATCTCAACGGCAGCGGGCTACAGGCCGGCGTCCTCCAGCTCGAGATCTCCCGGGTGAGCCTGCGCTTCGGCGGGGTGGAAGCGATCCGCAACGTGGATCTAGAGGTACGCCAGGGGGACGTGCATGCGGTGATCGGTCCCAACGGGGCGGGCAAGACCAGCCTCCTCAATTGCGTGAGCGGCCTCTACCGTCCTCAGACCGGCGACATCCTGCTCCACGACGGCGACGCCAGCCACCGACTCACCAGGATGCGCCCCAGCACCGTCGCTCGCCACGGCGTGGCGCGCACCTTTCAGAACATCGAGCTCTTCAAGCACATGACCGTGCTGGAGAACATGTTGCTGGGACGCCACGTGCACATGCGGCCCCGGCTGCTTCCCACCCTCGTCTTCTTCGGTCCGACCCGCCGCCACGAGATCGCCCACCGGGAGCTGGTCGAAGAGGTGATCGACCTGCTCGAGATCCAGGCGGTGCGCAGCAAGCCGGTGGGGTCGCTCGCCTACGGCCTCCAGAAGCGGGTCGAGGTGGGCCGGGCACTGTGCATGCAGCCGGCGATCCTGCTCCTCGATGAGCCCATGGCGGGCATGAACGCCGAGGAGAAGGAAGACATGGCCCGCTTCATCCTCGACGTCAACCAGCTCGCCGGGGTGACCTGCCTGCTCATCGAGCACGACATGGGAGTGGTGATGGACATCTCCGATCGGGTGACCGCCCTCGATTTCGGGCGCAAGATCGCCGAGGGTGCCCCCGCCGAGGTGAAGGGCGACCAGGCGGTCATCGACGCCTATCTGGGGGAGGAGCACGGATGACGGCCGCGGGCGGCGTCCCGGCGGCCCGCGAGCCGAGCACGATGCCGCAGATCCTGGCGGCGCGGGCCGCGACGTGGGGTGATCAACGTGTCGCTCTCCAGGAGAAGCGCTACGGGATCTGGCAGCCGATCACGTGGCGGGAGTACCACGAGCGGGTACGGGCCTTCGCCCACGGGCTGGCGGCTCTCGGCGTGAAGGGAGGCGAGGTGGTGGCGGTGCTGGGCGACAACCGCCCTGAATGGCTCATCACCGAGCTGGCGGTTCAGTCGATCGGAGGCGCCACTGTGGGCATCTATCCCACCTCCATCGGCGAGGAGATCGTCCACATCCTCACCCACGCCCGGGTGCGGGTGGTGGTGGCGGAGGACCAGGAACAGGCGGACAAGCTGATCGAGCTGTGGGATCGTCTCAGCGGCGTAGAGAAGCTCATCTACTACGACCCCAGAGGTCTGGAGTTCTACGACCTTCCCTACCTGCTGGAGTTCACCGCCGTCGCGGAGATGGGGCGGCGGTTCGAGGAGGAGCATCCCGGCTGGCTCGACGAGCAGGTGGCGGCGGGCCGAGGCGAGGACATCGCCATCCTCGCCACCACTTCCGGCACCACCGGCCTCCCCAAGCTCTCCATGCTGAGCCACTCCAACCTCCTCGCCGAGGGACGCAGCCTGATGGCGGTAGACCCGATGGCGGCCGACGACCGCTACGTGAGCTTCCTGCCGCTGGCGTGGGTAGGGGAGCAGATGCTCTCGATGGCCTGCGGCATGCAGGCGGGCTTCACCCTCAGCTTTCCCGAGGAAGCTCAGACCGTGCAGTCCGATCTGCGCGAGATCGGCCCCAGCGTCATGTTCAGCCCGCCGCGGATCTGGGAGAGCATGATCTCATCGCTGCAGGTGCGGCTCAGCGAGGCCGGCTGGCTGAAGCGCCGGGTGTTCGCCTGGGGCTTCGAGGCCGGGGAGCGTTCCGCCGAGGATCGGGTGCGGGGTTACCGTCCCGGCTGGCGCCTGAGGTTGCGCCACCGCGTCGCCGACTGGGTGGCGTTGCGGCCGGTGCGGGACCACTTGGGGCTGGCGCGGCTGCGCCGTGCTTACACCGGCGGGGCTCCGCTCGGGCCCGACGTGTTCCGGTTCTTCCACGCCATCGGGGTCAACCTCAAGCAGATCTACGGGCAGACCGAGGTCGCCGGCATCGCCGTGCTCCACCGGGACGGGGATATCAAGTTCAACACGGTCGGCGGTCCCACCCCCGGCACCGACTTGCGCATCGCCCCCGACGGGGAGATCCTGCTCCGTTCTCCCGCCGTCTTTCAGGGCTACTACGAGAACCCGGAGGCCTCCCTGCAGGCCCTCGACGGCGAGGGCTGGTTGCACACGGGCGATGCCGGCTATCTCGACGAGGACGACCACCTGGTGGTCATCGACCGGGCCAAGGACGTGATGCAGATGCCGGACGGCACCCGCTTCAGTCCGGCCTTCATCGAGAACAAGCTCAAGTTCAGCCCCTACGTTGAGGAGGCGGTCGTCTTCGGCGGCGAGCGGCCCTTTGTGGGATCGATCATCACCATCGACATGGAGACGGTGGGCGCCTGGGCGGAACGGGAGCGCCTCAGTTACACCACCTACACCGATTTGGCGCAGAAACCCGAGGTCTACCGGCTGGTCGCCGAGGACGTGGCCCGGGCCAACGATGACCTCCCCGAGGGGGCGCGGGTGCGCCGCTTCGTGCTGCTCCACAAGCAGTTCGACGCCGACGACGACGAGATCACCCGCACCCGCAAGGTGAGGCGGCGCACCATCAACGATCGGTATGGTGGGATCATCGACGCTCTTTACCAGGACGTGGAAGAAGTCACCGTCACTACCACCGTCACCTACCAGGACGGCAGCACGGTGGAGCGGGAGATCGGCTTGCAGGTCATGTCGATGGACGATTTCGTGCCCTCCGCCGGGTACCGGCGGTTCGTGTGGAGCGGGCGGTGAGCACGTTCATCCAGCTCACCGTCAACGGCCTCGCCAACGGAGCCATCCTGGCGCTGGCGGCGCTGGGGTTCGTGATCATCTACAAGGCGAGCGAGGTGATCAACTTCGCGCAAGGAGCCTTCTTGCTGGTGGGCGGCTACGTGGTGTACGCCGGCATCGAGGTCTTCGGCCTCCACTGGAGCGCGGCCCTGCTGCTGGGACTCGTCGCCTCCGTCCTCCTCGGTGCCGGCATCGAGCGGGCCGTGCTGCGCCCGCTGGTGGGTGAGAGCGCCATCTCGGTGATCATGGTCACCATCGGCCTGGCGGCAATCCTCGAGGCCATCGTTCAGGTGTTCTTCGGCACCAGTCCCCGCCGGATGCCGGAGACCTTCATCAGCGAGGGGGCTACGGTCCCCGTGCTCGGGGCCAACGTTCCCACCAACCGGCTGTGGGCCATCGCGCTGGCGGCGGTGGCGCTGGCCGCCTTCACCGTCTTCTTCCGGCGAGCCCGCATGGGCATCGCCATGCGGGCGGTGGCCGATGATCAGCAGGCGGCGATGACCATGGGCGTCAGCGTGCCGCGGGTCTTCGCTTTGTCCTGGGTGCTGGCGGCCATCACCGCCCTGGCCGCAGGGTTCTTGCTCTCCCACATCACCGGCGTTTCCGGGGAGTTGGCGATCTTCGGCCTGGTGGTGTTCCCGGTCGTGATCGTGGGAGGGCTCGACTCGATCCCCGGCGCGGTGGTGGGCGGGGTCATCATCGGGCTGCTCGTCAGCTACACCGCCGCCTACGTCGGCGGCGGCCTGCAAACGGTGATCCCCTACGTGGTGCTGGTGCTGATCCTGATGGTGAAGCCCTACGGGCTGTTCGGCGAAGTCCGCATCGAGAGGGTGTGAGCATGGCAACCGCTACCGGCATCTACCACACCACCTACGAGTCCGCCATCGCCCTGCGCCACACCAAGGCGGAGCACGCCCGGCTGGTGCTGCTGGCGATGGTGCTGGTGGCGGCGCCGTTCCTCGTCTCCGGCCGGTGGGCAACCGTCCTCAACCAGATCGGCATCGCCGCCATCGGTGCCATCGGCCTGAACATCCTGGTGGGCTTCACCGGCCAGATCAGCCTCGGCCAAGGCGGGTTCCTCGCGGTCGGCGCGTACACCTCCGGGTTGCTGATCGCCCGCCAGGGCTTTCCCACCGCGCTGGCGGTAGCCGTGGCGGTGGTGGTCACTGCGGCCGTGGGAGCGTTCTTCGGGCTGCCGGCGTTGCGCCTGAAGGGCCTCTACCTGGCCATCGCCACCCTGGCCTCGCAGTTCATCATTCTGTGGGCGGTGCGGAATTGGGACGTGGTGACGGGAGGCGTGGAGTCGCTCGTGGTGCCCCGGCCCGAGCTGTTCGGTTTCACGCTGCGGAACGACTTCCGCTGGTACTGGGTCATCCTCGCCTTCGCGGTGCTGGCCGCGCTGGCCGCCACCAACTTGTTCCGCAGCTCGTTGGGGCGGGCCTTCGTGGCGATACGCGACCAGGACATCGCCGCCGAGGTGATCGGTGTCAACGTNNAGCATCGTCACCTGGGAGCGCTTCACCCTGGACGTGTCGATCCTCTACCTGGCGATGATCATCGTCGGGGGGCTGGGGAGCGTCGCCGGCTCCATCTACGGGGCGGCGTTCATGGTGGCGCTGCCTGCCGTCATCGACACGCTGGGGGACGCAATCCGCGGATGGTTTCCCGTGTTCGCCGAGAAGCTGCCCGCCATTCAGCTGGGGGTGTTCGGGCTGGTGATCGTGCTGTTCTTGATCTTCGAGCCGGAGGGCCTGGCTCGCATGTGGAAGCGTTCGAAGGACTATATCCGCTTGTGGCCCTTCCGCTATTGAAGGTGGTTGCCAATTGGGACGGCGTGCTCGCCGGCCCCGGGACGAGGAAGGAAGAGAAAGGAGAGGGACATGAGAGCAGGCAAACTGCTGGTCCTCCTGATGGCGCTGGCGCTCATCGTCGCCGCCTGCGGTGGCGAAGAGGCCGAGGGAGGGCCCATCGTGGTGGGAGCCATCTCCGACCTGACCGGGCCAACCTCGGACGTCGGCGTGCCCTATTCGGAGGGGTTGCGCGACTACGTCGAGTGGCGGAACGCTGAGGGGGGAATCAACGGCCGCGACATCGACCTCCGGTGGTCGGACTACCAGTACGACGTGGCCACCGCCGAGCAGCTCTACTCCCAGTACGTCGACGGGGGAGCGGTGGCGTTCCAGGGGTGGGGTACCGGCGACACCGAGGCGCTGCGGACCCGGATCACCGAGGACGAGATCCCCTTCATGTCGGCCTCCTACTCGGAAGCGCTGGACGACCCGGCGGAGTTCCCCTACAACTTCCTGGTCGGCACCAGCTACTCGCAGCAGATGCGCATCGCACTGCGCTGGATCGCCGACAACCACGGCGGCCACGCCGAGGTGGCGGTGTTTCACCACGACAGCCCGTTCGGGCTGTCACCGGTCGCCGACGGCGAGGCCTACATTCAGGAGAAGGGTCTCGACATCGGGTACCAGGCCTATGCGATGCCCGGCGGGGTAACCGACTACGTGGGTGAGCTGACCCAGGCCGAGGGACAGGGCGCCGACTACATCGTCGTTAACAATGTGCCCAGCCCGGCGGCGACGCTGGTCAAGGACGTGTCCGCCCAGGGCCTGGACGTCAAGGTGATCTGCCTCAACTGGTGCGGCGACGAGATCCTTCTCGAGCTGGCCGGCAGCGCCGCCGAGGGAGTGCTGACCGTGCAGCCGTTCACCGGTCCGAGCGCAGGTGCTTCGGGACTGTCCACCATGGCCGAGTTCCTGGAGAGCAAGGGCCAGAGCATCGACGACAAGAACGTGCGCTACGTGCAGGGATGGTTCACCATGGCGGTGCTGGCGGAAGCCATCGAGCGGGTGGTGGACGCCGGTGACGACGTCACCGGGCCCAACATCAGGACGGCGTTGGAGGAGATGGGGGCGTTCGACACCGGCGGGGTGTCGGCCGACATCGAGTTCAGCGCTTCCAGTCACTCCGGGATGCAGGGCTCACCGATCCTGATCGTGGAGGGAGGTCAGTGGAAGCAGCTAGTCGACGTCATGACGCCGTAGCGGACGAGGTGGGGGCGGGCGTGACGCCCGCCCCCGCTCCGCTGCTGGAGGTCAACAACGTCGAGGTCATCTACGACGAGGTGATCTTGGTGCTGCGCGGCCTGTCCCTGGGCGTGGAGGAGGGGCAGATCGTGGCGCTGCTCGGCTCCAACGGCGCCGGCAAGAGCACCACCCTCAAGGCGATCACCGGGTTGTTGCCTTCCGAAGACGGCGAAGTCACAGAAGGTCGCATCACGTATCGAGGAGAGAACATCACAGATCGCGATCCCGCCGAGATCGTGCGCATGGGGCTGTCTCTGGTCATGGAAGGGCGACGCGTCTTCGAGCATCTCACCGTCCACGAGAACCTGCTGGCCGGGGCCTTCACCCGCCGCCAGGGGCGGGAGGAAGACCTGGACATGGTCTACTCCTACTTCCCACGGTTGCGAGAAAGGCGCGGCCAGCAGGCCGGGTACCTGTCCGGAGGGGAGCAGCAGATGCTCTCGATCGGGCGGGCGATGATGGCGCAGCCCCGCTTCCTCATGCTCGACGAGCCTTCGCTGGGCCTGGCGCCGATGCTGGTGGCGGAGATCTTCGAGATCGTGCAGCGCTTCAATCAGGACCTGGGCACCACCGTATTGCTGGTGGAACAGAACGCCCGGCGGGCTCTCCAGGTGGCCGAGTTCGGCTACATCATGGAGCAGGGGCGCATCGTGCTGGAGGGCCCGGCCGACGAGCTGGCCGAGAACCCCGACGTCCAGGAGTTCTACCTGGGGCTGTCCGAGGAGGGCCAGCGCAAGAGCTACCGCGACGTCAAGCACTACAAGCGTCGCAAGCGCTGGTTGTGATGCGGGGTGGGTGCGGTGACCCCTGAGGAGTACGGTCGCAGCTTCGACGATCGCATCGCTGCGATCCTGCCCGAGGCCTCGCGGCGAGCTGCCCCTCTCCGGGAGCGGCTCGAAGCGGCGGGTTTGCGGCCCGAGGAGCTGACCGATGGTCGCGCCCTCGCCCGGCTCCCGGTGCTCAGCAAGGACGAGCTGCTGGAGCTACAGGCCGCCGCCCGCCCCTTCGGCGGGCTGCTGACCGACGGCGCCCGGCTGCGCCGCATCTTCCAGTCGCCGGGCCCGCTGTACGAGCCGGAGCTGGACCAGCCGGATCACTGGCGCTGGGCGCCGGCGCTGGCGGCGGCCGGCTTCGAGGCCGGCGACGTGGTGTTCAACGCCTTCAGCTACCACCTCTCCCCGGCCGGGGCCATGTTCGAGGAGGGCGCCCGCGCCCTCGGCTGCGCGGTGCTGCCGGGCGGAGTGGGCAATCTGGAGCTGCAGCTGCAGGCGTGCGCGGACGCCGGCGCCACCGCCTATGTGGGCCTTCCCAGCTACCTCAAGGCCCTTCTGGAGAAGGGCGACGAGGAAGGGGTGAAGCTGTCGCTGCGGCGTGCTTTCGTCACCGCCGAGCCTCTGCCCCCGTCGCTACGAGCATGGCTCCAGGAGCGGGTGCCGGTGGTGCTCCAGGGTTACGGCACCGCCGAGGCCGGCAACCTCGGATACGAGTGCGAGCAGGCCGAGGGTCTGCACGTGCCCGAGGATGCCCTGGTGGAGGTGTGCGAGCTGTCGAGCGGGGAGCCGCTCTGGGACGGCGCGGTAGGACAGGTGGTCGCCACCGTTCTCAGCGCCGACTACCCGCTGGTGCGGCTCGGCACCGGGGACCTGTCCGCCTACCTCACCGAATCCTGTCGCTGCGGGCGGGGGACGCCCCGGCTGAAGGGCTGGCTGGGCCGGGTGGGTGACGCGGTGAAGGTACGCGGCATGTTCCTTCACCCTCGCCAGATCGAACAGGTCATGGGCAGCCTCGAGGGGATCGCGCGCTACCGGTTCGTGATCGAGCGGGTCGAGCATCGCGACGAGTTGCGTTGCGAGGTCGTGGTCGGCCCCGGCGCTGATGCGGAGGCGGTGGCCGACGCGGTGCGGAACCAGATCAGGTCCGGGCTCCGTTTCAATGTCGGTGTCACTGCGGTCGATGAGCTCGAGGAAGGCGCGCCGCTGGTCGAGGATCGGCGGACGTGGGAGTGAGCCGGTCGCTGTTGCCGGGAGCATGGGTGCCTTTCCAGGCAGCGGGTACTGCCCCGGGAAAGGGCGCCGCTCCCGGTATACTGTTGGCACCCAATGGTTTCACCTCGTAACGAGGATCCCGTGCTCCATGCCCCATCTCCTGGTGTGCGCCTGCGCGTTCCCAGCAACCACCTGATGTTGGAGTTGCTGGGCGAACGCGACGCGCATTTGCGCACCCTCGAAGCAGCCTTTCCGAACGCCCACATCGTCGCCCGCGGGAACGAGTTTCTGGTGACGGGAGCTCCCGACCAGGCGGAGGAGGTGCGGACCACTCTGGAGGAGCTGCTCATCCTGGTGCAGGAGGGGGAGCAACTGGACGCCGACCGGGTGAAGCGGGTCATCCAAATGGTCCAGGAGGAGGTGCCCAGCCCATCGGGCGTCCTCACCGAGGGCATTCCCGTGGGAAGGGGGCGGGTGGTCCGCCCCAAGACGCTGGGACAGCGGCACTACATCGACGCCATCCGGGAGAACACACTGGCCTTCGCGGTGGGTCCCGCCGGCACCGGCAAGACCTACCTAGCGATGGCAGCCGCCGTCGAGGCACTGCGCACCGGCGCCGTGCGCCGCATCGTGCTCACCCGGCCGGCGGTGGAGGCCGGGGAGCGGCTCGGCTTCCTACCCGGCGACCTCGCTGCAAAGGTCGATCCGTACCTGCGCCCGCTCTACGACGCGCTGTGGGACATGATGGGGCCGGACGAGACCGCCCGCCTCACCGAACGGGGGACTATCGAGATCGCCCCACTGGCATACATGCGCGGCCGCACCCTCAACGACTCCTGCGTCATCCTCGACGAGGCGCAGAACACCTCGCCCGAACAGATGAAGATGTTCCTGACGCGG
>JABAOH010159194.1_pt1 | contig 15369 bp, 18 predicted proteins | sample 7062181 | NCBI WGS metagenome assembly JABAOH01 (sample SAMN14538630, study PRJNA623070) | marine sediment metagenome | biome: marine biome [ENVO:00000428]; feature: marine pelagic biome [ENVO:01000023]; material: deep marine sediment [ENVO:00002113]; isolation source: pool of 5 deep marine...
CGGATGAAGGCGTAACTGGCGATGCCGGAGACGATGTGGATGCGCTTGGCGGGGGCGAGATAGTTGGACTCCAGAGTGCCCATCTCCATCTCTCGCCGCAGCCAGAATCCGACAATCCAAAGCATGATGGAGACCACCATGAAAGTGCACGCCCCCAGGAGCATGTAGAGGCGGTAGTTTGAGGTCCCCACGTTGTGCTCGAAGTTCGCCGCAGCGTTCGCGTCCCCTCCTGCGACGGCCACTCCGATAAGGATCGGCATCGCAGCGAAGACCAGGGGTAGGACGCTCTCGAGGAATAAGGAGCCCCTGTAGCGGGAGATGATGAGGATGCGGGCTTTGAGCACACTCCCGACGATCCCCAGGCTAGAGCGGGCCGACATCCGGGCGAGGCCCAAGGACTTATGTTCCACCCGAAGCCTCCCCGCCACCCACGACCCGCGTGTCCACGCTGAGGGATCGCCCCGTCTTCGCGATGAAGACGTCTTCCAAGGTGACCTCGTGAGGTTTGATGTGGTCCACGCTTGCGCCGTTCCCCACCACCGCCTCGATGATCCGAGGCAGCCGTCGGCGGCTGTTGTCGACTATGACGGAGACGGCGGTCCTTCCCTCCGATTCGGACGTGATGGTGGCAGCGTTGACGCCCTCGAGTCCGCGAATCTTCTCGATGACGACGGTATCGATGACGCCCTCCAGTGTGATGACGTCCTCCCGCTTCAGCGAGGTCTTCAGCTCGGAGAGAGTGCCTAAGGCGATGACCTCCCCGCGGTCGATGATGGCGACGCGATCGCAGAGCTCCTCAGCCTCCTGCATCAGGTGAGTCGTGTAGAAGATGGTATGTCCGTCATCGTTGAGCTTCTGGACGATCCTTCGGAGCTTCCGAGCGGTGGGAACGTCCATTGTTACAGTGGGCTCATCCAAGAAGAGTATGGGGGCGTCGTTTATCAGCGCCTTTGCGAAGGCTAGGAGCATCTTCTGACCCGAAGAGTAGGTCTCTACAGTGCGGTTGAGGAACTCCCCCAGGTCTAGCAGCTCAGTCAGCTCATCGATCCGCCGCCGCCGAACGCTCTTCGGGACATGATATAGGGCCCCGAAGTAGTCCAGGTTCTCCCGCCCCGTCAACTTCCAGTAGAGGCCCCGCTCCCCCATGAGCATGCACCCGATGGAGGCCCGCGCCAGGTTGTCCTCCGTGAGGACGTTGTAGCCGTTCACCCAAGCGTCCCCGCTGGAGGGGATGAGCAGGGTGGTGAGGCACTTGATCAGGGTGGTCTTGCCCGCGCCGTTCGGCCCGAGGAGACCGAAGATCTCTCCGTCGTATATCTCGAGGCTCACGTCCTTCAGGGCCTCGACCTTGCGCTTCTTGCTGCGTAGGCCCTTCCTGTCCTTGCTGATGAAGGTCTTCGAGAGACGCTCGGTCCTAATGATGGCGTCGGGCATGGGTTGTTAACCAGCCCAGACTAAATCGCCCACCCTATTAAACCAACTGGGCAAAGGTGACCATCAAGCGTTCTTGCTCTCTCCGGTGAGCTCCGTTCGGAGCTGCTCCTTCAGCTCGGATATCTTCTTGGCCGTGTCGTGAACCTTGTCCACCAGGTCGCGACGGGCGTCCAGTCCCACGCGGATCAGGAAGGCCGCACACTCAGACCTGCTCTCAAAGAGGCCAGCGTCAACGAGCAGGTCCAGCATCTCGAGATCTTCGTCCTTGACCCGCGTCATGACGGTGTTGGTCCTACCCCGCAAGCCCTCTTTCAGGCCCCTGATGTCAATGGCGGCAGCTCCTGCCGCATCACGGAAGGCCGCTCGGATGCTTCTGTGGAGGCGTTGCATCTCACCAGCCATGATGTGACCGAGGTACCGCCCCTTGCCCTTAACGTGAGACACCTCGTGAAGGGCGTCGTCCACCATTTTGTGGATGGACTCCCTGAGGGACTCTAGAGACCTAGGGGTTTCCACCTCCGCCTCGACCTCTTCGGACTTCTCCGCATCACCTTCGTCCTCAGGTTGTGTCATCGTTTCACGTAATTACATTACGCGTATTTAATACGTTACTCTCAGCGCCGATACCTGTAAACAAAGCTTCATTATCGCCTGGAAAGAAGGAACCGCGTGGCACAGGAGGAAGTCTCGGAGAGGATCTACACCTTGGAGCGTACCCTGAGGAAGCTGGAGGATAGAGTCGAGAAGCTCATGGTCAAGGAGGAGAAGCAAGAGGACGCTGTCCGCGACCTAGAGAAGGAGATGGACCTCCGCCGAGAGACAGAGAAGATTCTCACCGGAGCCCTGGGACTCGAGGCTGACGCCAAGGCAGGAGACCGCGGCACGCTGGAGGACATGGACGACTCCATCCTACGTCTGGAGGACTACCTTTTGGCCCTTGGGGAGAGGGTTCAGAGGATGCTAACGATGCTGCAGGACCACAGGGAGCTCTTGGACGACGTGCAGAAGAGCGTCTTGGGTCAGGGTCGGCGGGACCGCATGAGGCTCGAACTAGACATCATGATGAACAGCATCTCCATCCTCGCCATGGCAGGCATCGAAATCGACCCCTCGATACCCGCGGAGCTCGACGAGCTGCGGAAATCGGTTTTGGACGGTGCAATCGGACTCGACGGGCTGAGGGAGAGGAAGAAGGAGCTGAACAGGCGGCTTGAGGGGGAAATCAAGAGGTACGACCTGGAAAAGCTCTTCGCTCGAAGGAAAGATATCCCAGGCTACGGCTGAGGGTGCGAGCTCGGGACCTATAGCCTGCCGGCTTTCTGCAGTACTGCGATGACCTCACGGACGAGGCGGGCACCCAGGGCGGCCGTGACTCCTTCGTCCCACGGTGGGCTAACCTCCGTGACGTCGAACCCGCAGATCCTCTCGCCCAGGGCGCCTATGATCTGCTTGATGTGGAGAGGAGTCAGTCCGAAAGGCTCGGGATTGCCCACCGCGGGTGCGTATGCTGGGTCAATGACGTCCATATCCAGGCTTAGGTACACCTCCTCAGGCAATTTCTCGAACGCCTCCAGGACATCGTCCAGACCCCCCTCAAGGACGTCGTATGAGGTGAAGTGCTTCGGTCCCATCTCCACCATAGCGTCTACCTCTTCCTTGGAGTATGACCTCACCCCCACCACAATGGCTTTCTTGGCACCCACTCTCTCCACCACCCTGCGAGTGACGCAAGCGTGGCTATTGCTGTCGCCGAGGTAACTCTCCCTGAAGTCCATGTGAGCGTCCAGTACCACGTACCCAGGGCGACCGTGGGCCCTGACGCAGGGGGCCGTGATGGAGTGCTCTCCACCTAGCATGACCGTTACCTTTTCCTCGGCGACGAGGAGCCTGGCGAAGTCTCCGACCTCCTTCGTCATGATTTCAGAGCGGCCCACCTCTTCGAGGTTGCCGAGGTCGCAGAAACGAGCCTCACGGAGGTCGACACCCAGATCCATGTGATAGGTCTCGAAGTTGTAGGAGGCCTGGCGTATGGCATTGGGAGCGAAACGAGCCCCAGGCCGGTAGGTGGTCGTCCCATCGTATGGAACGCCGAAAATGACCAGGGGGGAATCCTGGCTCTCCGATGAGGCGTCAGCAAAAAGGAGGGTGTTCACCGCCATATGATCCTATGGCCTCGTGAGCTTGCGTCGGTCCATGGCGACGAGGTAGTAGACCTCCTTCCCAGGCTCGAGGGTCATGTCCAGGTCGTCAGGGATCGGCAGCTCGAAGGTCTCGTAGTTCTCCAGATCCATGAGCTGCACCTCCTTGCCGGCGACTGTAAGGACCTGGGCCTTACGACGGTCGATGATGGGGACCCGGACCTTGTGAGTGACTGGATGGACTATGCTTCGCTTCTGCTGGTCGAAGACCCCGAAGGCCTCGATCCTGGCCTTCGACTCACCATGCTTCCCTGGCTTGCTGGTGGTGATGCTGATGATCCTGCAGGGCTCATCCCCGATCATGACGTATCGGTTGGGCTTGAGGGACCTGACCTCTGCCTGTTGCCAAGCCATGATTATCGACGCGACATGAAGGGGTTCCCTATAAGGCTTCTCCGCCTCTGGTCCCAAAGTCCTCCCTCGCTTATGGCTGTCTGCAAGAGTGCCATCCGATAACCATCCCCAAACGTTTATGAGCCGTTTAGTGAGAGCCTGGAACGAGGTATCATGAAGGAGCTGCGAGCGCGCATCAGCTTCAAGACTGGCCTCTTGATCACGATGCTGGGATTCCTCTTCGCCGTGGGCGGCTCCATGACGACATTACTGACGGCCCTTCCAGAGATCTCTCAAGCCCTCTTCACCATGACCATGGGCGACGCAGTCCAGCGTGCTTTCTTTCTGAGCGGCTCCGTCGCCACGGTGGTCATCGGCATTCTCCTGTTCTACATAGGCTACGACAAGATCCGCCAGAAGCAGTTCATGGAAGCCGTCACGAGGGAGGTGACGCGGCATCAACCCCCTGAGCCTCCCTACGTTGAGGACACATGGCGCATCGAGCCTCCGGACGATTGATCTTACCTGGGGCCAGACTCAGCAGCGCGGTCCTAGAGAAGACTACACCCGGAGAGATGTGCAGAAACCGCAAAGGCCAGAGACTGACCCTTGGCCGCTAAAGGACCCAACTTCAATCCAGATTCAACCTCCAAACGGCCACGGCGGAGAAGCCCGTGGCGACTGCTGAAAAAACGGTCAGCGCTATGAAGCCGAGCAGCTCCGCGACTGCACCACCTGCCGCGGCGCCTACGGTTGAGCCGAGAGCCATGAAAACGTTGTAGTAGCCCATCATCTCACCCCTTCGCCGGACCCTAGCGGCCTTGAAGAGGGCGGCGGGCCCGGTCGTCATGATGAAGGCCCAGGTAACGCCGGCCAGGAGGTTGATGGTGCCGATCAACCACAGCTCTCGCAGGTAGAGCAGTGATAGAGCGATTAGTACAAAGACCCCCGACCGGAGAGCGAGCCCCAAGGTGAGGGTCTTTCGGAACCCCACGCGATCTGCCACCTTGCCAACAGGCCGGTAGAGGAGTGCGGACATAAGGGACCCCATCAGCAGGACCACAACGGTCTCAGTCAGGCCGGCGCCGTATGGACCCAAAAGAAGGAGAGGGAAAAGCGCGAAGGTTGCTACGCCGCCCAGCATCGCGACGAAGAGGGCAAGGAGGTACCCGAGGACCTTCACCTGGACAGGCGTGAACTTGGGCCGCTGCACCCACGTCGTCGGGTTGTAGAGCCTCCTCTGGACGAAGGCATTCAAGGCGGGGACGAAGTGGTCCGAGAGGAGGAGGTGTATGTCCTTCCGCCTGAGAAAGGCGTCGGGCTCCTTGATCATGGCTACAGACAGCGCCAGTGAACCTAGCGTGAAGATGGCCGCCATTACGAAGATGAAGCGGACGTCGTAGAGCCCAACTAGAATCGAGGCCAACACCATGCCGACGAGGAAGGCGTATCCCCCGACCATGTTCATGTGCCCCATGTCCTCGCCGAACCTCTCCCGCCTCGACCGCTCTATGAGGAGGGCCCCCGAGACGGCCACGAAGGCGGCCAAGAGGAAACCGTGGAGGGCTCTGAGCGCGGTGTACTCGAGGGCATTCTGGCTTAGGGCGAAAAGGAAGAGCACCAGGGAGGTCGCGGCGAAGGAGAGAGAGATGATCGCCTTCCTCTTTCGCAGGACGTCTGAGACCCTGCCCCACAGAAGGCCGCCCATGAGGGAGGAGAGGTTAAATGACGCCTCCATGAGCCCAATCTGGGACAGAGACATACCGATATTCCGGGCCAGGATCGGGACTAAGGGGCCGCTCGCCCCGTCTCCCAGCTTGAAGGGGATCGTCGAGTTGACCCACTTCTGGTCGGTACCTGCCTCGTCCTTTCTCCTTGGTAGCGGTTCCAGGGAGCAACCCCAGCGGCCGCCCTCTCTTAAAGGCGAGCCTCTAACTAGCTCATCAGATAATCTGTGCCTCCCGTCTCCGACCTTGAAGGGTTCACCTCCTCGGGCGAGCTGTGGGTCCCGGAAATAACAGTAGGGGAGTCGAGTATCCAGCCTGGGACGACTAGTCACTCGGTGTCAACCGCATCCGAAGCCCAAGGAGGCGCGGCCTGCGTGATCTTCTCCTCCGGGTACCCTCGGAAGAAGTACCAAAGGGCTCCCGTCCCGATAGCATAGAAGAGAGTCGTCGCATAGAAAGGTAGAGACAGGTTCATGTTGAGGAGATAGGCCCCTGGGATTGTGCTTGCCGCATGGGGCGCTCTGAAGGCGACGCCCGTGACGGCGCTGGCTGTAGCCCGGTCGTCCGGATGGACGGCTCCCATCAGGAAGAAGGAGAGGACCGGCCAAGCCATGTTCATCAGTGCGTTACGGGCAACGAACAGAACGGACGCAGCCGGGAGTCCCAGGGTCCCCAGAAGCGGTGAGAAAGGCATGGAGAAGAGGAGGACCGTCGCGGTGACCTGGACAGTCAGCACGCTCCTGATGATGCCGACTCTCCGGGCGAGGGTGGGGGCCACGAGGAAGGCGAAGGCATTCACCACACTGGAGACCGCGTAGAGGGGGCCAGTGAAGGTCTCGCCCACCCCAAACTGCCGCAGGAACCAGGCGGGGAAGAGGGGGATTAACAGACCAGCGCCGAAACCAACCAGCATGTTCGCCAAGAAGAAGCGCCCTATTATTCCCAGAGAGCGCTTTGGCAGGAGGGAGGGTGGCGCGGTGCTCCCGAGTCTCTTGGTCCTTAGGAAGAGGACGAGGGGAGGGACGGGGATGAAGGCGACTGAGAGGGTCAAGAGGAGCGGTTGATAGGCTCCTTGCGGCGTGGAACCAAGGGCGATGGCCTGATCGGCGAACCACCCTAGAAGGCTGCCAACGGCCATGGCAATCCCCGCCGCGAAGAAACTCAGGCCGAAGACGAGTGATCTGGTTTCCGGGGCGCTGGAGTCGGCCAAGAGGGCATTCCACGTGGAGAAGTAGAAGGCCTCGGCGAGCCCGAAGACCGCCGCGCCTAGCATTATCCCCTCGAAGGTGTCGGTGTTGGCGAAGATGATGAACGCGCCAGCACCGGCCACCCCTCCTAGGGCTAGCATTAACCGTCTGCCAAATCGATCTGCCAAAATTCCGAGTGGAATCATGAAAACGACAGCGACAAGTCCGACGGTTGCGAGGGGATATCCAATCAGCTCAAGAGGGATGTGAGGGAGGCGATCGAGGTAGACGGGGAAAGTGACGAAGTAGAATCCGATGGGGACATTGACAAGCGAGCCCCCAGCTATTAGGAGCGCGATATCTCTGTTCAAGGCGCTGCGAAGGTTTCCCAAAAGGCGGCCTAGCTGTCCCTCCGGCCTGTATGGCGGCTCCATCTTGTCGGGGCCCCGACACCAGGCCTTCTAAAGAACGTTGGGGTTGAGGCTCAAATGGTTACGTGAACGACATCGGCCTTATCGGGGCTTCCGAGAGCTTCCAAGGCGAGCTTCTCCGCCTGCTGCGCCGAGCCTCGGCGGTACCGCTTCTCTAGTAACTCTGTCAACGCCTTAGCGTTCATTCCGATGGCAGCGGCATTTACTTCGACGGTGGCTCCGCTGGGATCGAACTCCGTCAGCCTGGTGTCGTCATCCAGCGCGCTAGCCACCAAGAGCTGGGCGCAGAGGGGCCTCTTGGTCCTATCCACTCCGTGCTCCCAATAGAGTTCGACTAGGCGATCCTTCAGTTCCTCTGTTGTCTTTGGCTCAGCTGTCCGCAGGCGATGTATCAGCATGCGAGCGTCCGAGACGATGCCCGAGGAGAGCACCGCAACCTTCTCTCCCACACGATGTATCTTCTCCACCTTGCTTATGAGCGGAGAGGTTGGTGAGGGGGTGGCAAGGACAGCCCCACCGGCGTATACGATCCCAATGCCGGGAGCACCACGCATTGCACCCTCCCGGGCGTACTCTAGCTGATAGATCCTACCGTCGGGCGCGACCATGTTCTCAAGGTCAAAGCCGGCTGCGATGGGACCGGCTGTGCTTGCGAAGGCCACCAGGGCCGCTCGTACAAGTTCCGCCTTGCTAGCGAAGGGTCCTGTGCGTACGAGCGAGTCAAGGTACCTGTCAATGTCATCCGGTATTGCAGTTCTTATCTCCGTCATACGTCTAGACTCCATCCAGGCGTAGTTATGACGTATTGTCAACGTATCTAGGCTACTTAATACTTTGCCCGTCCACTCAGGAATGGGGTTCCCGAGCGAGCCTCTCCTTGAGCCTCAACAACTCTTAAGAGCCAGCCGGCCCTCTCAGATCATAGAGGCCTCGTCTTGGAGAAATTGGAGGAAAAACCCTGGTTGGGTGTTTGGCCGCAAGGCGTCCCTAAGACCCTTGAGTACCCTGAGATTCCCCTGTTCCAGCTGCTCAAGGATACGGCCGCCAGAGTCCCACGCAAGACGGCCACCATCTTCTTCAACAACCCCCTTACCTACGCAGAGCTGGACAGACAGACGGATAGGATGGCCGTGGTCCTCAAGGGACTCGGCGTGGAGCAAGGCGACCGGGTGGCCCTCTTCCTGCCAAACTGCCCGCAGTTCGTCATCTCCCACTTCGGCATCCTCAAGGCGGGAGGGATTACCGTCCCCTTCAACCCGACATACACGGAGCCAGAGGTTCAGTGGCAGCTACAGGACTGTGGCGCGAAGGTGTTGATCGCCCTAGACATGGTGTATGAGCCCGTCCATAACGTCCGCCAGGAGACCCCGCTAGAACACGTGATCCTCACGAGCCTCACCGACTACCTGCCGACGCTTTACGGCATGTTCGCCTCCGTCCGTGGGATACAAGCACGCAACTTCCCCAACACGCTGCGGTTCCAGAAAGTCCTCAACAAGGCGAGGGGTGAACCGCCTCAGGTGGAGATCGACCCCAGGGAGGACCTCTGCCTCCTCCTGTACACAGGCGGCACGACCGGAACACCGAAGGGCGTCATGCTCACCCACTACAATCAAGTCGCCAATGCCCTTCAGGCCGGCGCCTTCAGCTACATGGCGAACGATGCTGTGGTTCTCGCGGTCCTCCCCTTCTTCCACACCTACGGAATGACGACCTGCATGAACACGCCGGTGTACCTCGGCGCCACAATAGTCCTCCTGCCGAAGTTCGGCAAGGACGAGGTGCTGGAGGCCATCGAGCGCCATCGGCCGACGCACTTCCCCGGCGTTCCCACGATGTACGTCGCGCTCCTCTCCCACACGGACCTGAAGAAGTACAGCCTCAAGTCAGTCAGATACTGTGTCTCTGGAGCCGCTCCCCTTCCTCAGGAGGTGGCGCGCCGCTGGCAGGAGGTGACAGGCGCCATGATAGTGGAGGGCTACGGCCTGACGGAGACCAGCCCTGTTACCCACGCCAACCCCATGGACGACTGGTCGAAGGTCCGCTTCGGGTCCATCGGGATACCCATGCCGGACACCGAGGTCAGGATAATGGATGTTGAGACTGGGAGCAAAGTTCTGCCGACGGGGGAAGTGGGGGAAATCGCAATCAAGGGGCCCCAGGTGATGAAGGGCTACTGGAATAGGGAGGAGGAGACCGACGAGGTCCTGCGGGACGGTTGGTTCTACACGGGTGACATCGGCGCCATGGACGAGGACGGGTACTTCCGAATCGTCGACCGGAAGAAGGACATGATCGACGTCGGAGGCCATAACGTCTACCCGAGGGACATTGAGGAGGTCCTCTTCGCCCACGAGGGGGTGCAGCTAGCCGCCGCCATTGGGGTACCGGACGAGTTCTACGGCGAGGTTCCCAAGGCCTTCGTGGTGCTCCGCAAGGAGCACGCGGGCAAGGTGACGGTGGAGGAACTCCTGGAGTACTGCAAGTCAAGGCTCGCCAAACACAAGGTGCCCAAGTTCCTCGAGATTAGGGACGAGCTGCCCACAACCCTCATCGGTAAGGTCCTACGGCGAGAGCTCCGTGAGGAGAGGAAGTCGAGAGTGGGGACCTAGCCCCCGCCCCACTCCCAGAAAGGCCTCGTGGACTCCTCAGGCGCCCGTTTCGTGAATAGGCTCACCACGAAGGCGAGCAGCAGCGCTACCAGGATGGCCAGGGCGATGGGAGGCACGAAGAGGGGATATCCTTCCAGCTGCCGGCCGTAGATGAGGACTGGTATGAGGAACACGATGGGCGGGATGATGAGGCAGGTGTAGGCCGCTGCCCGGGTCATTCGCTTCCAGTAAAGCCCCAAGGTAATGGGGACCGCCAAGGCCGAAGCGGCGATAGCGAAGGCTAGGCTCGCACCCACCAGGAGGGACCCAGGCGTCGCAAGGATGGCGAGGGCCAAGGTGATCAGGCCGATGAGGATTATGAAAATGCGGCTCCACTTGAACATCGACTCCTTGGTCATGTCAGGCCTGACGGCCCCGATCATGTCGTTCACAAGGAATAGGGAGGCGTATAGGAGCAGGGCGGTGGAGGTGGAGATGGCAGCCGCGAAGGCGCCCAGGAGCGCCACGATGCCGATGGACGGCGGGAGCTGATCGCGGATGAGGAGGGTGAAAGCCAGGTCCGTATCGTACCTTCCTGTTGCCGGCAGGGTCGGCATGAGCACGCGTGTTCCAATCCCGATGAGGGGGATGGCTATCCAGGCGACAGCGATGAGGAGGGACGCCAGCATGCCGCCCTTGATCATCTCTCTCACCGACTTGGAGCCCAGGAGGATGGAGGGCCAGAAGGGTGCAGACCAAGCCAGCATGTTGGCGATCATGAAGTTGAGTAGGAGGACAAGGGGGAAAGCCCCCATGAAGGTCAGGAGGGCGCCCTGGCTTAGAGTGTAGGGCGACTCGACGTGGACGCTGCCTTCGATGGCGGCAGCCTCAGCATGGAGGCCTCCCAGGCCACCAATTTGTGGCAGTGAGAGCACAAAGAGGACTGTTGCCCAGAGTCCCGCCATGATGACGAACTGGTGGATGATGTTGGTCCTGATGACGGAGAGGTACCCTCCGAGGCCGATGTAGATCACGATGAAGGCGTAGAGGGCCATGGCGATGCGGAAGTCGAACCCGGTGATGGTCTCCATCGCGAGGCCGAAGCCCTTAATCTGGAGCATGTTGAACAGGCCGACGAAGATCAGCCCCCAGAAGGCCGCTATGAACTGAATTGGGCTCCTTCTCTTTCCCAGCTCAAACCTCGTTTTCATGGCCTCAGGGAGCGTGAAAGGCGGCGCGGCAGGCCGGCGCAGCCGATAGCCTATGAAGAGGGCCATGATGAGGGCCACCATCCAGGCCAAGGCCCAGCCTACGACGGAGGCGTACCCGTGCTCATAGGAGGTGCCGATGCCGCCGAAGACGGAGACCGCACTGATGAACGTTCCAGATATGAGGAAGGCGAAGGCTAGGTAGGAGACCACCCGGCCGCCAACGGAGAGCTCGAGGTAGGTTCGAATCCGGGTCGCCACGCGGTGGGCGACGATCCATATGACGGCGAAGTAGGCGATGAAGGCGATGACGAAGGACCACTGAATCTCGGCCATCCTACGCCCCCTCCGGTATCCTTCGAATCAGAATATATCCGAAGACCCACGGCAGCGCGTGAATGAAGGCGTACAGAATCCAGACGTAGACGTAGTGTTCCATCCCCCGACCCCGCGGCGGGATTGAGCTAACCGTAGATGAACCTTTCCGTGGGCGTAGAGGCGTCCCAGTCAGCTTTGTCGGCACAACCGGCAAGCGTCACATTGCGCCGCCCATCATCCCTGCGTGCTTTTTGACAATCCTTGCCACCTCCTCGGGGTTTCCCGTGGAGAAGGCGATTTCGCGAAACCTCCCCATCGTGACGGAGAGCTCGACTCGCGGCCCTGGCATAACGCGGTAGACGAGTCTCCGCACGTCATCCACCTTCGACAAGCGGATCGCCCAGCCTGCAAAGCTGGGTATCGAGGTCTCGTCGACGCGGCAACTCTGGACCGCATGCCACGGGCATCTGTGGCGGAACAGGCCAAACCCGACGGTAATCTCAGCGGGGGTGATGCGAATTAGGAGCCTGTAGAAGTTCCTCGCGAGGTCGAGGAAGACGGCGCCCATAACGAGGAAGATGGCTGTGAGAACCAGCGATTCGCCGAGCGGGCTACTCAGCAGCTGGTAAGCCGTGAGTGAGAACATGACAGCTGCCATGACGGCGAATACACCGGCGGTACCCTTGGAAGCGATGCTTTCCTCGTAGATCGTGTCTGTCCGCACCCAGCGCCAATCACGACCCTATATCAAAGCATCTCTCTCAGCACGGTCTCGATCCTAGAGCGGGGGACCACACCCACGATCCTCTCGACAAGATCTCCGTCCTTGAAGAACAGCAACGTCGGCACACCCATGATACCGTACTTCACAGGGGATTTCGGGTTGTCATCGATGTTAACCTTGGCGAAGGCCACGCCCTTGCTGTCCTCCTTGGCCAGCTCCTCGACCATAGGGGAGATGACCTTGCACGGCTGACACCATGGCGCCCAGAAGTCCACGACGACCCGGCTCTTCTTCCTGACCATCCTCTCGAGTTCGTTGTCGCTGACGTCAACGGGTTTGGAGGACATGATGAAGGGTAGACCAAGGGGGCATAAGACGGTAACTATCTCCGACCGCGTCGCGCCTTTCTCCGCCTGGGGCGCGGTCGCTTCTTCGGGGGAGAGGGGTGAGTTTCCGCGACCTTGAGGACGAGACTCTCAACCTCCTCCTTAAGCTTTCCAGCCACGAACCGCTTGGAGTATGCATCGGCCCGCGCTGCGATGGCCAGCTTACCCGCCAAACCTCGGGCGATGGCTCCTCTCTGCCAGTATGGAGCCTTGTGAACCCATGGATGCTGCAGCAGCACACCGTGTTTCGGCGGCCTGGTTCCCTTCCTCAGATGCCGGAAGAGTGCCTTCTCTGCGCCCAGGAGCTGTATCGTGCTTGCGGGAAACTTGGCCAGCTCCTCCAGGCCACCGGCGTGGGCTATCAGCCGCGCCCCGAGGATCGGTCCAGCGAGGTAGGCGATATTGGGCGCCAAGCTCTCCATCTTCACCTCCAGGTATCCGTTTAACGAAGACCTCTGGCCATTCAGGTCTCGAGCCAGGCGAGCAAGCTCCTGAATCGCCTCCAGGTCCTCGGAGTCGAGGTCCGCCCCCACCGAGTCCCGCGAGTCCACCGGCATCCTCTCCCTCCGTCCGTGCTTGGCCACCAGCTCCAGGAACTCGTCGGCGTCGACCATGCGGGGCAACTCAGGGAAGTGCAGAGAGTACCAGTCTCGCAGCCTCTCGAGGACGAGGTTTGTCGCGCGGTTCAGGTCGTCCAAGGTCCTCACGGCCTGGATGATGTGGTCCGGCGGCTGAACCGCCCTTTTGAGCTGGAGCTTGCCGAGGGCAATCATCGCCTCCCGAAGGACTGCGACATCGAACCCGTAGTCCTCAGGCTTGAGGAAGGGGGGCGACACCTCGGTATGAACCCCGCCGATCTTCTCTAGCCGTCCCTCGGTCACGAAGAACTCGTCTAGGCCCTCGACCATATTCCTCTCCTCATCCAGCACCTTTCCTTCGTCCATCGAGAGCATCCTTCGCGCAATATCGTCCGGCACCCTGGGAGAGGTGATCGACTTCACGACCTCCCCGTCCTCGAGGAGGAATGTTCCAAACCAAGTTGAGAGGAGAAGCACAGGTCGCCATGGGGGAGGCGAGTTAAAACATGTTCTCCTCGAGCTCAGGCGGCCCGGGACCTTTTACCTCACTCCTTCGAATCACCTGGCTGATGAACCCATAGAAGATGACCGGCTCCGTCTTCCGTGGCCAAGACCTTTCCGATGAAGTCCATGTCCACCACTTTGGACTTCACACCTTGCCCTAGGAGGTACTCGTGGAACTTCTCGATCCCCTTCTCCATCCTGAAGGTGACGATGGGGGAGGCGCCCCCGCTGTCCTCTGCTCTGAACAGGCCAATCGTCAGGTTGCCTGCGTCGAACCGAGCCGCCCTGTCCCTGGCCTCCAGGAGCCTCAGACCCAATACGTCGCCGAAGAAGCGTATAGCAGCGTCCAAGTCCTCGACGAGGAACCATACGTGACTGACGACGCTGCTGGTTAGGACCATCCGCTCAGCCCCACGCCCACCTCAAACCTTCTGGTGGGCCTCAGTCCTGAGCCGATCCAACTCCCCAGGCTTGAGGACGCCGATCTCGGTGATGTAGCCCGCGATGTACCTCGCTGGCGTCACGTCGAAGGCGGGGTTGCGGACTCGGCTTCCTTGGGGGACGATCACCTCGCCCCCGACTCTGCTGACCTCATCCTCAGCGCGCTCCTCGATGGGGATGTCCTCACCGCTAGCGATGGAGAAGTCGAAGGTGCTGACCGGGGCTGCCACGTAGAAGGGGATGTTGTTCTCCTTGGCCAGCACGGCCTTCTCGTAGGTGCCGATCTTGTTGGCGACGTCGCCGTTGCTGGCAATCCTATCGGCGCCCACGATGACGAGGTCAACCTCACCCCTGGCCATGAGGAGCCCCGCGGCGTTGTCGGCGATGACGTCATGATCGATGCCCTCCTGAGCCAGCTCCCAGGCCGTGAGCTTGGCACCCTGTAGGCGCGGTCTAGTCTCATCCACGAGGACGGAGACCCTGCGCCCTGCATCTCTCGCCGCCCGTATGGGGGCCAGAGCAGTACCGTAGTCCACCGCGGCCAGGGCGCCAGCGTTGCAGTGGGTCAGGACCCGAGAGCCGTCCGGAACGACGGTGAGCCCGTGGGAGCCCATAGCCCGACACCGCCTGACGCTGTCCTCCGCGTACTCCTCAGAGACATTGACCAGGTCTCTGCCCTCCTTGGCAGCCTTCAGCATCATCTCGGTCGCGTAGAATAGGTCGTGGCCCGTGGGGCGAGTAGATCGGAGATAGCTGGCCACCTCCTCCAAGTCCTTCCCTTGGAGGTGGGCCTGAGCCATGCCGTAGGCGGCGGTGGCCCCTATGGCGGGGGCGCCTCGGACCACCATGTCCGCGATGGCGAAGCCGACCTCCTTATAGTCCTTGGCCTCGAAGATCTTGAACTCCTTCGGGAGCAGTCGCTGGTCGATGAGCTTGACGATGCCATCCTCCATCCAAACCGTGCGTACTTCCATAGGGCCCCCGCCCGCGAGAATCCTCATTGGGGAAGCACCATAAAAGGGTACAGTTCAGCCCCGACGCCAGGACTGGAGTAGGTGGGAGAGCTTCGGAGGGTCCAGGGCCTTCTTCATGTCCTTGGTGAGGGAGCCGTAGTATGTGACCTGCTCCTCCACCCTATCCAGCTCCTCCATGATGTAGGACTCCTCCTTCTCCAGCTCCTGGAGAGCCCTCTCGAGCTGGTGCTTGAGGCTGAGCCACTTCCTCAGGTCTACCCAGATGGAGACGTCCTCTGTCATGCAGATCAACCTATCTGAAAGGGAGGTTGCCGGTAGGCGGTGGTGGAGGGTTC
>JABAOH010014529.1_pt6 | contig 15368 bp, 17 predicted proteins | sample 7062181 | NCBI WGS metagenome assembly JABAOH01 (sample SAMN14538630, study PRJNA623070) | marine sediment metagenome | biome: marine biome [ENVO:00000428]; feature: marine pelagic biome [ENVO:01000023]; material: deep marine sediment [ENVO:00002113]; isolation source: pool of 5 deep marine...
CTGATTTGAAATTTTCTCTTATAGTGTCAAAACTTATTAAAATTGCTTGTTGTCCTTTTTTCTTTTTTATCTCTATTCTCATAGTTAGTGTATACGTACATAAAATTATTTAAAGGTATCGTTCTATATTTAAAATTTTTTGTACAATTTTAATTTATGAAACACATAGATACTCATGTTCACTGTAGAGATGGAAAAGAAGAATATAAAGCAACAATAAAAGGTGTTACTAAACTTGCAAGAGATAATGGAATAGTTGCAATTGTTGATAAGCCAAATACAGTTCCTCCAATAACTTCTGTAGAAAATGTAATAGACAGGGTAGAACTGGCCAGACTTGAAGGATGTTCAAAAGGTTATTACCTTACTATGGGTTTAACAAAAGACGTTAAACAAATTAAAGTAGCAGCAGAAGCAGCAACTATTCTTCCTAAAGTTGTTGAATTAAAATTCTTTGCAGCAGGAAAAGGAGAATTGGCAATTACAGAAGAGGAAGAACAATTTGGAGTTTATGAAACACTTGCAAAATGTGGTTACAGAGGAGTTTTGGCTGTTCATTGTGAAGACCCAAAAAAATTCAGATCTGGAATGTTTAAACCCGAAAGTCCTTGGACATGGAATGATGAAAGACCAGTTGAAGCTGAAATATATTCTGCAACAAGTCAAGCAAAATTGTCAAAAGATGCGAACTTTGAAGGCCATGTTCGCATTCTTCATATGACCTCACCAGAAATATTTGATATAGTTAATATTAATCCTAATGTATATTTTGAAGTAACACCACATCATCTGCTTTTTTCTACAGATGATATGAAAGGTGAAGATGGTTTAGATAAAAAAATTAATCCTCCTATTAGACCACTGGAAGTTGTAGAAGGTTTGTGGGAAGGATTAAAAGAAATAGCAAGAAATAATTATCCATTGGTTACAATTGGCTCTGATCATGCTCCTCATACATTTAATGAAAAAAGGAATCCTCCTTATAAGTCTGGTTTTCCCAGTCTTGAAATATATTCTAATTTACTTGTTGAGATGAAAAGGCGTGGATTTGGTGAGAAGGAAGTAAATAATTTAACTTATTTGAATGCAAAAACAATATTTCCAGATATTAAAGAATAATTAAATTGGAACTTTAGCTCCTCTAACATCTCTTTTAAAAATTCCAAAATCTTCAGAATGTTTTAAAAAAAATCCATCAAAAACAGGACCATCAACACATGTTCTATAACCATCCATAGAACATCTTCCACAAATTCCTACTCCACAAGGCGTGTATCTTTCTACAGATGCAAAAATTCTTTCTGGTAAAGTATAGTTTCTTTCAGTTTCAACTGCTTTTTTCATCATTATTTCAGGTCCACAATTGTAAAACCAAGGATGTTTGCCTATATTTTCCTTACACAAATAATTTTCCAAAGTATTAGTCACAAATCCTTTCTCTCCCTTAGAACCATCATCAGTAGAAACTATAAGGTTTCCTTGTTTAGAAAATTCTCTTTCAAACAACAATTCTTTTTCTGTTGTTGCTCCCATAAAAATTGTAGGATTTTCTAATTTAGTAGCTAGAAAATACATAGGAGCTGCTCCTAATCCACCAAAAACTAAATATGATTCTTCATTAGTAATTGGAAAACCTTTACCATACGGACCACGAACCATAACTTCATTTCCTCTTTCAAGTTCAAACATTCTAGAAGTAAATTTACCAACTTTTCTAACAACCAAAGTTAATGGATTATCATAAGCAATTGCAAATGGTTTTTCGGCTTTTCTAGGCAACCAAGTAAAAAAAAATTGACCTGGTTCTGCTTTTTTAATTGCTTTATCAAAAGTAAATACTTTAATCTCATCTCCTTTTTCTTCAACATTAATTATTTTATACGGTTTGTGTTTCATTATCCATTCTTTTGTTACCATTTTTTCTGCTTCATTGAAATTATTTAATAAATCAGCTTCATATCTTCTGAAAAATTCATTTATTTGTTTTGTACTCATAGCTCTTAGAGCAGTTCCAATGTACAAAACATCTGCACCAGCATTTATGTATTGCCTACCTATTCTAGCAGATTCATTTCCAAGACCACCAATAATTGGTAAATCCTTTACAGCATTTCTCATTAAAGAAATGCATTCAACTCCTACACCACTCATACCTTTTCCTGAAAGACCGCCAAATTTATTTGTTAGAATGTGTTTTCCAGTATAATCATCTATCACAGTTCCTCTTACTGTATTCAAACCAGACAATGCTGAGGCTCCTCCTTTTTTAGCAGCTCTTGCTAAATCTTTAATCTTACTAGTATCTGGAGCAAATTTAACAATAACAGGTAAACCTGTTTCTTTAACAACAGCTTCAGTTACTACATAAGTTATTTCTGGATCATTAAAACCACCTTCTACCCCATAACTTTTAGTATGAGGACAGGACAAAACAACTTCAATTGCACTAAAGGGTTCTTCAATGTTTCTAGCTAAGTATTCAAAACTTTTAACACTGGGAGCTGTTATGCTTGCTATCACAGGTTTTTCAGGATTTATTTCTGAAAATTCTTTTAAAGTTTCTTCTGAACCAGGATTAGTATAACCAACAGCATTTATGAATGTGTTTGAAGTGACCTGAGCAAAAATTGGTTCACGGTTTCCTAGTCTTGGTCTAGGAGTAATGCTCTTTGTTACCACAGCTCCAACATATACTTCTCTAGAAAATAATTCACATGTATCAGGAGATGTTGTTATAATACCTGATGGTATGGCAAAAACAGGATCAATTTCCATATCTCCTATTTTTACTGGTTTTAATTTCATTCAATCTTAATATGAGAATTAAAAGATTTAAAATTAAAATTCGTAAACTGTTTGTAATGTCAAATAACCATAAATTTTTCAGAGAAAATATAAAGTAAGGTGATATAATGGAATTTTTTAGTTTAAAACATGGAATAATACCTGCTCTAGATGAGAGTGATCCAAAAATAATAGGAAAGATTGTCAGTGAAATTCATGATGTTAAAGGACTATCAGCACTTAAAGTTAGTGGAAGATTGGCTTTGAGAAAAGGATTAGAAGCAACAGTAAATGCTGTTAGAGAGCATACAGAAGCTTTACCAATAATTCTAGATTATCAAAAAGCTGGAACAGATGTTCCTTTCATTGAAAGACTATTAATAGAATCTAATTATGATCTCATAGATGGTATAATATTTTTTCCGCAAAGTGGAACAAGAAGTCAAAAAGAACTTATAGACGCTGCTAAAGAAAAAGGAATAGTTCCAATTGCTGGAGGATTTATGACACATCCAGAATATATAGAAGAAGAAGGTGGATATATACCTGAAAGGAACGTAGACAGAATGTATCTAAATTCAGTTAAATGGGGTGTTAATCATTTTATAGTGCCTGGAAATAAACCTGATGTAATTAGAGAGTATAAAGAACTATTGAGTACAAAACTTTCTGAAATTGGTTTGGAGCCTGTATTTGCTGGACCAGGTATTGGAAAAGATGCACAGGGTGGAGATATTGATTTAGCAAATAAAGCTGCCAACCCATATGCATTTCATGGAATTGTTGGAAGAGCAATAAGAAAGGCAGAAAATCGAAGGGAAGCAACAGAAAGACTTTGTGAAAGAGCGCTATCTTATAAATAGATAGAACAAAAAGATTTGAGGTGATTAAAATTAATGAAAAAGTAGCTAAAGTAATATTAACCACACCTGGTGTTTTTAGATCAATTGCTTCAGACCCAGCAATTTTAGTTGGTAGAAAAATTAGTCCCTATTATATAGACAACAGAAAAATCTATTCGTTTCCAGAACAAAGAATTACAGTTGTTGATGCAATGGTAGATTTAGTAACTGAAAATGATGTCCTCCCCGAAAAGCCTATTAAGAAAATTACAACAATGGAAACTGCGGGAATACCGATTTCTGCTTTAGTAGGACATGAAATGAATATTGGAACAACCTATGTTAAAAAGAAGGCTAAAGCATATGGATTAGGAAGAAAAATAGAAGGTGTTATAGAAAAAGGAGAATATATAATAGGCGTTGATGATCTTGCCACTGAGGGCGGCAGTGCTGAAATTGCTGTAAATGCTGTTAGACAAGCTGGAGGCGAGATTGATAAGTATCTTGTAATATTTGATAGAAAACAAGGTGCTACAGAACGACTAGCTAAACTTAATGTAGAACTTCAATCATTAGCACAAATGTCTCCTGAGTTCATTAACATAGGTTTAGAAATAGAAGCAATTGATGCAGAAGAAGGTGATCTCTTTGGAAAATACTCTGAAAATCCAAATGAATGGTCAAGAAATTATATTCGTGAGAATCCAGATTTTCTAAAGAACAAATTAGCAGGTGTTATAAAACTTGGACATGTAACAGATATGGCACCATTAGAAGTGCTAACAAAAGGTCACCCAGAACTTAAAGAGGAATTTGAACCCAAAGTAAGAGAATGGTTAGCTGAACTTGAAGTAAGACAGCATGTTAAAGATTTTAACTATAGTCCATATAGTTCAAAATAATCATTTATTAAAGGTATCAAAGATAATTCAGTAAACTTAACAGACTCCTCTGAAACAAAAGAATCAGTTGTTATNNAATCTTTCTATTGCTTTTTTTGTTATTAAATGTGTTAAAACTATGATTATTCTGTTTGGCTTAAACTGTTTTGCAAATTCAAATGTTTTTGCTATAGTTATACCGGTTGCAGCAATATCATCATAAATTATCACGTCTTTATTCTCTAGATTTTTTTCAGGAGGTTTCATTACAATTCTCTGTGTTACGTGGTCTCTTTCTTTTTCCAAACACTCAAAAGAAGCATTAATCAATTCTGACATTTCTTTAACCATAACAGCAGGCCCTTTGCCAGGACCTAAAACCACTGGTTCTTCAAGTTTTTTAGTTTTCAAATAAACAGCAAACAATTTTGAAGGACTTATATCATGAATCTTTATTTTCTTAAAATAATTTTGTAAAGGGTTTTCTTTGCCATAAAGATGTGAATTCACAGTAAATATGTTAGAAATGTTCAAACTTTCATACAGCTCTGCTATATTCTTCAATGATTTTGATTCACCAGCTAAAAACTGTTTGTCTTGTCTTGAATAAAACATGTAGGGTAAGAACAGGTTTATTTCCTCAGCTTCCAATTGTTTCAAACAATTACAAACAAAGTAAATTTTCATTAAAGAACCGTTTATAGAAGGTTTGAATCTGTTTGTTCTTAAAACAAGTAAAACTTTATTTCCTTTTATCTTGTCCTGATTCTTGATTGTTGTTTTTAATTCACTGTCAGGAAAATTAAAAGTATCAAAACTTATAAAATATGTTTTAAGACCGTCAGCTAATTTTCTAGAAAAATCATCTTCACCAACAACTAACATAAAATTAATTTAAATTTAAGTATATTAATCTTATTATGAAGATTGCAATTGCTTCTGATCACGCTGGTTTTGAGATGAAAGAAGAGGTTAAAGGTTTCTTGAAAGAATTAGGTCACGAATACAAAGATTTTGGAACAGAAGATAAAAAACCTGTTGATTATCCAGATTTTGCTTTAAAGGTTGCAAATGCTGTTTCAAAAAATGAATGTGAAAGAGGAATATTGTTCTGTGGAACTGGGTTAGGAATGTCTATAGTAGCAAATAAAATTTCTGGTATTAGAGCGGTTTTATGTTATGATATTAATACTGCTAAATTAAGTAGAGAACACAATGATGCAAATATTTTGACACTTGGAGCTAGAATAATAGAATTTGAAAAAGCTAAACGAATTATTAGTGTTTGGTTAGAAACTGATTTTCTAGGAGAAAGACATTCTAAAAGAATTGAAAAGATAAAAGAAATTGAAAAGAAGGCTAGATAATTTTCCTATTTAAATCTTTTAGTTTTTTGATTATTCTTATGGGTGGAAAAACAAAAAGAAAAGGAAGAGAAAGAACGTTTAAAACTAAAGAACAGGTTCAAACCGCAGTTTATTTTTATCTCTTAAACTATTCAAGATCTAAACACGCTTTTCCAGATATATCGCGGAAAGTTGAAAGAAAACTCAAAATAGATGGAAGGACTTATAATTTAGATTTTAAAGCTATTAAAGAACAGGTTATCAGACATAGAGTAATAGATGATATTCTTAGGAAAAGAGATGCTACTATAAGTGAAATCCAAAAAGAAGTTGGTATAGGTGTTTATAATTATTTAGATGCCTTAGGAGGATATAAAACTTTTTCTGAATTGTTTTTTGCTTATAGGGGGAAAAAGCCAGGAAGAAANNAGAAATAAAGTAGAAAAAGTTGTCCTTGATGAACAATATAAAGATCAGGTAGATATACAAAACAAAGTTGGAACTCAACCTGCAACTTATGATATAAATTGGAAAAAAGATGTACTTGATTTTGTACATGAGAAACTGATTAGGGAAGAGCTAGAAAAAAATCCTCGTATAAAATTTAAAGCTTTGCAGAAAGACTATCCATTTGCATTAGAGACTGTAAGAAGAATAGGTAGTTTTCCAAAACTAAAAAGAAAATTTGGTATAATATATAAAAGTCATTCAAACAGAGAAGAGCTTTTAGAAAATTGTGTTAATGTTAAAAGAATGCTTGCTGAAAAGACATCTTATGATAGCATTCAAAAAGAAGTTGGGGCTTGTCTAGGATATTGGAATGTAACTTTTGAGGATATTGATACTAGGGTAAAATTTGCAAACTCTATGAGCAATAGTAAACCGTTTGAAGTGAAAAATAAAACATTGACAACATATGCAAATCTTATACTTGAATTAGTTGAACCTAAAGACGAATCAATAACAACTGAAGAAAAGATGTGGGATCATATAAAAGAAAAAACTGGTGAATCTCCTAATAGTTTTGACGTTACTAATGTAAAAAATTATTTACTATACACAAAACAAATTGAAGGCAGCACACTGAATGGAGGTTATTGGAGAATGGAGTAAAAATTTAATAGTATAAATGCATATCTCATTATGATTTTAGCTATCCTAGGTTTTTTAGACATATTGGTTGGAATTTCTTTAATGTTTCCAAATTTCTTGGCCTTTACATTAGGGATTTTAGTTTTGTTAAAGGGTGTTTTTTCAATTGCAGGAAGTTTTGCTTCAGGTTTTTATTTTGACATTATGGGTTTTATTGATCTAATAGCTGGAATAATGCTAATATTTGGGTTTTTTATTCCTTGGTTTTGGTTGTTGCCAATGATAAAAGGAATTTATTCTTTGATTGCTGGTTTGGGAACCAAATAAATATTTAAAATTTACTACTAAAAAATAATAAGTGAATTAAATGGTTAATTGGAACTATATTGAAAGGAATGCAGTAAAAATTGATGAAATCGCAGTTTCAGCAGGAAAATATGGATGTGATGTTGTTTCATTAAGGGGCAAGAATCCTTTATCTGAAAATGTTCCTGATTTATATGGTCATATACATGATGTCCAAAAATCAGTTTCTGAACAAATTCTTCCACGCACAAAAAGAGGAAATATTGACACGAACTTTATTAGAAGTGTTATGGAATATACGGGCAGACGTGTTGAAAAAGTGTATTTAGAAGAGCATTTTCATAAAGGAAGACCAACCAAATTTGGTAGGGCCTTCTTGAAATTCTCTACTGGTGAGGAAATGAGTCCTGTATCACAAGACACTTCATTAGTTTTTGGGGTAGCAAGTAAAGCAGATATTTATTTGACTAAAAGAGCATGTCTTGAGAAAAGCTTGCAGAAAAAAAATATGAGAAGGATTTTAGAGTCTGCTGATTTTATAAGTTTAGAAGATTTACCATCTGAACAAGAGAAAACAGAAGTTGGTTTTAATTGTTATGGTTATGAAGAATTGAAAATTACTGATGTATCTAAATTCACTTTTACAAAACTTGTTGAAGGAAAGATTAGGAGGAAAACAAGGGATACACGATCAGTTAATTATTCCAAAAATGGAAATACCTTCGTATTTCCACTATCATTTCAACATGATCAACTTGTTTTAGAAAGATATGCAGACATGACAAAAGATCATTCAGAAAAACAAAGAATACAAAAAGCCCTAAAAGGAAATAGACAAAAAGGACATATGGAAGTTTTGAATCATATTTTAGATGGTGTTAAAACTGATTCTGTTTTTATAAGTGGAAAACTAAAGAAAATGGATTTAGCTACAAATCTGTATCTTGTTGGGCCTTCACATACTTTTACACGTTTAGAAATGGGTGATTTAAGAACTTTTGAAACCTCATATTTTTACGGTTTTAATTTGGCATTTCTGAATCTTGGTAAAATAATGTTAAAGCCTGAAGTAGAATTAGCATATGTTGATTAAAAATTAAGGATTTAAATATTACTACCATACAATAGTATAGATTTCATGGATCAGATTTTTAAGATTGAACAAGTTGGAACTTATGTAGAGGAAGGTGGTGGTGCCACTGTACTAAGAACTGCCCCAGATTTTAAAACAGGAACATCTAGATTAGGTTTGATATATGATCAACACCTCGAAGATGTATCAGATATCTGTAGAAATAGGCCAAATAAAATAGCCCAAACTATTAAAGCCATTAAAGATATAGGTGAAAGTAGAATAATTAGTCAGCGTATTCAAAGAAAAGGTGGCAAGTTTAAACACCCTCTTGTTACTTATTCTTTTTTGGAACTAGATGATGGAACTAAATACAATAATGTTATAACTCAATGCGCCACACCTTTTAGTTTAGTTTATGGTGGAGAGATAATGGGGGTTGGAGATTTGTTTAAAAGTCGAAAAGAAGTTAAAACAGGAGTTGAAAAAATTGAAGAAATGGCAAACAAAGATTTAGATAATTTTATTACAAGTGCCTTATTAATTGGAGTAGGAAGAATGACTTATAAAATGATTGAAGAAATTGAAAATAAAGTCAAGTTTTATGATATTGAAGATTTAAATTATAATCCACAAACAGAAGAGCCACATGTTGTTGAAAATGACTATTCAACTTGGGAACTTATTGATGCAGAAATAACTCCATCAACTATTGGATTGTCTATAATTGGGACTCTAAAAGAAGTTGAAAAAGATCGGGAACTTGAAATTATGCTACCTGACAACATTCCAATTTTTGAAAATCTTGATAAAAGAATTGATAAGGCATGGTTAAAGGAAGGAATAAAAAGAGCTGGAATATTTAAAATGGAAGATTGCAACACACTTTTGGATTATCTTATAAAAAAGAATGAAATAGAAATTGAAGGCGTTTATTTGAATGGTAAAGTTTGTAGAACGCCTTTTTATTATGCAGTTAGTGGAAGAAGTAAACCTTTGTTTGAACCAAGTAATTCTTTAATAACATTAAACGGTTCAGAGAGGAGAACGGTTGAAACTACTTATGATTGGGCAATGGCTCTGGGCTCAAAGTCTAATAGATTCAAAATAGAAACAAGTAATTTGGGCATAGAAATTCCTGTTAAATAAAAATTATTTTTTCTTCTTTCTTTTTTTAGATTTCTTCTTTGCTTTAGGTTTATCCCAATCAGCTTTTGTTTCGCAATTGGGATCTAAACACATGTTAAATGGTCTTTTTCCTTTTCTCATAACTCTAATAATTGGTGTATTGCATTTATCACAAATTTTATTTAGACTTTGGAAAGTAGCATTATGTGGCAAAGGAAATCCTGTTTGACACGAGGGATTCCATTTCTTTTCTTTCCAACTGCATTTACATTTACCTTTTGGTTGTTTACAAACAGGGCATTTACATTTACATGCTTTTCTGGTAAAACCACATTTTTTACATCTAGAATAACTAGTACATCCCACAAATTTCTTCTTTGAAAACGGGCTAAACATTATTTTCAAGTCTCCACCACAGTTTGGACAAGGACCTAAGGTGGCTTTATCATTTTGGGTTTGAATAATTGCTTCACCAAGTTCTTTTCCAATCTTATCTTCATGTTCTTTGAATTCTTCACAAATTTTTGTAATTGTTTTTTCTGCTTTTTTAAGAACTTTTTCCTTTTTGGCTTTTCCTTCTGTTATTTTTTCTAGATCTTTTTCAAATTTTCTTGTTAATTTTTCATCAACAAAGTCAGGAACATATTTTTTCAAAGATTGGGCAACTTTTAATCCCAAATCTGTAACTCTGACACTCTTGTCTGTTACATAGTCTCTATTATACAAGGTTTGCAGAATGGCTGCTCTTGTTGCTCTTGTTCCTAAACCTCTTTTTTCCATTTCTCTTATAATAGAAGCTTGAGAGTATCTTGGTGGTGGTGATGTTTCTTTGCTTAACATTTCTAACTTCTTAACTTTTAGCTTGTCTCCTTTTTTCAAATCTGGAAGTATAATTTCTCCGAATTTAGCGTAAGGTCCATAAAATTCCATCCAGCCCTTTTCTATTGTTCTTCTTCCTGTTGTTGAGAACTTATTACCATTAACCTTAATTAAGACTTTCATGCTTTCTCTGATTGCTTCTTTAGCAAAAACTGAGAAAAATCTTCTACATACTAAGTCATATATTTTTTGAGCAGGGCCACTTAATTTTCTTTTTGGAGGTTCTACTGTAGGATGAATTGATTCATGAGCAGGATCTGTTCTTTTTCCTTGAATAGGCTTTAATTCTGGTAAAGATAATAGTGCTTTGCATAATTTTCCATATTTTTTAACTTTTGACAATGCTTCTAGTATTTGTCTGTAGTTAATTTGTGGTGGTAGCTTTTCAGAAGATGTTCTAGGATAACTTATGTAAGCGCTTGTGTAAAGATTTTGAGCAATGTTTAAAGTTTGTTGTGGAGAATAACCAAATAATTTGTAGGCCTCTGTTTGCAAGGAGGTTATATTGAATGGTGCTGGTGGTTTTTGTTTGTATTTTCTTTTAGTAACGCTTTCAACAACAGCTGGTTTGCCTTTACATTTTCCAAAAATTTTCTTTGCTTCATTCTCTTTCCATATTTTTGCTTTTTCATATAAGGCAATTACCTCATTCCCATTAATCAGAAGTATTAGTTGTAATTGCCAGTATGGAACTGGTTTGAATTTCTTGATTTCTAATTCTCTTTCTGCTAACAAAGTTAAGGTAGGTCCTTGAACTCTTCCAGCAGACAGAATAGAAAATCTTTTTGCGTTTTTCTTGATTGCTAGAGTTAATGCCCTTGTTGTATTAACTCCATATAACCAGTCTAAATAATGCCTGGTTTCTCCTGCTGTTATATTTCCCCAATCTAGGTGGGGTATTATTTCTTCATATGATTTTATTAAGTCTATCTTTGTTAGTGTAGAGAAAAACATTCTTTTTGCATCATTTTTTTTACAAATAAATCTTAAAACATTATAACCAATTAATGAACCTTCATTATCATAATCACAAGCTATTATATACTTTGTCCCATCTTTTACTGCTTCAACCACTGTTCTAAAATATTTTTCAGAGAATGCAGATTTTTTTATAGCCTTAAATGAAGGCATCCAATCTATTTCCTTAATAGAAACTGGATAATGCCAACCTTTGGTTTTTTGTTTTAAAGTAAATAGATGACCAACTGCTGTAACTACAATATGCTTCTTATTTTTTCTTTTAAATTCCCAGAAGACTACATCATACTTGCTTTTTCTTTTCTTAAGGCCTTTTTCAGCCAAGGCTTTTGCTATATGTTCAGCAGCATCTGGTTTTTCTGCAATTATTATTATGGTCATTCTATCACAGGTTTAATATATAATATAGGCTTATATTTAAATGTTTTATTAGAATTTAAATTAGTCTTTTTCCTTAGAAAATTTTATAAGAGCAGGAAGAGCAGTTCTATAGGTTTGAATTGTTGGTGTACTATAACCATTTTTTTCTATTGCTTTATCTATTAAGTCATTAATTTTCTGAAGCTCATCAGTATCTCCTTTTATAGAAGCTTCTAGAATTTGATAAAATATAGGTGCTGCTTCTAGGTTTGCCATAGCAGCAATTTCGGCATGTTTTTTTAACACTGTATTTAAATCTTTCTCGTTCATCTTTATCAATAGAAAAATATGAAACAAATAAGAATTTAAGCTTTTCCTAATTTTTATTTAAGAATCAAATAATTATTATATGAAAACTCTAATTGTTTTTATTTTTGTTTTAATTATAGCAGCAGTAGTTTTTATTGTATTTAGCTATATGGAAGAGACTTATCTAGGTATTATTTTAGCAGCAATAATAATTTCATGGCCTCTTGTATTCTTGCTTATATCAAAAATCATGAAAAAGAAAGAGAAACAAAAAGAAGAGGAAAAAAGATTAAAGCAAGATATTGTCGAGGACCAGGAAAAACATAAAGAGCTAAAGAAACATGAAGAAAAAGAGGAAACAATTGAAGAAGCTAAAGAAGAGGAATTGGTTGTTCCTCAAAAAAAGGATATAAATCTGAATAAAACTAAAGAAGAATTGAAAAAATTGAAAAAAGCTGCAGAAGTACTGGGGGAAGAGAAAAAAGAAGGAATATTAAGTGAAGAAACTTATAATGAATTAAAAAAACAAAATGATGAAACAATAGAAAAACTAGAACAAGAAATAGCTAAAGCTAGCGGAGAAATCAGAGAAAAGAAGGCTTATTGTAAAAAAGGTGATCATTATATTAATCTTAATATTTGTCTGCCTTCTAAAGTAAAGGGTTATGTAATTTGTCCTGAACATAATGAAGAAATAAGAGTTGAATAATTTATGGGTTATAGCTTCTAGAAACATAACAATAGTCAGATTGACAATCATCACCTATACAAACTTCTGCAGTGTAATAACTTGTGTCAATTGAAGTTGTTGGTATTATATCAAAAGAGTATGTTTCTCCTTCATTCAAACTTACAACAGTTTTGGATAAAGACATATTCTGTGAATATGACGACAAGTCTATGTTTATTGTTGGTCCTGCAAAGCTTTCTAATGAAGTTATGTTAAGATCTACCAAATTTTCTTCACATTCTAATTCGTTTATTAAAAATTTTACAGGTATTTTCATGTCATCTAGTGTGACATCAGTAGACATATGAGTTGCTTCAAAAGAAAATATATTAGTTATTGTAGATTTTCCAGAAAGCACAGAATGGGATTCTAGAGACGCATTAATGAATGCTGGATAACCATATTGTTTATCCATACAAACTTCATAAATAACTTGACCTTCCTTTTCAGAAATTTCTGATTCAAGCCCTGCAGCCATACCTGTAATTGGTGATGCCATTGGTAAACTAGTTAATTCTGATGTACTGAGTACAATCGTAAAATGATCACAGTTTCTCCCAATTATTTGTTTGACGCCATTATAAGTTATATTGGTTTGATTCAGGATTGATTCACCTACTTCTGGACTGAATTGGCTTGTAACTGGAGAAGTTTTACAACTAACAGTTTTTTTAGTAGTTGAGGAGATCAAACCAAGTGGTGAACCTTCAGTACATGTAATATGAATGTCGCCTTTAGTGTAAATTGCTGAAGTAACACCCATAACACTAGTTACAGATTTTTCTTCATCACCCAACTTATAATATTCTATTTGAAAGTCTGGTGAGCCTCCCATAGCAGCCAAAATACCTGTTAACATTGGCATTTTAAAATTATAAAATATCTTAATGTTTTTTATGTTTTCATATCTACCTCTATAACTTTCTAACAAGTCTCTTGGATTCATTCCAAAAGGATTGAAATTTAGAAAATAAAAAGATGAAACAATAGCAATAACAACAATTACAATAACGGCTAATATTGCTTTTGTCATTTTTATCTATTATATAATTAAATTTCTCATTTAAATGATTTTCTCTAATTTCTTAATTCCGCCCATGTAAGGTACTAAAACTTTAGGCATTAATACTGTTCCGTCTTTTTGTTGATATTGTTCAACAATAGCAATTATGGTTCTTGAAGTTGCCAAAGCAGTATTGTTAAGTGTATGAATAAAATCAATGGGTGCCTGTCCTTCTTTTCCTCTGTATTTCATATTCAATCTTCTTGCTTGATAATCTGTAACATTTGAATTGGAACCTGATTCTCTAAATTTTCCATCAGCCATCCAAATTTCTATATCATACATTTTTGCAGCTTTTGAGGGCGTATCAGCACTACAAGCAAGCACTACTCTATAATGTAAACCTAATTTTTGGTAAAGCTCTTCTGAATTTTTTTGTAGTTCTTCTAACAAATCCCAACTTTGCTCTGGCAAACAGAAAATAAATTGCTCTATTTTATTAAATTGGTGAACTCTAAACAATCCTTTTGAATATNNCTTTTGAATATTTTCCGTGTGTTCCTACTTCTTTTCTAAAACAAGCACTAACACCACAAATTCTTATAGGTAATTCATTTTTATTGAAAATTTTATCAGTGAAGGTGCCTCCTAAAGGATATTCGGCTGTTGGTATTAAGTAAAGGTCTTCACCATCAATCTTATAACTGGCCTCAGCAAAGTTATGTGGATCTCCAATCATTCCCTCATATGTTCTTTTGTTTATCAAAAATGGTGGTATGAATATTTGAAATCCTTTTTTCATAAGAAATTCTAAAGCAAATCTTTGTATAGCCAAATCAAGTAAAACTAAAGGGCCCCTTAAGTAATAAAATGCGTTGCCAGAAACCTTTGCTGCAGTCTCCATATCAATTAATCCAAGATTTTGTAAAATTTCTAAATGGCTTTTTGGTTCAAAATCAAATTTAGGGGGATTGCCCCATGTTTTTATTTCAACATTATCACTATCATCCCTTCCAACAGGCACAGATTCGTGAAGGAGATTTGGCAATCTCATTAAAGCATAATCAATCTTTTCTTTAAGGTCTTTTATTTCTTTTTCTATATTTTCTATTTCTTCAGGTATTTTTGCAGCTTGTTCTAATTCTTTAGAAACAACCTTACCTTGTTTTTTTAATTCAGCTATCTTCTTAGATATAAGATTTCTTTTGTGTTTTAGGTTCTCAGATTCTTTTAGTAATTCTCTGTATTTCTTATCATCTTTAACCAAGCTTTTTAATAAATTTATTTTTTCAGGTTCTTCTCTTTTCTTTAAATTTTCTTCAACCATCTTTGGATTTTCTCTGATTAGTTTTATATCTAGCATATATTCACCTACTTATATTTTTTAAATTGTTTATTTATAGAAATAGCAAAACCTTGCCCCAATTTCATTATAATGATTGGTATGGCATCACATCACTTTAAAAGATTAAATTAATGAGATATTTAAAATTAATCCTTATTTAAATTCTTTGATTATTTCTTCGTAACATGTTTTACACAAATGCCATTTTCTTGTCTTTTCTGAAACATCAGGTGGAGAAAATAACAAACCCCCAAAATCTATTAACTCATTACCACATTTATCACACATAGGTTTTATTGCCATTTAATCACTC
>JABAOH010027229.1_pt1 | contig 15363 bp, 11 predicted proteins | sample 7062181 | NCBI WGS metagenome assembly JABAOH01 (sample SAMN14538630, study PRJNA623070) | marine sediment metagenome | biome: marine biome [ENVO:00000428]; feature: marine pelagic biome [ENVO:01000023]; material: deep marine sediment [ENVO:00002113]; isolation source: pool of 5 deep marine...
TATCTGAATCTCACATTATTTTACTTTATCTATGCTGGCATCGTAGGAGCTTACACTATTTTGGGGGGATTATTCGCCGCTGTGGTGACGGACATTATTCAAGGACTTCTCATTTTATTTCTTTCGATAATTCTTATTCCGCTCGGATTGATCAAAGTTGGTGGTTTTGCAGGACTCCATGCTAAAGTGCCGGATTACATGTTCGAACTATTCGGTTCCGAAGCGACGAGCGAATACACCTGGTACTTTGTAGCAGCGATGGTAACTGTCAACCTTATTGGACTTCCTCCGAGGAGTTTTACAGCAGGCGGCTCAGCCAAAGACGACAGAACCGCGCGCATTGGCTGGATGGTTGGTGCCTTTTCTAAACGGATTGTGACAATCGGTTGGGCATTAACCGGGCTGATTGCCGTCGGGCTTTATGCCGGTAAATTGTCCGATCCGACCATGATCTGGGGACACATCACCAGAGATCTATTGGGCTTTGGATTTATTGGCGTCATGGTAGCATCCATCATGGCTGCGAATATGTCCTCCATCGATGCCCAGAGTCTGGAATGGAGCGCCGCCTTCACGAAAAATATCCTCGTTCCACTAGTTCCCAAGCTGAAGGAAAAAACACAAGTCCTCGCTGGCAGAATTGTCATCTTTTGTGTGTTGATTTGTTCCATCTACTTCGCCCAGAAGGTCGATGATATTTTTGTGATGTTCAAATATGTTCTTTCTGTGGGGACAATAATCGGTCCTGCACTCTGGTTGGTTTATTTTTGGAGAAGGTTAACCACCACTGCTGTTATCGTCCAGATGATTCTAACGATTTTTACAACAGTGCTCATTCCCAATGTGGCGTCCACGTTTGATTCTGTGCGAAAAAATCCAAAGTTAACCATCCAAACTCAAGAACGGGTGGTGACCATTACGACCAAAGCGCTGCAGGACGATGTTGATGCGGGACGCGCCGAGTACGTGGGACAAAAAATTGAGAAAAGAAAAGTTCACCCACCTGCCGCAATCTTTTTTGATAAAGTCGTTCGTGAAAATCCTGATGATCCAAATTCTCCTTTCGTTGGAGAAGGTGTGTTTCGCAATCAAATATTTTACCTGGCAAAATTAGGTGTTCCGGTACAAAAGTTGACGAAAGCACAACTGGCAACCCTTTCATTTATCTTTGATATAATTTTTCCATTTATCATCCTGTTTGGAGTGAGTCTGGTTACCAGACGAAACTCTGAGAAGACATTGCGGGAATTTTATGGAGCTGTTCATACACCAGCCATTGCGGATCAGGAAGAAGATGCACGACGAGTTCAGGAAGCCATTGATAATCCCGAGATCATCGAAAAGAAAAAACTTTTTCCGGGCACTGATTGGGAATTATGGAAGCCCGATAAATGGGATATCTGGGGATTTGTACTGTCGTGGGCCGTTGTTGGAGTGATTATTTTGCTGTATATTTTGATTATGCGAATTGGGGCTTAATTCAATCACAAGCGGATGATACAAATTACACCAATTCTCACGGATTTAAATAAAATGTATTTCTGTATTTCTTTAAAGGTAATAAAAATAACATTGGAACAATTTTAAGAATTCCAATTAATTTTTTCTTTCCATGTTAGAAAATATTTTCTTTAAAAGGATTTATACTGGTATTTAAAAAAAGCGATGTTTTAAGACTTATGTAAAAATTCAAATAGAAATTCAATTCTATCGATGAATATTGTAGTTTATGCTCCTTCCAGCAACATCAAGAGAAAAAGGTGTTGACAATAGACGTGAAAATAGCTATATTTTAGAAATTTAAAATTAAACCTTAATAAGAGCACAGTCTTCTTCGGGAAACTAAAACCTTATGAAATAAAAAATGAAATCAGAAGCCATGAATATTGAAGAACATCGCACCTTTCTTTTAGACCAACTTATCGGCATCCCCAAGCTTCTCAATTATCCACAAATAAAAGCAGTTGATGAAGATTATCCGCGACAGTTTATCATCGATATTACTCGAGAGGAGCTTCAGAAACTTCGAAGTCGTATCCTATCGGCTGATGAACAACAACTTCATCATATCGATATTGATCCGAATTTGCTGGCGGAAAAAATCGCCGATCGCGTTCAGTATCAATTCAAACAATCTGTGGCCCCAGCGATCAATGCGGCTGGTATTATTTTGCATACGGCTTTGGGAAGGGCGCCGTTATGTCAGGAAGCTCAGGATGCAATTGCTAATGCAATTAGAAATTACTGTACCCTCGCAATCGATCGCAAGACAGGAAAGCGGGGCAATCGCTATGCCCATGTAGAAGAACTGCTCTGCTATCTTACGGGCGCCGAGGCTGCTTTAATTGTGAATAATAATGCTGGCGCAACCCTGTTAGTGCTGAATACAATGGCTTTTGGGAAACAAGTTATTATTTCCCGTGGTCAGCTTATTGAGATCGGTGGTTCTTTTCGTATCCCTGATGTGATGAAGAGAAGCGGCGCAATTATGGTTGAAGTCGGGACAACCAACAAGACGCATTTGTGGGATTATAAGAGAGCCATTAACGAAAACACAGCCATCTTACTCCGCGTGCATACCAGCAACTACCAGATCGTTGGATTTACCTCAGAGGTGCCATTGAAAAATTTAGTCGATTTGGGACATGAGCATAATCTTCCCGTAGTTGATGACATTGGAAGTGGGTGCCTTGTTGATTTTCAGAAGTATGGATTGCCTCCTGAACCGATGGTACAGGATAGTATCAAAGCCGGAGCTGATGTGATAACCTTCAGTGGCGATAAAATATTAGGTGGACCCCAAAGTGGCATCATTATTGGTAAAGAAAAGTATATTGAACGTATTAAAAAGAATCCGTTAACCCGGGCCCTGAGATGCGATAAACTTACCTATGCAGCTCTCGAAGCGACACTTAAGCTTTACCTCGACGAGGAGCATCTTCATGAGCGTCATCCAGTGTTAAAAATATTAACTCTCCCTATTAAAAGGTTAGCCAATCGAGGTCGCACTTTTAAACGCCATCTCAAAGACATTCTTAATGATAAATGTGAAATCAAGGCCATCGATGGCTTTTCTCAACTAGGGAGCGGGTCATTACCAGCCCAATATATTCCAACAAAGTTGATTGCATTAAAACCGCAAATGATGTCGGCTGATTCTCTGGCTGCAAAATTGAGGGAAAATGAGCCACCGATCTTTGCTCGAATTGATGATGATGAAGTGTTATTGGATTTGCGAACGATTCGAGAGGATGAGACAAAGGTTGTGGAGGAAGCGATAACGAATATTTTTATTACATAGGAATTGAGATAATGATTTGTGATTTTTGTAGAGGAACCACTGAAACACGACAAGTGAAAAAAACCATTGGTTGCGAGGAAAGCTTTAGTTAATGGAAAATTTAAAAGCATAGACTTGCCGAGAATGTAGTGAGCGCTACTTTCATGCTTCAACATTGGATGAAATTGATCGCTTATTGGAAGGTGAACATGAAGTAAAACAGCGGTTACAGATTGAGGTTGTGAGTATTTAGCCTAATAAAGCTTCGCCTTAAACCAACGAGGAGTGAACTGTAATCCTAAAAGGTTTAATTCTTAATGAAACATTATGTTTGTTGGAAATAGCTTACAATCTTCGGTATTTCAATATGATCACAAAAGAGGTGTTTAAATGATAACTCAAGCGCAGATAAATGAAATCACCAAAAGAATTGTTAAGAATCTCAAGCCAAAAAAGATAATTCTGTTTGGCTCGTATGCTAATGGAACACCCACAGAAGAAAGTGATTTGGATTTACTGATAATTAAAGATAGTGATCTACCGTCTCATTTGCAAAACCGAAAGGTGAGAAGACTCCTATTCGATTTTAAAGTTCCTGTTGATGTAATTGTAAAAACCTCTAAAGAATTTGAGATGTATAAAGATATTATCGGCACAATTATATATCCTGCTAATAAATTCGGGAGGGTAATTTATGAATCGGGATGAAATCATTAATGATCTCGTCAAAAAATGGATCAACAAGGCGGATAAGGATCTTTTAACTGCAGAACGAGAACTAACCTTTGAAGACCCGGTTACAGATACAATATGTTTTCACTGTCAGCAAGCTGTCGAAAAGTATCTGAAAGCCTTTTTAGTACATCATCAAATCTATTTTACTAAGACTCATCGCATAATGGATTTGTTAGACTTGTGTGCAACAGTAGATAATTCATTTATCGACGAGTTAAAGGATGTGGATAATCTTACCGATTATGCCGTGGAAATTCGGTATCCAGATGTCTGGCTTGAACCAGGAATTAAAGACACGAAAGAAGCTTTTGAATTAGCTAAAAAAGTAAAAGAATTTGTATTGATTAAAATTGAATTTACCAACGATGAGCAAGAGGATATTACATAGTAAGCCGTATGCCATTGAACAGTTAACATTTTTTTATAGCAAAGTTATCGATAAATTAATTCTGCCATAACAAAATAGTAGTAAAAGTAAATATATGGACGAGTTAAATGCAACACTGATAGAAATTTTAAAAATCATTGAACCTGCAAAGACTCTGGAACAAAGCCTGGCTAAAATCCTTAAAAATCAGGCAGAAGAAAAACTACGACAAGTGCATTCCCTTATTAAATATTTCCAACGTCGTTACGGTATGAGTGCAGAAGAATTTTATGAGGCCCGCATCAAAGATAAAAAACACAGTTGGGAAGATGAGGATACCTACTTCGATTGGGTCACTGCTCAACAACAAATTAAAGAGTTGCAAGTAGAGATCCAAAAATTAGAAGAATTTTTGCTAGAGATGAATACAAAGGCAATTGGCATCGCCATCCTGTTTCTGATCCCGATGCTCACAATTATAGCGATGAAGGATTGAAGCCAGTTACTCTGGATAAGTTTTTGTTAGAAGTTGATTATATTTTAAAAGAAAAAGAACTAATATAATTTGTACATTAAGGTAAGACGATAACCATGCGTCACGTCATAATTGGCACAGCAGGTCATATCGACCATGGCAAATCATCTATGGTTAAAGCGCTGACAGGTACGGACCCGGATCGATTAAAAGAAGAAAAAGAACGGGAGATGACCATTGATCTGGGATTCGCATTTCTGGGAGACAACATCACTTTTATCGATGTCCCAGGGCATGAAAAATTCGTCAAAAATATGGCGGCTGGAGTGAGTACCATTGATATGGTACTCCTGGTCATCGCCGCAGATGATGGAATTATGCCCCAAACTCAAGAACATTTTGAAATTTTGCAGCTTTTAGGCGTTAACAAGGGTCTTATCGTTATAACTAAGATTGATCTGGTCGAGAAAGAATGGGTGGAACTGGTTATTGAAGAAATTAACGACCTGGTCAAGGGGACTTTTTTGGAAGGTGCACCGATTGTCAGGATTTCTACTGCGACGGGTGAAGGGGTTGCAGACTTGAAAAAGCTGATTCTGGCGTTCGCTCAAGATTTGGAAGCTCGACCCGATAAAGGTGTATTTCGCATGTGGATTGATAGAGTGTTTTCCATGAAGGGCAGTGGGACTGTGATTGCGGGAACAGTGCTTTCCGGCTCCTGTCGATCTGGCGATACTGTGGAACTCCTACCCCAGCAAAGGCAACTTCGAGTCCGTCGGGTACAGGTACACAATAAAACAATCGAGCTATGCGTGACAGGAGAACGGGCTGCAATTAATTTGATGGATATTGAAAAGACAGAAATCGAGCGAGGAAATATGCTGGCTCCGCCTGGCTATTATAAATCCACTTACATGCTAAACGCCAGACTAAATCTTCTGAATTCATGTCCTCATCCCTTAAAAAATCGAACTCGAGTGCGATTGCATTTGGGTACGGGAGAGATTATTGTTCGGGTAATTTTGTTGGAAAAAAAGGACTTATTACCCGGTCAATCAACCTTTGTTCAATTCCGCTTAGAATCTCCCGCAGTGGCTGACTACGGGGATCGATATGTTATCAGAAGTTTTTCCCCGACTCGAACAATCGGTGGGGGCGTGATTGTGGAAGTCCATCCGCCAAAGCTCAAGTATTTGCCGGCAGAAGAATTGACCCGACTATCCCTTCTCGAAAAAGCTGATCCCAATGATATTGTTGAACAATATCTCATCAAACATGAATATATCTTGAAATCTGTTTCCACCCTGGCGCAAGAACTATCCCTCATCCCACAAGAGGTTAAACAGGTCCTGGAAACATTAAAGGATCGAAATCGAGTAACCCTAATTACTGAAAAGCCAGAATGGTCTGTGGTTCACGCTACTCAATTTCATGGCGCAAAGCAATCGATTCTCAGTTTTCTGAGAAAGTTTCATCAAGACTATCCCATGCTCTGGGGGATTAAAAAATCCGAACTCAGAGAACGACTCTTCGGGAAAATGAATACCATACTTTTTGATGCCATTTTGAATGATTTGGTTCAAGAAAATTTAATCAAAAGTAAAAATGAAAAGGTATTCCTATTAGGACATGGGATTCGATTTACCCCCAAACAGGAAGAGATAAAAAAGAAAGTTGAACAGATCTATTTGACTCGGGAGTTTATTACCCCAGGCTGGGATGAAATTGTAAACGAAGTCGAAGGGAAACTGAAAGACATCACCGATGTAGTTACGGGCTTGATCGAGTTGGGCATTTTAGTTGAAATTAAGTATTATGAGAAACCAGCCATTTTTCATAAACAATGCATTGACAAAGCTCAGGAAATTTTGGTGAATTATTTAAAACAGCACGGTGAGATTCGACTTGGTGAATTTCGAGAGATGATCAACAGCACTCGAAAGTTTGCGACTCCAATTCTTGTTTATTTTGATCAAATTGGGATTACAGAGCGTGGTGGTGAGTTACGGAGACTATCCGATACATAGATAAAGAATTAAAGAGCTTTTCAAAATTTGTTATAAAAAATTAAAAATTTATTTGGTTATCTTATACTTATAATACTATGAAAACAAAACACAAAATAATCCTCGGCGATTCACGATGTATGAAAGAAGTTCCGGATGAGTCTGTCCATCTTGTCATCACTTCACCACCATATTGGCAGTTAAAAGATTATGACAACGAAAGACAGATCGGTTTTCATGATAGTTATGAAGAGTATATCAACAATCTTAATCTCGTTTGGTATGAATGTCATAGGATTTTGCATAAAGGTTGCCGTTTATGTATTAACATCGGTGATCAATTCGCTCGGTCGGTCTATTATGGAAGATATAAAGTGATTCCGATACGAACAGAGATAATTAAATTCTGTGAAAGTACGGGATTCGATTATCTGGGAGCCATAATTTGGCAGAAAGTGACTACCTGTAATACGACTGGCGGAGCCACCATTATGGGTTCCTTCCCTTATCCCAGAAATGGAATTCTTAAATTGGATTATGAATTCATTTTGGTTTTCAAGAAATATGGACATGCACCAAAAGTCAGTAAAGAGATTAAAGAACAATCAAGATTGACCCATGAAGAATGGAATCAATATTTTACAGGACATTGGAATTTTTCGGGCGAAAGACAAAATAAACATTTAGCCATGTTTCCTGAAGAGTTGCCTAAACGACTTATCAAAATGTTTAGTTTTGTTGGTGACACGGTACTTGATCCATTTTTAGGGAGTGGGACTACATCTCTGGCCGCTTTAAATATAAATCGAAACTCTATCGGCTATGAAATAAATGAAGAATTTTTGCCTATTATTGAAGAAAAACTGAACATCAGGCAGGGCTCTATTGTTCAAAAAGCCGGGTTTGAAACAGTTAAACAGGAAGATCTCGCCATTGATTTTAAAAAGGAATTTCAGAAATTACCTTATATTTTCAAAGATCCGATAAGATTTGATAAAAAAATTGATCCAAGAAAATTAAGATTCGATTCAAAAATAAACAATTCACATGCTGGAAGAGAGACTTACTATACAATAAAAGAGATAGTTTCTCCCGAAATTTTAGTTTTAAACAATGGATTAAAAATTAGATTATTAGGTGTGAAGGAAAAACCTGAACAGAATGCAGAAGCAATTCAATTCTTGAAAGGAAAGATCCGAGGTCAAAAGGTATTTATGAAATTTGATACGATTCGTTATGATAAAGATAATACCTTATTTTGTTATCTATATCTGCAGAATAAAACTTTTCTAAATGCCCACTTGATCAAAAATCAGTTAGTAGATGTTGATACTACATTGGATTACAAATATAAGTCGAAATTCTTATCAGAAGAATAAAAAGAATTATCTTATATTTAATGCAGTTGAATTGGAGTACAGTAATGTCAGAAAAAAAGATGAAACGGCTTACGGAAACAGTTAAATGTGCTGGTTGAGCTTCGAAATTGAGCCTAACGGAGTTAGGTGAAATACTGAGTAAACTTCCTCAAATCCAGGATGAAAATCTGCTTGTTGGTATCAATACAGCCGATGATGCAGGGGTATATAAGCTTACTGATGAAATTGCACTTATCCAGACAGTGGACTTTTTTACGCCCATTGTAGATGATCCTTATATTTATGGACAGATTGCGGCGGCAAATTCTCTCAGTGATGTTTATGCAATGGGTGGACGACCAGTTACTGCATTAAATATCGTTGGTTTTCACCAAAAATTTTTCTTACTTGATGTTCTGGTTGAAATCCTTAAAGGTGGAGCCGATAAAGCTGCGGAAGCTGAGACGAGTATCATTGGTGGACACACGATTATGGATGAAGAATTGAAATATGGATTATCTGTCACTGGTATTGTCCATCCTGATAAAATCATTACCAATGCAAGAGCAACGCCAGGAGATAAATTGGTACTTACCAAACCATTGGGCACAGGTATCATTTCCACTGCCTTGAAATCAGGTAAAAAGCTGGGAGAACTGATGAACCAAGCCAATCAAGTGATGACCACTTTGAATAAAACAGCCTCTGAAGTGATGCAAGAAATTGGTGTTCATGCATGTACAGATATCACTGGGTTTGGGTTGCTCGGACACAGTTATGAAATGGCTGCTGCTAGTAAAGTCGGCTTTAAAATATGGGCTTCTTGTGTTCCTTATTTTGAAGCAGCCATTCCTCTGATTACTAAGGGCTTTGTGCCTGGGGGAACAAATAATAATCGATATTACCTTGAAGAAAAGGTTATATTTAGTCATTCGTTGGATTGGGAACATTCCACTATCCTTTTTGACGCCCAGACCTCGGGCGGATTGCTCATCTCTGTGGTTGAGAGCAAAGTGGATCGTTTAACAGAGGGATTGCGTCGTCAAGGGGTTGAAACTGTGGCTGTTATCGGCGAAGTGGTTGCAGCGCATCCTGGTAAAATTGAGGTGATTGGATAATTTGAAAAAAAGCTTCTATGATATACTTCAGTTTTGGTGATGGAATGGGGATAATAACTGTTCAACATCATATTCAATTTTTATAACGAGGCTCCTTTCATGATATATGTTATATCGTGAAAAGAGCCTTTTTTATTAATAACTTTATCGCTTGCTTTTTTTATTAAAATTTATTACTTTTTTAAAACATTTTTCAATCCTCATTTGGCGATTTTAAAACAAGCTCAATTAAAAAGTTAAGCACAAGACAAGCTGGAGAGAATCTATGGACGTACTTCTTCTTTCCCGTATCCAATTCGGCCTTACGATTGCTTTTCACTACATCTTCCCGCCCATGAGCATTGGATTGAGCATTATTTTGATCATCATGGAAGGGATATATCTCAAAACAAAAAATGAACTCTATCACCAGATGACCCGCTTCTGGGTGAAGATTTTCGGGTTGATTTTCGCACTGGGCGTGGCTTCCGGAATCGTGATGGAGTTCCAGTTTGGGACCAATTGGGCGACCTATTCTCGATATGTGGGTGATGTGTTTGGCAGTGCATTGGCAGCCGAGGGAATTTTCGCCTTCTTTCTCGAGTCTGGTTTCCTGGCAATTCTTCTTTTTGGCTGGAATAAGGTCAAACCCAAAACGCATTTTCTTTCTACGATCATGGTTTCTTTTGGTGCGCATTTTAGCGCTGTCTGGATCGTAGTGGCGAACTCCTGGCAGCAGACGCCTGCGGGACATCATATCGTCGGTCAGGGATTAAATGCTCGCGCCGAAATCGTGAATTTCTGGGACATGATCTTCAATCCCTCATCAGTCGACAGACTTATGCATGTACTATGCGGTGCCTGGCAGGCAGGAGCCTTCTTTGTCCTCAGTGTAAGTGCATATTATCTGTTAAAGAACAAGCACATCGACTTTGCGCAGCGATCGTTTAAAATTGCATTAATTATTGCAGCGATTTCATCGGTGCTGCAATTGGTCAGTGGGCACTATAGTGCTACGGTTGTTGAAAAACATCAACCAGCAAAGTTAGCAGCTTTTGAAGCTCATTATCCTGAATATGAAGCAGCGCCTTACCATTTAATCGGCTGGGTCAATGAAAAAGATGAAAAGGTCTATGGCCTAAGCGTTCCCGGATTGTTGAGCTTTCTGCTTTCCGGCGATCCTGATAAACCAGTTGTCGGCTTACGCGCTTTTCCACCCGAAGATAGACCGCCTGTTAATATCGTTTTCCAGACCTACCATGGCATGGTGATTATCGGCACGGGATTAATTTTACTCTCGTGGCTTGGACTTTTTCTCTTGTGGCGTAAAAAGCTGTTCCATTATAAATGGCTGTTATGGATTTTTGTTCTTTCCGTATTGGGTCCACAATTCGCTAACCAGTTAGGATGGTTTTCAGCAGAAGTCGGTCGACAGCCGTTTATTGTATATAATCTGTTACGAACTTCTGAGGCGTTTTCAAAGACCGTGACAGCAAATGAGGTGGTGATTTCTCTGGTCTTTTTCGGCATCATCTATATTATGTTAACTGCGCTATTTATCTATCTGCTCAACGACAAAATTCAACACGGTCCTGTGGACGATCAAGTAAAGGAGGGACATCTTGCATGAATTTATCATTAGATTTAAATACAATCTGGTTTGCTCTTGTTGGGATTCTATTTACGGGCTATGCTGTTCTGGATGGTTTCGATCTCGGGGTCGGCGCTTTACATCTTTTCACCAAAACCGATGAAGAACGGCGTCTATTTTTAAATGCCATTGGTCCAGTCTGGGATGGCAATGAAGTCTGGCTTGTAACAGGAGGTGGCGCCTTATTCGCTGCTTTTCCAAGGGCTTATGCTACCGTCTTTTCTGGATTTTATATGGCTTTTATGTTATTTTTGTTCGGTCTGATCTTCCGTGCCGTTGCCATTGAATTCCGCAGTAAACAACCTATGCGCTGGTGGCGAAAAACCTGGGACTTCAGTTTTAGTATTAGCAGTATTTTATCAAGCTTTGTTGTGGGAGTGGCATTAGGTAATATTATCTGGGGAATTCCCCTGGATGCAGAAGGGGAGTTCGCAGGTTCTTTTTGGGGACTTTTTCATCCTTACCCAATTTTAATTGGTGTAACAACGGTAGCTTTGTTCATGATGCATGGCGCCATCTACGTTGTTCTGAAAACAGAAGGTGGACTCCATGATAAAGTGCGAAGTTGGGTGAATAACACAATTATTTTCTTTATCATTTGTTATGTGACTACGACGATGGTAACGCTTATCTTCGTCCCTAATATGGTCCATTATTTTAAGCAAGAACCTGTTCTCTTCATCATTCCTTTTTTAAACATGTTAGCCATTGCTAATATTCCGAGAGAGATCATTCATGGACGAGACTTTCTGGCTTTTCTTTCTTCATGCGCCGCAATGATCGCTTTGATGACCATCTTCGGGATTGGGATGTTTCCCAATATTGTTTTTTCACATCCTTTTCCTCAGCATAGCTTGACAATTTACAGCGCTGCATCATCCGCCAGGACACTGAAAATTATGTTGATCATTGCTACCATTGGAGTGCCACTTGTGATTTCTTATACTGTGAGTATTTACTGGATTTTCCGAGGAAAGGTGAAGTTAGATGTGATGAGTTATTAAAATATTGGAAACTTTTTTAAATTTTATAAATTCAATTTTTAGAATCTATTTACTTGAATCATAAAATTAATTTTATAGGAGGAGTATAATGGTTTCTTTTAATTTCAGGTTGAGATGGCCCATTATGATGACATTACTTCTTTTCTTCTTTTTGGGCCTTTCCGCTATGGCTTCAGCGCAAGATCTTCTTCTCGATTTGCTTAGTGATGAATTAAATCGTGAGATGCAGACCTTGCAAGCTCAGGAGACACCGCCATACTTTATCAGCTATTCGGTGAGTGATGTGCACAGTACCACAGTTAGCGCATCATTTGGCGCGTTAACCGACTCCAGGAGTTCAGATAATCGTTTGCTATTAGTTATGGTACGTGCTGGTGACTATCAATTGGATAACACCCACGAATTGCGTGGAGATCCGTTCAGTCGAATTACTTTTCGCATGGGTGGTTTCGTGCAGATGCCTCAGGATGAAAACCCGGATGCGATTCGCACTGTGATCTGGCAGGAAACGAACAGAGAATATCGAGAAGCAGTTGAGCGCTATACCAAGGTCAAAGCTAATGTGGCTGTAAAGGTTGCTGAGGAAGATACTTCGGCTGATTTTTCAATAGAGCCAGAGGTCGCTATCGATTATGAGCCACCAGTTGACATTAAGGCTTTGTTGAGTGACCGAAAGAAGTGGGAAGAGAAAGTCAAGAAATATACAGCCCCATTTCTTGAAAAGGAAGACATCTATGGTGGACAAGCCTATTTTAATTTTACCGTCGAACGAAAAAATCTCGTTACAAGTGAGGGGACCAAAATTGCCCAGAATTTAATCTATTCACGACTCGCTGTCAGCGGTTTTATTAAGTCAGAGGATGGTATGGAGCTGCCGCTTTATAAGAGTTACTTCGCTTTTAAACCAGAAGACCTTCCTCCAGACGAACAAATTTTGATTGATGTCAAAGAAATGATCCAAAAACTCGAAGTATTACGCGATGCACCAGTTGTTGATCCATACACGGGTCCAGCCATTCTTTCAGGTCGAGCAACCGGTGTTTTCTTTCATGAAGTTTTTGGTCATCGTGTCGAGGGACATCGTCAAAAAAGCGAAGAAGAGGGACAGACATTTAAAAAGAAAATTGGTGAAAAAATTCTACCACAGCATCTGAATGTTGTTTTCGATCCGACTTGTCAAGAGTATGAAGGACGTGACCTCGTTGGATTTTATAAGTTCGATGATGAAGGAGTGAAGGCCCGTCCAGTTGCCGTTGTTGATTCTGGTGTATTCAAAAACTTCTTGATGTCGCGTTCGCCGATTGAGAATTTTCCCCATTCAAACGGTCATGGTCGGGCCCAGGCTGGTTTTAGGCCAGTCTCTCGCCAATCTAATCTAATAATTGAATCCAGAGTTCCTATTCCAGAGCAACAACTACGAAAGAAACTCATCGATGAATGTAAAAAACAGGGCAAGCCGTTTGGACTTCTGTTCCAGGATATTCGGGGTGGTTTCACCATTACTGGTAGAACAATACCCAATGTATTTAATGTTCTGCCCACGGAGGTATATCGTGTTTATACTGATGATCGTCCTGACGAGCTTGTCCGCGGTGTAGATTTAGTTGGAACCCCGCTGGTTATGTTTTCGATGGTATCAGAGGCTGGTGATAAATTTGACATTTTTAACGGTGTTTGTGGGGCTGAGTCTGGTGGTGTGCCAGTATCATCTGTAGCCCCGGCATTGCTGGTGACTCAAGTGGAGGTACAGAAGAAGAGCAAGTCTCAGGAACGACCTCCGATTTTACCGAGGCCCGATAGAAAGCCGTCGATGTAAAAATTGAAAGTCCAATTCATAGATAACAAATTTTTCTTAGGCAGACCACGCCAGAGGCGGATGCGCTCAGGCACATTTCCGTTATTAGGTGATTCGCCGGGGGAGAGTTCCAAAGAATTTCTAATGAACTAAATATCAAAACAATAGGTGATGCCATGAAAACAAAGAATATAAGAATATTTTTATTATTTCTTTTTTCTCTGATTATCGTTTCATACTTGCCCACTCAGGCGCAAAAACAAACCACTCGGGATATTATTATAAGCGCCATGAAAGACGAAATGGCTCGTAATATGGAGCGGTTAAAATTAGAAAATCTCCAACGACCTTTTTTCATCTCTTACAGAATCCGGGATGCAAAAACCATGGAGATATCAGCTACGCTCGGATCCATTGTAAATTCAAATGAAAACCATTACCGAAATCATCATGTGAGGGTAATGATCGGTGATTACAGCCTTTCTGATGAAAATTATTTTGATTTCGGAGGGGGAAGCTTCAGACGAACCATGCTTCAGGGCGCTGATCGGTTACCTCTGGAAGATGATTATGCCGGTATACGTCGTGCATTGTGGATTGCAACAGATAACATCTATAAAAGAGCATCTGAACAGTACGAACGCAAAAAAGCGGCACTCGAACAACAAACACTTTCCGAAGAAGACAAGGAGCTTCATGATTTCAGCAAGACGCCTGTGGTTAAAATGACATTACCGCCTCGAGAGTTTAGTATGGATGTTGCCAAATGGGAAAAGACAGCTAAAGAATTTTCGGTTCTTTTCAGCGATTATCCTGACATCTATTCGTCAGAAGTACGTATATTTTTTTATCAAAGTGATGTATATTTCACCAATAGTGAGGGAACCGAAACGATACAGCCACTTACGTTGGCTGCGGTGCAAATTAATGCTTCCACACAAGCTGAAGATGGCGAACCCCTGGCTGATCATCTGCTCTACTATGCACCCATTCCTCAAGATTTGCCATCAACTAAAACCATAAAACAAGATTTAAAAAATCTATCAGAAAGCTTAATAATGCTTCGCACGACGCCAGTTTTTGAAGACTCTTATACCGGTCCAGTGATGTTTGAGGATCAGGCTGTTGCTGAGTTCTTCACACAGCGGCTTTTTATGGGTTCAAGTGGCTTGCTAAGTGCCAGAAAGCCAGTCGTAAGTGACCCTCGAGCCGCCGCTTATCTCAAAAGTATGCAGGGAGAACCTCTCGATGACAAAATTGGTCGACGAATCGTTTCCCGTGATTTAACAATTAAAGCCATACCTTCTCTGGACAGCTTCTCTGGTCAAAAACTTATTGGAAGCTACAAAGTGGATGAGGAAGGTGTTAAACCACCAGCAGAAATAATTTTGGTAGAGAATGGTGTTCTGAAAACTTTGCTCAATAATCGGACTCCAATTTCAAAGGTAAAAGAATCCAATGGACACCAGCGACCACTCGTTGGCAGCGGTCGTGTAGCCAGCGATAATTTGGGTCCCAGTGTTATCTCGGTAACAACTTCAAAGGGAATGTCTAAGGACGAAATGAAGCAAGAACTTTTGCAACTGGCAAGGGAT
>JABAOH010103378.1_pt1 | contig 15346 bp, 19 predicted proteins | sample 7062181 | NCBI WGS metagenome assembly JABAOH01 (sample SAMN14538630, study PRJNA623070) | marine sediment metagenome | biome: marine biome [ENVO:00000428]; feature: marine pelagic biome [ENVO:01000023]; material: deep marine sediment [ENVO:00002113]; isolation source: pool of 5 deep marine...
GCATCCTGCCTCTGTTCTATCAGTTTCTTGGCAGACTCGATTAGCCTCTCTGCCTTTTTCTGTCCCACCCCGGGGACCCGAATCAGCTCTTCAACCGCCGCATTTGCAATATCGGTGACTGCCTCAAACCCATGGGACTTGAGGAGGCTCACTGTCTTTGCAGCGACACCCGGAAGACTTTCCAAAGATAACTGAGTTTCTTCAGACAACGGACCTGCCGCTTCGGCCTCGGGTTCAGGAACCATTTCCCTTGCCGCGGCCACTATCTTCTCTAATGTTTTCAGGCCAACCCCCGCTTTTCGTGCGAGATCCTCAGCATCAGCATTCGCAATATCCTCGACCGACCGATACCCCTCATTGTAAAATAGACGAGCCATCACATCTCCGACCTTTGGGATTGTTTTCAGCGCCTCCCGAGCCTCCTCAGACATCTGTTCCATTTTCGTTTCACTCTTGATGTCGATCTTCCAACCCGTTAACTTCGACGCGAGGCGGACGTTCTGACCCTTCTTCCCGATTGCTAGGGAGAGTTGGTCGTCCGGAACGACAACCTCCATGTACCGGTTGTCTTCATCGATATACACAGTTGAAATCTTCGCTGGAGACAGGGCGTTACAGACATACTTGGCGAAGTCTTCGGAATAGGGAACGATATCAATTCGCTCCCCCCGAAGCTCCTGGACCACACTCTGGACTCTCGATCCTCTCATACCAACACAGGCTCCCACAGGGTCCACGCTACTGTCTTTGGTATATACCGCAATCTTTGCCCTCTCTCTCGGCTCCCGTGCCGCGCTCACAATCTTAATGATACCCTCTGCAATCTCCGGAACCTCCAGTTCGAATAGCTTAATCAATAGACTTGGGTGCGTTCTCGATAGAAAGATCTGCGGGCCTCTCGGTGTCTTCTGCACANNCCCTGGCGGTAAGATTCCCCAGGCATCTGTTCCCGAGAATAGAGGACTGCCTCGGCCCTTCCGATGTTCACGTATAGATTGCCCCTTTCGCTTCTCTGAACGCTACCCGTGATAACTTCGCCTTTCCTGTCCTTGAATTCGTTATAGATGTTCTCTCTCTCCGCATCACGAACTCGCTGAATGATCACCTGTTTGGCGGTCTGAGCCGCGATCCTACCAAAGTCGCTGGTATCCAACTTCATGCCCAGACTATCACCGATTTCTGCCTCTTCATCGAGCTTTTTGGCCTCCTCAAATGAGATCTCTGTGTCTGCATCCTCGACTGATTCCACGACGTTCATGAACTGAAACAACTCAACTTCGCCGGTCTCTTCGTTGTAATGGGCTTCGATCTCTCTTTGCACCCCGAATTTCTTTCGAGAAGCTGTCAGCACCGCAGACTCCAGAGCCTCAACGATGACTTCCTTATCGATCCCCTTGTCTTTTCCCACCTGCTCGATGATATAGTTTAGATTCTGGGCCATTTGGTCCTCCTTGCAGACTTCTCAATTCCCCTTCATTCGGCCGTTCAAAACTCGAATTCGAGATTGGCCTTGACGATTTGATCGAGAGGAACTCGTACCACACGATGATTATCCTCGATCTCGACTAGGCCATCTTGACATCCTAAGAGCCTACCCCGAAAGTTCTTCCGATCATCAATAGAAACTGCCGTTCGTAACTTGATAAGTCGATTTGCAAATCGACGGAAATCGGCTTCACCCTTGAGAGGCCGAGTGAGGCCAGGAGAGGAAACCTCCAGGGTATACGTTTCCGAGGGGATTCCGGCCACTTCCAAGTTCTTGTCTACCTCCTGGCTGATGGAGGCGCAATCATTCACCGTGACACCACCTTCTCGGTCAATGAAGAGGCGGAGAACCCGTCCTCTGGGTTCTCTCCGGTACTCGAGATCAACGAGTTCAATGCCTTCCGACCGGACAATCGGCTCTACGATCTTTCGGACTGTATCCAGCACGGCGGTATCATCGCTCATCGTACCTGACTCCCAATAAAAAAGTGGGCTAAGAAGCCCACTCTAAGGTGAACCAATACGTCCTTTTATATATCACAGAAAAGTGCGGAATGCAAGCAAAAAATCGCTTGAATTTCTGTGGGTCCCGCGGAATTCCGATGGCTGAGGATCCCACCCCTCAGAACCGGAAAGCGACCTGCCCCATGACAGAATCGTCGCCCTGAGTTCTCAAGAAGCGATTGGTTTGGAATGACCACAGACAGCCGTCACCGAGCGTTGCCTGTGAGGTCAACTACCCCGGGGAGTTCCTCATCGTCGAGGGGCTTCTGATCCGCCGTCCAATCGAGAACCACTCCGTTTATCACACGCTCTTTTTCCAGCACGAGGGGATCGAAAAAGCCGGGAGTCCAGTGGCTGCGAGAAAAATGATCGGAAACCAGAAGCATGGCAACGACCCCAACCTTGCGAACCACCCCGACTGCGAAAAGTGCCGAGATCTCCATGTCCACGGCCAACACGCCCTGCCCACGATATCTCTCAATCTTTCGATCAGTTTCTCGGTATAGAGCGTCGGTTGTCCAAACCGGGCCCGCCCTCACCCTCATTCCTCTCTGTTGGAGCCATTGATGCAAACTATCGAGTAACGTCATGTCCGGTCGGCACGCTTCGCCCATGGGCAGGTAGTGGTAAGAGGTCCCTTCCTCGCGAACGGCAGCTGTTGGCAGGACAATCTCACCAAGACCGACCTCATCCCGGATCGATCCGCAGTAGCCGACGAATACGATTTGTCTGACTCCAAAAGCGATGAGTTCCTCCAGTAGAATGACCGCACCGGGTGCACCGTATGGGGATCTTGTCAGGACAACCCGCCGCTTACCCACTTTTGCCAAAAAGAGGCTGGGATTGCGCCCGTGCCACGCCTCGATCCTGCTCCCGCGGGCCATGTGAACAAGGCCATTCAGCATTCTACGGCCAAAGGTGACAATGGCAAGGGGCGGAAGGGAGAGGTCTTGCTCGCTGACGCCGTGAGAAATGGTGAAGAGTTTCACCATTTCCCGAGCCTTCACCCTGCTTTCCTTCTCTGAATCAAAGAAATCCATGAGCAATCCCAATCACATCATGTGTCCCGCGCCTCGTCCTCCAGACCAGACTGCATCAGCTTCCTTACTGAGATGATCTCTCCCTGAATTTGGTCCATCCGACGCTGTGTCATCTGAATCGCCTTCTTCAGCCGATACCGCCTCAAAAGATCGACCATGGCGCCAATGAACATTCCGAGAAAAATCGCCACAAGGACGACGAGAAATAACGGGATCTCCAAAGTATCGATCAATCCGAAGTATTTGACCGTTACATTCCCGGCATTTTTGATCGAAAAGGTGATAACGGCAATCAAAAAGAGGCCAAGTAGGAGCGTCTTAACGAGTCTCATTCATCCTCGCCGGTCCATCTCTTCCAGGGCAGAGCGCAGTTTCTCATAGGTCTTCTCAAGGCACTCGGGCACAACAATGGTCTCGCCCGTTACAGGCATAAAATTCGTGTCTCCAGTCCAACGGGGGACAATATGAAAATGAAGATGGTCAGTGACCCCTGCCCCGGAGACTTGCCCGATGTTCATGCCAATATTAAACCCGTGAGGATCCATGGCCTTTTTGAGGAGGGAGACGGTCCTTTTCAGGAGAACCGATAAGTCNNGTGGCCGCTATTATAGGGAAATCGATTCAGCATGATGATGGAACTTTGGCTCCGGTATAGAATCAACCGGTTCCGGTCTTCTTTTCGGGAGGGCTTGACGCAGAATATACAATCTCCCCCCTTGTTTGAAAGGATGTACTTTATACGCCATGGAGCCCAGAGATGGTCCACAGTTTCTCTCCTCGTTCCAAAATCAATACACAGGAGTCAGAATAGCCGCTGAGCACGTTCCGGGCGGCTGGCTCAATTCTTCCATCTGAGGCATGAGTTCGCCTGCATGAGCATGCTTTCTCGATATTTGGCACGATGAGCAAGGACGGACGACATTCCCTCATCGAGATCTGAAGGGTGCTCCTGAAACCCTATTTCTCAGACTTACCGGTTCTCCTGAATCACTCGGTGGATCGCGTGAAATATCCCTTGTTTCACAGGCGAGATTTTGGCCGAGATCGAGAGGTCAGTTCGTCAAGACTGAGAAGCATTCCTCCTTTTATGTTCCGACTTCTAGCCTCTGACTCCTCGCTGTTATTCATTAACTGGTGGGATCAGAGCAAGAGAACAGGGGAACGAGCCTGTTATCGAGGAGGTAATCCTGCCAGCTCCTCGGCACCCCCTGTGTCCCAATGGCCAAGTCAAGCGTGGGCAGCCACCTGGGTTTGTTAGGAGATCTAATGAGGCTCATCCCGGCCTCACGAGGGGTTCTACCTCCCTTTCTTAAGTTACAGGAGCGGCAGCAGGTGACAATGTTCTCCCACGTCGCCGCTCCACCCTTCGCTCTTGGTGTCACGTGATCATAAGTGACGTCTCTCAGATTGAATTCCCGCCCACAGTACTGACACTGCCCCCGATCTCTCAAATAGATATTATACCGCGTGAATCTGATCTCCGGTCCCCTCGGCTGAACGAATCTCATGAGGCGGATGACCGAAGGCAGGCGGATTGATAGGGAAACCGTGTGAATCTCCCGGTCGTACACCTCGATAACCTCAACCTTTTTGAGGGCCATGAGTATCATAGCCTTTTTCCATGAGACGATTCGAAGGGGCATGAAAGTCGAATTCAGAAGAAGCGCCACATCCATATCTATCCTCATCAGTTTCACAGCGTATTCGCGGGTCAAATCACATGGCTTATAGCGACATTCGAACGCGTTGTCAAGCCGTCCCGCCCTGAGAATTCAGGCTTGGGCGGGCCACATTCCTCCCCCATCACTTCCCCTAACTGCACCTGAGTGCAAAACCTCAAATCTCGAACCCCATCCAGGCACAACAAACGGCGGTGAACCCCCCTGTCCCTCCCCCGTTCCGATTTGACATCGACCAAACACCCTTTTCCGCAATTGAGGCATCTATCCGGCTGTCCCTCGATGATCCTCCCAGTCTGAAGTGCGACGCGAGCCTTGCTTTGACTCCACCAGAAGCCCTCTTCTCGATGGTCGATCTCTACTCGATTTAAGCCGACCAAAATGATCCTTCCCCTGTTTTCCGTTAAACGCGCAAAAAAGTCCAGCCGGTCCCCGGGTCTAAAGCGATACCTCTCCTGGACTCGGCCGCTGACTCTGAGATAGCAGAAATCCTTCAAATGAATCAGATCCACAAAACCCTCTCTGAAGACGACGAGGAATCCGTGAAATGACATCCGCCAGTTCCGGGATGGATCCAGGGTCACGTTCGGCTTTACGGAAAACACGGTCCCTGAAAAGTTTATCTCCCTTCCGCTGAATTCCTTTAACCAGTCCTCAAACCCCTTAAGCTCACTTTTAAAAGCCCCGTAGCGCTCAGCTGAAAGAGCAACCTTTGGGCGATGGTTGATCTTCTCGTCTACGAAAAATCTGCACCCGAAGCACATCCTCCCCACACGACGGAAACCTCTTCGGCATGACAAACCCTTGTTGAACTGGGAACACCTCCAACTGAAGCTGACACAACCGTGCGGGTAGCAACCCTTCTCTTTCAAGACGTGGTAGACAGAAACCCGGTGGCCAAAAGCCCGGTGACCTTCCTGTTGACACAGGAAAACGTCGCGGCGCTTGTAATGATTCACCTGAGACTTGACTTCGATCCCGTCGGTGAAGCGGAATTTCAACATTACCCTCCAAGCCGACAAGTCCAAGGCACGGGGCTCAGGGCGCAAAGCTTAGACCATTTCCTTTGCCTTTGTCCCTTTGGTTGCAGCTTGAACCTTGTCCCTGTCTTTCGCCTTGGGCCTTGAGGCTTCTACTCTCCTCGCAAGATACGCTTATCTCCCACTCGAATCGTCACTTTGATGCTATCGAAGTACTCCAGGAGAGGAATGGCAAACTTTCTGGAAACCATCGTTAGATCTTTGAACTGCGAAGTGCTAATCTCTCCTTGGGCCCGAATAAAATCTACTAAAGTTGTCTTCAGTCTCAAAATCGCCTCTTGATGGAAGTATAGACCCCCTTTGAGACGGATCAACTTCCCCCGGTCCACCAGGACTTCCAAATAGCTCTTCAGATCCTTCTGGTCCATCGACAAGCGATCGACCATCTCTTTCACCGTGGGAGGTGCGAGTTGCCCTTCCCGAATCGCCGTCTCCACCGTTTCCAAGACATCCTCCCGGGCCGATATCCGATGGTCAGAGAGCCTGATCTTCTCCCGATCCAAAATCACCTGATCCCTCTGAATCATTTCCTGAAGAAGCAACTGAAACAATCTCAGCTCCATCGTCTTGGGGAGTTTCGTCTTGAGTTCCTCCTTCGAAAGGCCGAGCGCCATGGGGGACTTTTTGTGGAAATCTCTCAGGCATCGGAGGGTCTCCTCTTTGAGAGACTCATAGCGGTCACGATGAACGTAACGGGTCCCCTCAGCAGCCACAGCGACGATCTCCTTTTTTTGGATCAACCCGTCTAACATTCCCTTTAACTGATCGGGAGACACGCTGCCCATTCTTCCCCGCAACTCGGAGAAAGAAAGCCCACCATAACTGCTCTCCCGAATATGGTGTGTAATCACCCCTTCCATGTTGCCATCCCGCAAACGCTTCAATTCGGCTATCACTTCGGGATTGAACCGCTTATGTCTGAGGGGATGGTTGTTGAGAACCACGCCGCCTGCCAGGGTTTGCACAACAGATGAGCCTCGAATCACAAATCGATCCTGAGGAAGCGCAACCACCGGATTTTCGAGGCGCAACTGGACCATGCATTTTTCACCAGGCTTTAGTTCCTCCCGATCCAGCAGAATGATTCGAGCCGCCACGAGACTCGTTCCTATGTGGAACCGCTGCTGGACGCGATTCCGCAGTGGCCGAGGCGAAGACCTCAGGTGCTCGAGTTCCGTGTCTAATACCTGTGTTGGCTCAATGGTCCCAGGATGGCAGACAACTTCCCCTCGTCGAATCATCATTTTCTCTAAACCCTGGAGATTTAATGCAGTCCTCTGACCCGCCCTCGCTTCTTTTCCCGCCTGGTTGTGGACCTGAATGCCTCTCACCTTACCTTCGCGTCCCGATGGCAGGATTTGGACGGTGTTGCCGACCTGAACGCGCCCTGAAACCATCGTTCCCGTAACAACGGTACCGAACCCTCTCATGACAAAAACCCGATCGATAGGCAGTCGAAAGAGTCCATCGGCCGAACGCTCCCCCGTCTCCTGGGCAAGCTTTTCCAATGATCTCAAGACGTCAGGGATGCCTTCACCGGTTAGAGAACAGGCCCGGATGACCGGCGCCCCTTCGAGGAATGTACCCTTGACAAATTCGCGCATCTCCTCCTCAACGAGTTGGAGCAGCTCCTCGTCGGCCAGATCGATCTTCGTAATAACAATCAGACCTTTCTTAACGTCCAGGAGACGACAGATATCGAGATGTTCACGTGTCTGAGGCATGATGCCCTCATCAGCCGCGACGATGAGGGCCACGATATCAATTCCCCATGCCCCTGCGACCATATGTTTGACAAACTTCTCATGTCCAGGTACGTCGACGATGCCAATTCGGAGTCCACTGGGTAGAGTCAGCGGGGCAAAGCCGAGTTCGATGGTGATCCCCCGCTCTTTCTCTTCTTTCAAGCGGTCCGTGTCAATTCCGGTCAAGGCCTTCACGAGAGCGGTCTTGCCATGGTCGATATGGCCCGCAGTTCCGAGAACGATTTGCTTCACTTCGCCTTTCTCTCGATAAAGTCGATTAAAACTAACAAAAAAGGGACTGCGGTTCAAGAACTTGCAGGTGAGGAGTTTCCTGAATTCTGGGACCTATTGTCTCTGAGGGACATTTGCGGAAGTGGTGGGGACCCCATCCAGGGAGAGGCGCAATCAGAAACGAATCACTCAAGCGAAGATGTGTTGGAAGTGATCTTCCGGAGCAAGTGAAGCGCCTTACTCGAGGTCCTTGTCTGGGAAAGGTCTTGAAAAGGTGTACTTGAAGGGAGTTACGACGAACCGTTCAGCCGATTCGTCGACACTTCCCGTTGGATAAGTAAAGGGAAGGGTGAGCACAAAAATCCCTGTCCCGGCTATGATGGCCACACACCCGAGAGGGCGCAACACGACGAGGTCAACGATGTCATCAACCCTTCCAATCTTGGCTTGACCGGACCAGGAAGGATCTACCGACCCACCCACGAGCAATAAGATTAGGGCACCCATAAGTGCCCATCTCGACCACATGGACTACTCTTTCCCTTATAAACCAGACCCAATCCTCTCTTATCTCTAAATTTCACCCGAGGAATAGAGTCTGGCCTGAGTCACACACATCATTTCCGCTATAGACCCCTCACATGCCGAAACAGCCCGACCCTTCGTGATCGCAGGGGGTCTACAGGAAAATTGAGGAGATAGAAGGGGTCCCCCCTCTATCTCCTCCTACACTTACTTCACGGCACCTCTTAACTTATTCCCTGGCTTGAATTTGGCGACCTTTGAGGCAGGGATGTTGATTTCTCTGCCGGTTCTTGGGTTACGGCCCTTCCGTGCCTTTCTCTTGGCCACAGAGAAGGTTCCAAAACCGGTCAAGGTGATTTTGTCCCCCCTTCTCAAAGCTGAGGTGACGGCCGATGTGCAGGCGTTCAGCGCCTTTTCGGCCGCTGTCTTCGTAATCTTTGAATCCTTCGCGATCGCAGCAATCAAATCAGCCTTTGTCATAAACATTTACCTCCATCAATTTGATTTAACTCCTCCAGGAGCCGCATGGCACGAGAGAAGCTCTGGAATCCGTGAAGATTAGGATGCTTGTGAACAGTCTATCTGGAAACCGTTGATGAGCTTGCTCTTCAAGCCATCGTCCCTAATGAATATAAAATAAAGCAGGTTATTCTGGAAAAGTCAATACAAATCTTTCCCATATCTCACAATTCCTCAGAGAGATTCGGGGGTGGAATCGAACTCCTCTCAGCTCAAGAGTTTTGCAAAAGCAGACTCGATACTCTCTGATAGGCTTTCGTTAAGGATCTCCTCAACCTTTTCCGATGAGAATACGATCTGGGTCACTTCTCGGTCAATTTCAACGCGTTGCTCAAGCACCTTTCCCTCCCGGGGCTTACCCAGGTAGATGACGATCCCCACATTGGACACGATGATCGTCCTTCCGGCCACAGAATCAGCCCGACTCCAAAGTCGGATGACTTCACCACCCACCACCAGGTCTGCATCTATTGTTGCAAGACTCTCAGGCTCAAAGTCCCATCCTTCTATCGCAACAACGGTAAAGCCATTAACCCGTAAGAACCTCTCCACGGCTTTTCGTGCCCCTTCCGCAGCACCGACAGGACCGGTTGTGAAGCGATCAAGGCTACCGTCGAGTCTTCTTCGAAGACCGACATCATTTGTTTTGTTTCTCTTGTCCACAAACGGAGCGACGGCTACTGTCGTCGGTTTTACCTTCAACGCGGGAGGAATCTGAGGAACGTATCGCAAATTCACCAGGAAGGTTTGGCCACCGCAGGCGAGAAAAAAGAGAAAAATCAAGAGCCACTGCCAGAAAAGTACTTTTCTCATCCCACACCTCCACTCGATTGAACCGGGCTTGATACCCAAAGAGATCGTGTGGTTTTTTCGTCCTCGCTCCACCGGCTCTGAGTTTTTGCAGACCGACTGTTTGGGAGCATCATGGCAGATTCACACTGCGAAGTCAAGTCGTCCGTGAGTCATCAGCGAATCCGCAAAAACGGAACTTGACAGGATATTTCCGTAGTGCTCTAATTCAAGAACGCAGTATTGATTTACCAGAGAGATACGGAAGTTACTGAGGGTTTACTCTTTTGCCTATCGGAAAACGTCGACGGGCAAAAACGCCGTCCATTTAAGGGAAGAATAAAAGGTCTCCGCCCTTCAGGGCCGAGGCTTTTCGTTTGTCCCTCTCTCTCGGCAAACGACTTCATGACGTTTGTGATTTATCAGCAATTGGATTGCAGAATTTTGGGAAACCAACTGGAGATTCGGCCATGGAGAAACTGATCGATTTGAGAAGCGACACCGTCACAAAACCAAGCCCAGAGATGAGGAGAGCGATGGCAGAAGCAGAGGTGGGTGACGACGTATTTGGTGAAGATCCAACGGTCAATGCCCTTCAGAAAAAGGCCGCAGAACTCCTCGGTAAAGAGGCTTGCATCTTTGTCTCTTCCGGCACGATGGCCAACCAGCTGGCCATCAGGGCTCAGACCCACCATGGGGATGAGATCATCGCCGACAAAAACTGCCATAATTTCAAATATGAATCCGGGGGAGTTGCGGCCCTTTCCGGCGTCTTGGTCCACACCATTGATGGAGAACGTGGGATTCTGAGGGTCGAGCAGATCAAAGAGGCGATTCGTCCGAAAGATCATCATTTTGCACCAACCCGATTGATCAGCCTCGAGAACACGCATAACCAAGGTGGCGGTTCCATATACCCCCTTGAAGAAACAATAAGAATCCGTGAATTGGCAGATGAGAAGGGCCTTGTTATGCATCTAGACGGAGCTCGGCTCTTCAATGCCTCAGTCGCCTCCGGGATTGCAGTGAAGGAATACGCCCGTTACTTTGAGTCGGTCTCGTTCTGTTTGTCCAAGGGGCTGGGCTGTCCGGTGGGATCCATGGTTGCTGGCTCGGCCGAGTTGATCGACACTGTTCATCGCTATCGGAAGATGTATGGCGGTGGCATGCGCCAGGTGGGTATTCTGGCTGCGGCTGGGATATATGCCCTCGACAACAACATTTCGAGACTAAAAGAAGATCACGACAATGCAAAAGAGCTCGCAGGAGCGCTCCATCCGATCAAAGGGGTCACCATCAATCCAGACGAGGTCGAGACCAACATCGTGATCTTCGATGTTGCCGGGACTGGCAGAGAGGCTCAGTCCGTGACAAACGATCTGAGAGCAAGCGGCGTTTTGATGCTCCCCATTGCCCAAACGCGGATCCGTGCGGTTACCCATCTCGATGTGACCGTTGAAGATATCGGCCATGCGATCGAGGCCATCCACCAGGTCCTCGCCTGAAGAAGATATTCACCCCCCCAAGGCAATGGTGATCCCCACACCGGTGACTTTTTTGTTTGACAGTGCGACATCTGATCAAGTATGCTTCGGTCTAAATACCGTATGGATAACAAGACCAGATCTGTCAATCAAAAACAGAAAGGAGTCCCGTAAAATGAGAAGACCCTATATGAAATATGTCTCTTGCTATCTCGTGGTGGCCATCGTTGTGATGGGTTTGATACCGCGAGTGTACGCAGGGTTTTCGCCATCGGAGGTGATTGCGCTCTCACAGCTCGACCGATCGGCCGACCTTGAGAAGATCCAGAAGATACTCGAGATCAAGATGGTCCGAGAAAGACTCGACCAACTCGGTTTTTCACAGGATGAAATCCAGGAGCGGCTCGGACAACTGACCGACGATCAGATTCACCAACTCGCCCTCCAACTTGACGAATTGAGGGCCGGTGGAAACGGGGAAGCAGTAATAATTATCTTGTTGGTTATCGCACTGATCATCGTCCTTTATTTCTGGCTAACAGGGCGCAAAGTGGTCGTCACGAAATAATTCCACCGGCAAGCAACGATTCCTGTCCGCGGAGGCAATGGCGAGACAATTCCCCCCAAGGGTTTTGACCAAGACGGGCATCCCTGCCAAGGGATGTCCGTTCTTATTGATGCTGATCCTGGCTTTTCTCCTCTCATGTGCAGGGGCCCGGAGAGTTGCTCTACCTGAAACCGTTGAACTGATCGAGAATGTCCCCTTTTTCCCGCAGCAGCAATATCAGTGCGGCCCTGCATCGCTTGCTGGAGTCTTGAACTATTGGGGAGTGGACATCTCACCTGAGGAAATCGCAGAAGAAATATACAGCAAGTCTGCGAGGGGAACCCTTGACGTGGATATGGTTTTGTATGCCGAGCGTGACAACCTAAAAGCCCGACACTACGAGGGCAGTCTCGAAAACATCCGCACCAATATCGATTCAAAGCAGCCCCTGATCGTCCTGGTCGATGATGGTTTTTGGATCTATCAGAACAGCCATTTTATGGTCGTCGTCGGTTACGATCAAAACGGCATTGTCGCAAATTCTGGGAAAGACCAATACAAATACATACCGTTTCATGGTTTCCTAAGATCATGGAAGAGGACAGAGTTCTGGACACTTCTGGTAACCCCACAATAGGGGCGAAGACTTGGGTCAAAAGCCTTGAAACCCCTCATTCCCTGTTGATCACGCTCTGCGCATTGCTATTGATTATCGGTTGCACCTTTCCGAGGATTATTGTGCTCGAGGATCCGCTCACACCGGAGGAGCACCTCAATCTGGGGGTGGCGTACGAAGAAAAAGGGGAGTTTGAACATGCCATAAAGGAGTACCGACTGGCAGCGAAGAAGCTCCCGATTGGTTACCTGTACCTCGGTAATGTGTACTTCCAGAGAAACGAATTGGATACGGCAGAGCGGTACTATCGGAAGACGATTAGAAAGGAACCAGATAATGCCGACGCCTATAATAACCTCGCCTGGCTATACTATACGCGGGATGAGAACCTGGATGAGGCGGAGGCACTCGCCCGAAAAGCGATAGCGCTAAATCCTCAGAAAATCCAGATCTACCGAGATACACTGGAAAAAATAGCGGAACGTAAGAAGGGATTGAGATAAGCGGATAGGCAGTTCTTGAGGGGCATTCGAGTGACAGAGACCCCGCGATACTAGGTCTAAATTCCGAGTTTGCTCACCCATCGCCACGGTGGCTCAACATCCGGATTTCTGAATCTATCCCTACAGGAGGCCCCTGATACCCAGAAACGGTCGTGACCAGGCAAAGCCAGCCAAATCAGCGAAAAAAGGATAAACCGATAGAGAAAAAATGAGAATCGATGGATCTATTCTCCTCGTCGATACCGGCGTTGGAGATGTGATGCAGACGATAGGAAAAGGTTAAATACCTCCCCTCAAGAATTTTGTAGCGAACGCCTGCGCCTCCCTGTGGCGTGAAATTGAAGTGCGAACCAAATCTCTCGGGGTCGAGGTCCGTGTAGAGAACACCGACACCCAGTTCAACAAAGGGGACCCATTTTTCGGATAGCCTGATGTTATACACGATGAGCCCAGTGAGCTCCGCTGCATAACGGTCTTCCGATTCCTGGCGAGCAAAACTCAGTAAGCCCTCTCCCACAAACTCGAGGCTTCTTCGATCCTCCCAGGCCTTCAGTATCTTCCCCCAGAACGGCGTCAGGAAATAGAATTCAACGTCCTCCTGGACGTTATCATAATGAAAATTGTCTCCATAACCGGCGCGAAAACCCCATTCGGTCGTCCCCTTCCGAAAGGGGTCCTCCGCCCGAACAGACCCATTCCACAGGACAACGGCGCCTACGAGTGTTACGAGAATGAGGGTCCCCTTTTTCATCGGCAGCGTCAGCGGAGACAGCGGGCGGTAAAACCAGGCCAAGTACTTTTTCAACGGGACCAGACAACGCTAGGCGAAGCGGGGTCCCTTGTTCTCATGGTCTCCTGCTCTCTCTTTTTCCTCCTGATTCTGTCCAAACACGTCCGAGTTGCGTGGCCTCAATTCAAGTATTCTTGCTCCATAGCTCTGATCAATCGAAAAAGGGTCTGATTCACCGGCGTTTCGATTCCATACTGATTGCCGAGCTCGATCACCTTGCCTGCAAACATCTCGACCTCGGTCTTTCTTCTTGCCTCAACATCCTGGACCATGGAGGTCTTTCCATCTGGGGACAGGCGGGATAGGAAGGCATACCAATCTTCGATGTCTTTTTCGAAGAGAGTGACCTCTGCGGCTTTGGCAATCGCCATCACCTCCCGCATGGCCGATTCCATGAGGTCCCGGGCCTCCTGTGATCTCTGAAAGACCCCATAGGGCGCACCCAGTATGGCTGAAACCTGATTGATTCCGACATTGATCATGAACTTCCACCAGAGGATCCGAATCATATCTTCGGGGGTCTCATAAACAATCCCGGCACGATCGAAAAGCGACTGGAGCCTCTGGACGCGTTCGGTCGGTTCTCGATTCCGGGCTTCGCCAAAGAAAAGCTTTCCCTGTGTCGTATAAGTCATCCGATTTCCGTGAATAACGGCATCAATCCCAACAGCCACCGCGTACAAAACTTTTTCCATCCCATAGATTGCGCCAATCTGTTCTTCGCTGTCGATGCCGTTCATGACCGATATGATCAGGGTATTCGTCCCGACACGGTTCTTGAGGTCCTGGATCGCTTCTCGAAGATGATGGTCTTTGACCGCCACAATAATTAGGTCCGCAGGGGGTGTCGTATCGTCCGGTCTCACCACGGGCAGCGAATAATGTTCTTCGTTGACGATCAGACCCTCTCCCGTGAGCCGGTCATGCCGGTCCCCACCGGCGATCAGTGTGATGCATGTGCTATCCATGTCGTAAAATCGGCTCGCGTAGAAGGCCCCCATGGCTCCCGCACCGATCACTGAAATCCGCTCAATCGAAGACATAACGCAAGCCCCTACATATCACACCGATAATGCCCCAAATTCAAATGGGTCCTCCCACAGGCCTGGGTTCAAATCGCTCCCTTGCCACAAAAATCGCTCGAAGACTCGCATATTAAAGAATGAATCACTGGAAGTCAAGGGGAATGTGCAGGGAGTCGTGCTTTGGAGTCAAAGGACGCGGGGGAAGATTTCACGCAATCGTCATTGACACTTGCTATCGTGAGGCATTTCCTTATATATAACAAATGAATTTTCCTCCCTGCCCCCAAAACAAAACGAGGTGCAACGATGAGGAGTAACGATCCGTTTGTCCTCGGCATGTATCTCCTGGTCCTCTCGACGCTCATTTTTGGATGTGCTCCGACGCAAGTCAAGAGAACTCCCGACGACTCTGAACCCGCATGCATTCAGGGAACGGTTTGGTATCGACCGTCGGCCGACTCGAACCCGATCCCCTATCCTTTCGCAGCAATTACCGCTTGGCGTCATGGCACCGACCAGCCGCTTGGCGAGACCAGAACAGATGGGGCGGGAAATTACTGTATCGAAGTGCCTATCGGGGAGCAGGTGGATCTTCGGATTTGGGGAGTGCAACGTTTACAGGGCACAAGCTATACCTGCAAAGGTTCTGAAGACAATATCAATCCTGGAACCACCCTGAATGAATGCGGGGGGAACTGCACGAGGATCGATGTTTTCGCCGACTGCGGAGAATTCGAACCCCCCTACCGCCGTCAAATGTAAAGCAACCATTGACTTGTGAATTCGGGGGGGCCTGATGTCCTCTCTCTCAAACCTTCTCGGCA
>JABAOH010020312.1_pt1 | contig 15344 bp, 12 predicted proteins | sample 7062181 | NCBI WGS metagenome assembly JABAOH01 (sample SAMN14538630, study PRJNA623070) | marine sediment metagenome | biome: marine biome [ENVO:00000428]; feature: marine pelagic biome [ENVO:01000023]; material: deep marine sediment [ENVO:00002113]; isolation source: pool of 5 deep marine...
GCAGTGGCGATTCGACCTTGTGTACGCCGCTCTCGACAGCCTGCAAGATCGCGCGCTGCCGCTGGTCCTGAAGGAGCGTTTTGCCATCACCTTCCAAGCGCTCGAACTTGTCCATCAGATTACGGATGTACTGACTGAATCGCCTCGGCTCGAGCTTAGGACGCACGGGCACCGTCCATGCCACCAGTACCCCCGCGACCGTCGCGTGCACCCCGGATTCAAGCATGGCGAGCCAAACCAAGGCGCCGATGACAACAAGCGGTAAGGGGTGGCGCACGCCTGCCAGATTGAGAACGATCAACAGTACAAGGAACAGGCCCGCGAGCGCCAACGCGCTCAATGCGAGCTGCTCCGTGTAGAAAACGGCAATCACGGCGACCGCGCCGAGATCGTCCACGATCGCCACGGCAACCAGAAACGTGAACAAGGACTTTGGTACACGGCTCCCGAGTAGCGCCATGACGCCGAGCGCAAATGCGATATCCGTAGCCATCGGGATTCCCCAACCGCGGATACCCTCGCCGCCTGCAGTGATCAGGGTATACAGGGCCGCGGGTACCACCATACCGCCAACCGCGGCGACGACAGGCAGCACCGCCGCGCGGGCGTCGGCAAGGTCACCGACAAGCACCTCACGTTTGATTTCCAGGCCGACGACGAAAAAAAACAGTGCCATCAAGCCGTCGTTGATCCAGTGATGCAGCGTGTGGTCAAGCCGCCAGGCGCCGATATTGAGTGCCACATGCGTGTGCAACACGCGCTCATACGCTTCGGCAAGCGGGCTGTTGGCCAATATCAGGGCCAGGACCGTGCAAGCTATCAGTACGAAGCTGCCTGCCGTTTCCTGGTGAATGAATTCCTCAAATGGCGTAAGGATGCGACCGAAGGTCTTTTCCCACGGTGCATAATAGCTACTTGGTGACTGAAGCCGCTGGGCCATCTCTTAAGAGTCTCGGAGCTACCAAGCCCCTTACAAGCGGGCCTGCGCCTCGCTCGGCTGGCAGGTCGCTGTCGCGGGTAATGTGTCGATACGCAGCTGGGGCGCGGCCAACCGCAGACGCCCGATGCTAGGCGATCACGCTATTCAGAGCAAGCGCGACAAACGGCCGGCTGGCCTCATACTCATCGCCGGTCCGGCAATCCAGCGAGCTTACCCGTCCCGGCCGTGAAACACGGTCGTCAGTGATAAAAATATTAATTTTTTGTGACACACTGTTGATTTATCAGCCATAGATTAATGTTGTTAATGGTGGATTACCGGACTCATCGTTACACGGGGATCTTTCATGCTGGCTTACGGTCTCAACCAAAGAGTACAATTGCAGCCACGATGAAACGACGAATCCTGCTCAAAGGACTGGCGACCATTGCGTTAGCCAGCGGGCTGGCGCCAAGGGCGTTGGCGCAGAACCGTATGGGAACTGGGATAAACGTGGACGCGCTACAGCGTAACTGGAAGGATTTGCTGGCAGACGGTGCAGACGTCGCATTGAGCACAGCACCCCTGGAGCGCTCGAACGCGGAATGGAAGACGGCCTTGGACCCCGCCCAATACCACGTCTTGCGCGAGGAAGGCACCGAGCGGCCGTTCACCAGCCCGTTGAACGATGAAAAGCGGCCCGGGGTTTTCGTCTGTGCGGGTTGCCGCCTGCCGCTATTTACGTCGGCGATGAAATACGACAGCGGGACCGGCTGGCCGAGTTTCTTCACGACGATCCGCGGTGCCGTCGCTACGAAAACCGATTACAAGCTGATCTGGCCGAGAACTGAATACCACTGCGCGCGCTGTGGCGGACATCAGGGTCACGTGTTCAAGGACGGTCCGCCGCCCACTGGCCAACGCTGGTGCAACAACGGCGTGGCGTTGCGGTTCATTCCCAAGAACGGCAAGGCCTAGTCGCCAACCGTCAAGGTCTCAAGCACCGATCGTCGCGAGGACGTCGAAACGCGGCGGTCACGGTCGGGCGCTCAACCTTGGCAGCCCGATCGATTGGAGTCGTCTCTAGTTCCTTTGGCTGCGACGACGCAGTTCTTCGATCATCACCATAGTGAGAGCGAAGGTTTTCAGATCAATCTGCGGGTCGCGGTAGTAGTGGTCAAGCCCGATATCCGTAATCACGCCGCTGCCTGATATCACTTCGTCAAGCAGCAAGGTCAGACCGTCGTTTGGGCCGATCTTTCTGATGACCTTGTAACGCTTGCGCACGTGCTTTTTGATGTGGCCGGAAAGGGGCGTACCGACGTACTGCAACAGCAGGACATGTTCCGGAAACTCGAGGCCTTCGAATACAGGGCGGCGAACTTTGGTGCGCAGGTTGGGGATCACGCGCGGATCGAGGCGGCGTTGGCGGTAGACAATACTCGCAACCCATTTCCTCGGCCACTTCCATGCCCAGTCGGCATACGGGCTGCCGCGCAATATGCCGCCAATACTGAGCCAGGCGACGACTGCCCGGCTTTGCTGCGATGGGAGCTCCCGGCCCAATGCGAGTGCGGCCTCGGCGCCGCCTTTGCTCGCGCTGATTAGCACTATTGGCCGGCCTTGGCGGGACAGGCGGGCAATGTCATCGGCGATAATGCGGGCATTGGGCTCGACATTGCCAAGCTCGTCGGTCTCCACGAGCACGGTGTCGAACCCTGCGCTACCCAGCAGACGGCGCTGGCGCGCGAAATCGGCACCCGTCTCAGGACGAGTCTGGTAGGCATATCCCGGGATGAAGACGAGCAGATACTCTAGATACTCAGGTGGAACGTTGAATTTGCCCACGCTGTGGGCGACCCGAATCGAGGACAGCTGATCGAAAAAAGCGTTTTGCAGACGCGAATTGAAGTTTTCACGATAGGTCCGATCGAGAAAATAAAGGGTCGCAAGGTCGACGGAAAATTCCCGTGTAAGGTACTGGAGAAGTTTGTTCGAAAGCGGCTGCCGATCCGCGTGCGCTAGGGCTGCATCAAGCCGTGGCGCTTCGGGGGCGCGCTCACCCGGAAGGTAATGCTCGAGATAATCGCGGGCAAATTTACCATCGACTGAGGTGTCGATTGTATGACCGGCCACCTGTCCAATGGCGGCGTAGCGCACAGGCGCGCACGCTGCACCGAGCAGCACCGCTAACAACAAAGGAAGTAAAATTTTTTCGCTTGTCACGAAGTGCATTTCGGCGATCCAGCTTTAGACTTAGACCGGACCGGCGAGTAGGGTAACACGTCTCAGGGCACGTAGGCGGAACGTCGGCAGCGGTAGCCGGCGACATCGGCGTACAGAATCGCTGCCAGTCTTCTGGGAAGGCGGTCGGCGCGCACGGTCTGCTCCGTGCCCGTGTTAAGCTGCCGAATAATCACTCATTGCGTCCCGACCGGCAATAAAGGCGGTTCAGACACCGCGCGCGAGGCCGGTGGCGCGTTAGTATCACCGCCGAAACTGGCCGCCCAGTGCATGGCGTGGGTTGACGTCTGGAAAAGCACCACCGGTTCGCCTATCCTTCATGATCCTACACACATCGGACCATTTTTCGCTGGAGATCCCAGTAAAAATGTGCCGTTAAGGACCGCCAGCGAACACTATGCTGCCACCGCCGAAGCTCGTGCAAGCTAAATCGACGAGCGAACACCNNGACCCTTCGAAGAAGCACGACGACACTTGGTCTAACGTCTTGGCCGTACTATCTCGTGCCCGATCACTGAACAAGCCCCTCCGTCTTATCGCTATTATCTTCGTATCGGTCTTCGTGTTCGAAGCTGTAGTGATGTTAGTTCTGGCGTCACTGCCCTCGCTACCACGTTATCTCCAGGCCCTGATAGATGCGACGCTGTTGTCGCTGCTCTTGATGCCTGTTCTGTTTTTTTTCCTATACAAACCGCTCGGACAGCTTATCGAACAGCATAACCAAGCCATTCAGTCACTCGTGGCAAGCGACAAGAGATTTCACGATATAGCAGAGAGCGCCAATGAGTGGATTTGGGAAGTCAATGCCGAAGGTCAGTACACTTACGCGAGCCCTGTCGTTGAGAAGATCTTGGGCTATAAGCCTGAGGAGATTCTCGGCAAATATTTCTACGATCTCTTTTACCCAGACGACAGGGATGCTGTGAAGGATGAAGCATTGAAGGTCTTCGCCGCAAAAGAATCCTTCCGCGGGTTTATGAACCGTAATATCCACAAGAACGGAAAATCTGTCTGGCTGGTCACCAGCGGGATACCATTGCTAGATGAAAACGGCGAGTTGCTCGGCTACAGAGGCACCGACACCGTCAAGCATGACGAGTCCGCGATTACCGATATGCTCACCGGGCTTCTGAATCGTCAGGGGTTCTTCCTCTTCGCCGAGCAACAGCTGCGGATGGCTGTTCGCAACAATCTGCAGGTGGCCCTTTTGTTCGCTGACATGGATAACCTTAAGGCGATAAACGACAGATTTGGCCATTCAGAGGGTGATCGTGCCTTGATCGATGTAGCGCAAATACTCAAGAAATCCATACGTGAGTCTGATACCGTTGCTCGCTTCGGGGGCGATGAATTTGTAGTGTTCCTGACAGGCTCAACAACCACGGGTGTCAAGCAGGTCGTGGCGAAGAATATCGAAAAGGAACTTGACGCCTTCAATGCGTCGAAAAGCCGTAAATACCAGCTGTCGATTAGTGTTGGCCTTGCACTGCGTGATGTTGAGCATCCCAGTTCGCTGGATGAACTGGTGTTGCGGGCCGACCATTCCATGTACGAGCAAAAGAAGAAAGGTCGTTCATAACGATCACTGCCCGCAGCACAGGTATCACGGCGGTCCACGATCGTGTCACTCAGATTGGCGCCAACGCGAAACTGCATGTTGCGGTCTTTAGGGGAGGGTGTCGACGGCGTCGCATTTGGCGAGCGTCGCCGACGCGGTGCATCACTTCGCCTTGGCGATTTCCATATGCCGTGGACTTTAACCAAGTGCGGCAAGTATAAGCGCTACATATTCCGCCGGTACTCGCCGCCGACTTCGAACAGCGCCTCTGTGATCTGACCGAGTGAACAACAGCGCACCGCATCCATTAGCACCACAAATACGTTTTCGTTTTTCATGGCGGCCCGTTGCAGCCACTCGAGCATCTGCGGTGCCGTGTCCGCATGACGCTGCTGGAAAGCGTGTAAACGTTTTAATTGGCTTTGCTTTTCTTCCTCGGTCGAGCGGATGAGCTCGAGCTTTTCCGGGATCGCGTCGCCGTGCGGGTTCTTGAAGGTGTTCACACCGATGATCGGGTAGGAGCCATCGTGCTTTCGGTGCTCGTAGTACAGTGACTCCTCCTGGATCTTGCCGCGCTGGTAACCGGTCTCCATCGCGCCGAGCACGCCGCCGCGCTCGGAGAGACGTTCGAACTCCTTTAGCACCGCTTCTTCGACCAGATCGGTCAGCTCCTCGATGATAAACGAGCCCNNCACGCCCCACTCTTTGTTGATGATCATCTGGATCGCCATGGCCCGCCGCACGGACTCCTCGGTGGGCGTGGTGATGGCCTCGTCGTAGGCATTGGTGTGCAGCGAGTTGGTGTTATCGTAGGTCGAGATCAGCGCTTGCAGCGTCGTGCGGATATCGTTGAACGCGATCTCCTGCGCGTGCAGGGAACGCCCGCTCGTCTGCGAGTGAAACTTGAGCTTCTGGCTGCGTTCGTTCGCGCCGTAGCGCTCGCGCATCGCCACCGCCCAGATGCGCCGCGCCACGCGCCCGAGCACGGCGTACTCCGGGTCCATGCCGTTGGAAAAGAAGAACGACAGGTTCGGCGCGAAGTCATTCACGTGCATACCGCGGGCGAGGTAGGCCTCGACATAGGTGAAACCGTTGGCAAGCGTGAAGGCGAGCTGGCTGATCGGGTTCGCCCCGGCCTCGGCAATGTGATAACCCGATATCGAAACCGAGTAGAAGTTGCGGATTTGGTTTTCAATGAAATATTCCTGGATGTCGCCCATCATCCGCAGGCTGAACTCGGTCGAGAAGATGCAGGTGTTCTGACCCTGGTCTTCCTTGAGAATGTCGGCCTGCACCGTGCCGCGCACGTTTTCCAGCGTCCACGCCTTGATCGTGGCGATTTCCTCCTCGGTGGGCGGACGACCGTTATCACGTTCGAATCGGTCCAACTGCTGGTCGATGGCGGTGTTGAGGAACATCGCCAGGATCGTCGGCGCCGGCCCGTTGATCGTCATCGACACCGACGTCCTCGGATCGCACAGGTCGAAGCCGTCGTAGAGCACCTTCATGTCGTCGAGGGTGGCGATGGACACGCCGGAGTTGCCGACCTTTCCGTAAATATCAGGGCGCTCGTCGGGGTCGTAGCCGTAGAGCGTGACCGAGTCGAAGGCCGTGGAAAGGCGCTTGGCGGCATAGTCTTTGGAGAGATACTTGAAGCGGCGGTTGGTACGGAAGGCATCCCCTTCGCCGGCAAACATACGGGTTGGGTCCTCCTCTTCGCGCTTGAAGGGGAAAACACCCGCGGTATACGGGAAGGTGCCGGGTAAATTCTCCAGCAACAACCAGCGCAGCAGCTCGCCGTGATCTTCATAGCGAGGCAGCCCGACCTTGGGGATCTGGGTGCCAGAGAGCGTCGTGTACTGGAGTGGTGTACGGATCTCTCTATCGCGGATCTTAACGACGTACTCCTCCCCGGTATAGCTGTCCTTGATTTTGGGCCAGATGTCGATCAACTTGCGTGCCCGGGGATCCATGGCTTGCTCGCGCTCGGCGATCAGCTTAGCGAGCGCCGCGGCGTCTTGGCCGGATTCGCCTAGCATGCGCTGCGACTCGACCAGCTGCTGACGCTCGCGGGCGAGACGTACCTGCTCGCCGACGGTCTCTTTGTAACCGCGCACCGTCTCGGCGATCTCGGCGAGGTAGCGCTGCCGGGCAGGCGGGACGATGACCGTCTCGCCGGTCGAGACCTTGACGCCGGCAGCGGGCAGGCGGCCGTGGCGCTCCCATACTCCCTTTTCGCGCATGCGCGCAGTGAGCCCCTGGTAGAGCGCCGTCACCCCATCGTCGTTGAAATGCGCGGCGACGGTGCCGTAGACCGGCATCTCCTCGATGGGCGCGGAAAAGGCCTGGTGATTGCGCTGTATCTGCTTGCGCACGTCGCGCAAGGCGTCCTGCGCGCCGCGGCGATCGAACTTGTTGATCGCCACCAGATCGGCGAAGTCGAGCATGTCGATTTTTTCGAGCTGGCTGGCGGCGCCGAACTCCGGTGTCATGACATAGAGCGACACATCGGCAAACGGCACGATACCCGCGTCACCCTGGCCGATACCGGGCGTCTCGATGATAACCAGATCGAAACCCGCCACCTTGGTCGCGGCGATAATTTCCGGTAGCGTCTTCGGCAGCTCGCGTTGCGCCTGCCGCGTGGCGAGCGAACGCATATAGATAGTGGGCACGTGGATGGCATTCATGCGGATACGGTCACCGAGCAAGGCGCCGCCGGTCTTGCGCCGCGAAGGATCGACGGCGATGATGGCAATCTTCAACGCGTCGTCGTGATCCAGCCGGAAGCGCAGCACGAGCTCGTCGGTCAATGACGACTTGCCCGCACCGCCGGTGCCGGTGATGCCGATGACCGGGACACTCGCGCTTAACTTTGCCGCTCGCCTCGCGATCTCTTGAGCCTGATCTTTTGCGAGCACCCCGTTCTCAAGCGCGGTGATAAAACGGGCAAGGGCGCGCCAGTCGCCTTTGGCCAAGGCCTCGACATCGGGCGGTACCTGTGCGGCGGGATCGAAGTCGCTCTGCGCGAGCATGTCGTCGATGATTCCCTGCAGGCCCATGCGTTGCCCGTCATCGGGAGAGTAGACACGGGCGACGCCGTACTCTTCGAGCTCGCGGATCTCGGCGGGCACGATGACGCCGCCGCCGCCGCCGAACACGCGGATGTCGCCGGCCCCGCGCTCGCGTAACAGGTCCAGCATGTACTTGAAGAACTCGATGTGGCCACCCTGGTAAGAGCTAACGGCGATGGCTTGCACATCTTCCTGAATGGCCGCGGTCACGATCTCGTCGACCGCGCGGTTGTGCCCGAGATGGATGACCTCGCTTCCGGAGGCCTGGAGGATGCGGCGGATGATGTTGATCGACGCATCGTGGCCGTCGAACAAGCTCGCCGCCGTTACCACGCGGATCTTATGGCGGGTGCGGTAACCCTTGTGGAGCGCTGTCACCTTCTTGGCCGCTGCCTGCGCCATGGTGTCCTCCTCGGTCCTGGCCGTGGCAATGCTTGACTCGCTTGTAATTCTGGATTACGTTTACGTAAACGTCAACCTATTCGCTGCCTAGAGCACGCCCAGCGGGCAGAAACCGCGGTTTGGCCGTATGAATAGCACCTACACCATCACTCAGCTCGCCCAGGAATTCGACGTCACGACCCGCACGATCCGCTTCTATGAGGACCAGGGCCTGCTCAGCCCGAGCCGCAACGGGCAAACGCGCGTCTACTCCCCCCGCGATCGCGTGCGTCTGAAGCTGGTGCTGCGCGGAAAGCGGCTGGGCTTCGCGCTCAGCGAGATCCGCGAGATGCTCGATATGTACGACACCGAGCCCGGGGAGACCGGCCAGCTGGAACACTTCTTGGCCAAGATTGCCGAACGGCGCGCGCTACTCCAGCAGCAACAACGGGACATCGAGCTAACGCTGAAGGAACTGGACGAAATCGAGACCCAGTGCCGGGCACACCTGGCGAAGGTCAAGGTCTCCTAAAAAATCGCGCGGGTAAGCATTCGAGCATCGAGACATGACGCCCGGGCACCACCAGCAGCAGGGAGGTCCATGCAATGGTCGCGTTTGAACCGAGCGATCCCGGCTTTGCCGATCGAATCCGCAAGAGTTACGCGCGCCAACAGATCATGGCCTTCATCGGCGCCGAGCTCGTCGAGCTGCGACCGGGCTATTGTGAGATTCACCTCCCCTATCGTCCCGAGCTCAGCCAGCAAGACGGTTTCTTTCACGCCGGCATCATCAGCACCATCGCCGACTCGGCCGGCGGTTATGCCAGCTATACGCTGATGGCCGCCGACACGCGCGTGCTGACCGTCGAGTACAAGATGAATCTGCTCGCACCTGCGCGCGGTGAGCGCTTGATCGCCCGCGGTCAAGTGATCAAGAACGGGCGCACGCTCGTGATCGCCAAGGCCGACGTCGGTGCCATCCAAGACGGTGAGGAAACGCCGTGCGCGACCTTGCTCGGGACCTTGATCAGTCTCGCCGACAACACGAAACGCTAGATGATGACAAGACCGTTCCCGACTCTCAATTTTCACCTCGGCGAAACAGCCGACATGCTGCGCGAATCGGTGCGCAGCTTTGCCGCTGCCGAGATCGCCCCGCGCGCCGCCGAGATCGATGCGTGCAATGACTTTCCGGCCGATCTGTGGAAAAAGATGGGTGCCCTCGGTGTGCTCGGCATTACCGTGGAGGAAGAATATGGCGGCGCAGCCATGGGTTATCTCGAGCACGTCGTGGCGATGGAAGAAATCAGCCGCGCGTCCGCCTCCGTCGGTCTTTCTTACGGCGCGCACTCGAACCTGTGCGTCAATCAGATACGCCGCAACGGCACCGAGGAACAGAAGCGTCGCTATCTGCCGAAGCTGATCAGCGGCAACCACGTCGGCGCGCTGGCGATGAGCGAAAGCGGTGCCGGCTCCGATGTCGTCAGCATGCGCACGCGCGCCGACAAGAAAGGCGACCGCTACATTCTGAACGGCAACAAGATGTGGATCACCAACGGCCCGGACGCGGATACCCTGATCGTTTACGCCAAGACCGATCCTGGCGCCGGTTCCAAGGGCATCACGGCCTTCATCATCGAAAAGGGTTTCCGTGGCTTCTCCACCGCACAAAAGCTCGACAAACTTGGCATGCGTGGCTCAAACACCTGCGAGCTCGTGTTTCAAGACTGCGAGGTGCCGGTGGGCAATGTACTGGGCCGAGCCAATAAAGGGGTACAGGTCCTGATGAGCGGCCTCGATTACGAGCGCCTGGTGCTGGCCGCCGGCCCGCTCGGCATCATGCAGGCGTGCATGGATGTCGTGGTGCCGTACGTGCATGAACGCAAGCAGTTCGGCCAGCCGATCGGCGAGTTCGAGCTGATGCAGGGCAAGCTCGCCGACATGTACACGACCATGAACGCGTGCAAGGCCTACGTCTATGCGGTGGCGCAAGCCTACGATCGCGGCGAGACCAGTCGCAAGGATGCGGCCGGCGCCATCCTTTACGCCTCAGAGAAGGCCACCTGGATGGCGCTCGAAGCGATCCAGGCACTCGGGGGCATGGGCTATACCAACGAGTTTCCGACCGGGCGCCTGTTGCGCGATGCCAAGCTCTACGAAATCGGCGCCGGCACCAGCGAGATCCGGCGCATGCTGATCGGGCGCGAGCTGTTCGAGGAAACGCGCTAGGGGCCAGCCGCTTCCGGGCGCCGGTATCAGTACGAGGCGACTGCTGGCGCCCGGCTTGTACTGCGGTTGAAGCCCGCAGGGGCGAGGCGGAAGAAGAGAAAGGTCCAGTGGACCTTTCTCCCGCCGAGCGGGCGCGCCCCGGCCTTTCGAGCGCAGCAGGACAGCATAGCGATGAAAGTGCTGCCCGCGCGCAGGGGCAGGAGCCCGTTCGCGCGGCTCCGCAGGACGAGCCGAAAAGGCGCAAGCCCGGCGCCAAGCACTGATACCGGCGTCCAAAGGAACACTTGATGGCGCTTGAGATGCGAAGCAATTGCGAGAAGTGTGCTACGGCGCTCGCCAGTTTTCGCGAGGCGTGCATTTGCTCCGACGCGCGTACATTTTGTAACCTTGGCAGCGAAACGATGCAGCCAATCTTTCCCAACTGCGGTGGCGAGCTGCGCCAGCGCCCGCGCCGCCTGACCCGAGGGCAAAGCTAATGAAAAACGGCGATCCTATTGTCATAGTCAGTGCCGCACGCACGCCCATGGGCGGCTTCCAAGGCGATCTCAAGGACGTGACGGCGCCACAGCTCGGTGCGACCGCCATCAAGGGGGCACTGGAAAAGGCACAGGTCGCGGCCGACGACGTGCAGGAAGTCATTATGGGTTGCGTGCTACCGGCCGGGCAGGGCCAGGCGCCGGCACGTCAGGCCTCATTCGGTGCCGGTATTCCCAAAAGCGTAGGCTGCACGACGATCAACAAGATGTGCGGTTCGGGGATGAAAGCCGCGATGCTCGCGCACGACCTGATCACCGCCGGCATCAATGACATCATGGTCGCGGGCGGAATGGAAAGCATGACCAATGCGCCCTATCTGCTGCTCAAGGCGCGGGGCGGGCTGCGCATGGGGCACGGCGAGGTCGCCGATCATATGTTCCTCGACGGTCTCGAAGACGCCTACGACAAGGGACGGTTGATGGGAACCTTTGCCGAAGACACGGCAGAACGTTATCGATTCAGCCGCGAAGCGCAAGATGCCTTTGCTATCGAATCGCTGACGCGCGCCAAGAAGGCCATCGACAGCGGCAGCTTTAACAATGAGGTGGTTCCCGTCACCGTGCACACCCGAAACGGGGACCGCACGGTCGGCCAGGACGAACAACCGCACAAGGCGAACACCGAGAAGATTCCAAACCTGCGCCCGGCCTTTCGCAAGGATGGAACCGTGACCGCGGCCAACTCGAGCTCGATCTCCGACGGTGCGGCGGCGCTGGTGCTCATGCGGCTCGCCGAGGCGGAGCGTCGCGGCTTACGCCCGCTGGCGAAGATCCTCGGCCATGCCACGCACGCACAGGAACCGGCCTGGTTCACCACGGCTCCCGTCGGTGCGATCAAGAAACTGCTTGAAAAGATCGGCTGGTCCGTCGACGACGCCGATCTGTACGAAGTCAACGAGGCCTTTGCGGTCGTGACGATGGCGGCGATGCACGATCTCGGTCTGTCGCATGACAAGGTGAATGTGCACGGCGGCGCGTGTGCGCTGGGTCACCCAATCGGCGCCTCGGGGGCACGCATCCTCGTGACACTGCTCAACGCGCTTGCAAAGTACGACCTCAAGCGCGGAGTCGCCGCGCTTTGCATCGGCGGCGGCGAAGCGACGGCCATGGCGGTTGAACGACTATAACTCGAGTAGCCAGTCACAAGTCGCAAGACCAAAGCGGGTCAACCGATATGCGCGGTCGATCTCGCTGCTTGCCGCTTCACACTTGGAACTCTCTTTATGAAAAGCATTGATTTTTACTTCGATTTCTCTTCGCCCTATGGGTATATCGCTTCCTGCCGCATCGACGATATCGCCGCCCGGCACGGGCGCACCGTGAACTGGTACCCCTACCTGCTCGGCGTGGTGTTCAAAACGACCGGCCGCAGGCCCTTGCCTGAGCAGCCGCTCGTCGGCGATTACGCCTTGCGCGACTTTGCGCGCTCGGCGCGGCTCTACGGCGTGCCGTTTAACATGCCCCAGCGCCTGCCGATCTCGGGGGTCAACCCGAGCCGGGCGTACTACTGGCTCTACGACCAAGACCCGCAGCAGGCGAAGGCACTGGCGCGGTCGCTGTATGCGGCCTACTTCGTCGACGGCCGCGATATCTCAGACCCCGAACAGGTCGCCGAGGTCACGGCCGCATTGGGAATTGATCGGGCTGCCGTCGCGGCAGCACTGCAGGACCCAAAGGTGAAGGAGCGCTTGCGGTCGGAGACAGACGCCGCCATCGGCCGGGGCGCATTCGGGTCACCGTTCATCTTCGTCGACGACGAGCCCTTCTGGGGCAACGATCGCCTCGATCAGGTCGATCGTTGGCTGACCACCGGCGGCTGGTAGCTCGCCAGTGGGCGTAGAGACAATCACACCCGCCACACCCTGCATGGGGGTGTGCCAGATCGAACCCGTCACAGGTTGGTGTCGCGGTTGCCGTCGCACGTTGGACGAGATCGCCGCGTGGCCGACCTACAGCGCAGAGGAAAAACGCGCGGTGTTCGCACGGCTCGCCGAACGCCGCATCCCCGCCGGCAACGAGAACGACTAGGCGCTGCGTCCGCGCTGTGTTCCGTGCGGCGGAATGGAATAGGTCGCCGTCACGTGCGCCACCATCTCTTCCTCGCCGTCCAGAAACAACGCCACCTCCCCGACCGCCAAGCGTTTACCGAGCTTCAGAATGCGCGCTTCGGCGATGACATCCCCGGGATGCGGTCGCCGCAGAAAGTTGATATTGAGGCTGGTGGTCACCGTCAGCTCGACCGGCCCGATCAGGCTGAGTACTGAGCCGTACATGGCGAGGTCCGCCGCCGCCATCAGCACCGGGCCCGAGATGGTGCCGCCGGGGCGCAGAAAATCGTCGCGAAAAGGGACCCGCAGACGGGTCAGGCCTTGGTCAAGGTGCTCGACTTTGACCCCGAGCTGACCGACTAAAGGCACACGCTCGCGGGCGATCTCCTCGAATTCCGCAATCGAAATAAGCGACATGCCAACTCCCTCAGTCCTCGTCTAGCCTGAAAGGCCGCCCCTTGAGTCCCGGGGCGTATGGCCGCAGAATCTTGGGTCAACCAAGCCATCGCTCGGAGATTTCTTGCATGACCCGCCCCGTCACCCAGCCGGCGCCCGAGGAAGCGACACTTCTGCGCCACGATCGGGAAGGCATCACGACGCTGACCTTAAACCGGCCCAAGCAGTATAACGCCTTGTCCGAGGCGCTGTTAGCGGCGCTGCAGGAGGCCTGGGACGACATCGCCAAGGACGAGTCGGTGCGTGTGGTAATCCTCGCCGGCGCGGGTAAGGCCTTCTGTGCCGGACACGATTTGAAAGAAATGCGCGCCCATCCCGACAGGGAGTACTACCGGGCGCTGTTTCGTCGGTGCAGTGACATGATGCTCACCATGACCCGTATCCCGCAGCCGATCATCGCACGGGTGCACGGCATCGCCACGGCGGCCGGCTGTCAACTCGTCGCCACGAGCGACCTCGCGGTCGCATCGCGCAACGCAAGCTTCGCCACCTCCGGTATTAACGTCGGTCTGTTCTGCTCAACGCCGGGTGTGCCCTTGAGTCGCAACGTATTACGAAAACACGCGATGGAGATGCTGCTGACCGGAGAGTTTGTCAGCGCCGACGGTGCCGTGGACCTGGGCCTGGTCAACCGCGTGGTCGAGCCCGATGCCCTTGATGAGGAGGTGCTCAAGCTGGCCGACCAGATCGTCGCGCGCTCGCCGGTAGCCGTGCGTACGGGCAAGCAGATGTTTTACCGCCAGATCGACCAGGAGCTCGAAACCGCGTACGAATACGCGTGCGAGGTCATGGCCGAAAACATGATGGCCGAGGACGCCAGCGAAGGCATCGACGCCTTTCTGCAGAAGCGCGATCCCAAGTGGCGCGGCCGCTAATGTCGGTCAAACCATTGTAGCGATCGGCGTCGACAAAGAGCATTGCTGCTAGCATGGGACGTTCTGGGCAACACGGCAGTCCTTATGAGGTCGGCCTAGACAAGGTCGCGGCCAACTACAGTCCGCTTTCGCCGCTCAGCTTCATCGAGCGTGCGGCCGCCGTTTATCCCGATCACGCCGCCGTAGTTCACGGTGAGCAGCGATTCACCTGGTCGCAAACCTACGCACGCTGCCGGCGTTTGGCATCGGCGCTTTCCCGACGCGGTGTCGGTCTCGGGGACACCGTGGCCGTCATGGCGGCGAATATCCCGGCGCTGTACGAGACCCATTTCGGTGTGCCCATGACGGGTGCGGTGCTGAACGCGCTCAATATCCGCCTCGACCCGAAGACCATCGCCTTTATCCTCGATCACGGCGAAGCCAAGATCCTGCTGACCGACAGGGAGTTTTCCGACGTCATCCGCGAGGCCTTGCAGAGCACAAAACGCAAGCCCGCCGTGATTGACATCGATGACCCGCAGGCGGCGGCAGGCGAGCTCATCGGCGAGTTGGGCTACGAGGACCTGCTCGAGTCGGGTGACCCCGAATTCGCCTGGTCCTTGCCGGCCGACGAGTGGCAGGCGATCTCGCTCAACTACACCTCGGGCACCACCGGCAATCCCAAGGGGGTCGTCTACCACCATCGCGGCGCCTATTTAAATGCCATCAGCAATATCCTCGCCTGGGGGATGAGCCAGCACCCGGTGTATCTGTGGACGCTGCCCATGTTCCACTGCAACGGCTGGTGTTTCCCGTGGACGCTGGCAGCGCTGGCAGGTACCAGCGTTTGTCTGCGCAAGGTCAGCGCCAAGGGGATTTACGAGGCAATCGCTCATCATGGCGTCACGCATTTCTGTGGGGCACCGATCGTCTTGAACTTCGTGATCAATGCCAAGCCCGAGGAGCGGCGCGAGTTCGCTCATACGGTCGAGGTCATGACTGCCGCTGCGCCGCCGCCGGCTTCTGTGCTGGCGGCCATGGAGCA
>JABAOH010034164.1_pt2 | contig 15341 bp, 12 predicted proteins | sample 7062181 | NCBI WGS metagenome assembly JABAOH01 (sample SAMN14538630, study PRJNA623070) | marine sediment metagenome | biome: marine biome [ENVO:00000428]; feature: marine pelagic biome [ENVO:01000023]; material: deep marine sediment [ENVO:00002113]; isolation source: pool of 5 deep marine...
GCCCTGACCTGGATCCTCGCCACAGCGCTGGGCGGCTTGATCTTTCTGAGCTTCCAGGCGTACGAGTTCACCACCTTCGTCCACGAGGGCCTCACCATCCAGGCCAACGTGTTCGGCTCGTCGTTCTTCGTGCTCACCGGCTTTCACGGCGCTCATGTGTCAGTGGGCGTGATCTGGTTGCTGACGCTGTGGGTTTTGACGCTGCGCGGCAAGATCGGGCCGGCGGACGCGCTGAAGGTCGAGATGGCCGGTCTCTACTGGCACTTCGTGGACGTCGTCTGGATCGTGATCTTCACCCTGGTCTACCTGATCCCGTGATGGAGGCGGAATGAGCGCGAGCCACAGCAAGGCGGAGGGAGTCCCGCGCCGTACAATAACCGAGTCGCAGGAACACGCCCACCCGCGCTGGCAGTTCTACGTCACGATCGGGCTGATCCTCACGGTCATCACCGCCGCCGAGGTTGCGGTTTTCTATATCCCGGCGATGAGACCCGTGCTGGTTCCGATCCTGGTCGTGCTCTCCGGCGCCAAGTTCGCACTGGTGGTCATGTTCTACATGCACCTGCGCTTCGACAGCCCCATCTTCAGCGGGGTGTTCGTGGCGCCCCTCACCCTGGCCATCGCGGTGGTTATCGCGCTGATCATCCTCTTCCACGTCTTCCCGCACGGCGCCACGTACGCCGCCGGGTAACAGCTCGCCGATCGAACGCAACCGCCGGGGAGCTGCGACACGTCCAATTACTGGAGTCGAAGACTCAACGGCCCCAACCTTCTGCACCACTCGTCTTCCGCACGGGAGCACCGAACGATGATCAACGCCTGGCGGTTGGGTGCGATTCTCCTGCCTGCACTCTCGATCGTTGCGTTCGATGCGGTCGAAGCCCGGGCTCAGGCGCCGGCGCGCCTTTCCGTCTTCGACAGCGTCGTTCATCTGGAGGAAGGGCCCATCACCGAGATCCCGAATACGCAACGATGGGAGGAGCAGCTCGATCTGACGATGCGACGCGTCGATGTCGGCGACGCCGAGCTTCACGTGGAGCTGGAGGGTTCGGGCACGCCACTCGTCCTGATCAACGGAGGGCCGGGCGGCACCCACCACTACTTTCACCCGTGGTTCGGGCGGGCACGCAACTACAGTCGCGTCATCTATTACGATCAGCGTGGCACCGGGCTGTCCGACTACCAACCCGGTCCCGATGGGTACTCCGTCGAACAAGCGGTATCGGATCTCGAGGCGCTGCGAAAGGCGCTGGGAGTCGACCACTGGGTGCTGGTGGGGTTCTCGTACGGTGGGTTCCTGGCACAATACTATACGACGACCTACCCCGAAAACGTCGCCGGTCTGGTTCTCGTGGGCGCCAGCCCGGGGATGTGGGCCGATCTGGGTCCGTCCCGACAGCACGATTTCATAACACCGGCGGAGCTCGACCGGATGCGGGAGATCCGGGCGCAGCTCGGCGAGATGCGGGATCGGGAGGGCTGGCCACGCCAGAAGTACATCCAGCTTCTCGTCTATAACAACCACATTAACGGCGACTGGAAGCGGCAACACTTCTATAAACCGACGCCGGAGAAGCTCGCTCGGATCGCTCTGTACGAGTGGGTTCAGGACGCCGACTTCAACCCGATCATGAATCAGAGCATGCAGAAGGTGGATCTGACTGGAGCGTTCGACCACAACCCGATCCCCACGCTGATACTGGAGGGCAAGTTTGACCTGACCTGGGGGGATGCGAAGCCAACGATCCTGTCGCGCAACCATCCCAACGCTCGCCTGGTCCAAATCGAAGATGCGGGTCACTCCGTCTACGACGAGAACCCGGGTGTCTTCTTCGGCGAGCTCGAGGCGTTCGTTCGAGGCCTCACCCCCGTTGACCCAGCGAGCATCGCCAGCTACAAGGAGCGTCTGGTTGCCTGGCGGGCGCGCTGGAAAGGCTCTCCCCTCTACGCGCTCAAGGCCGCTGGCTGGGGCAAGAGGGGCAGCCGGCAAATCACCGACGAATACCAGCCCTCTTGGCTCGAGCAGATCGACGAGCCTTCATATTTGCTGCGGGTCGGGTTCGCTCTCTACGACACGCGAGACTACACGGAAGCTTTACGGGCGTTCGTGAAGCTGGAACAGCTCGGCCAGACGGTGGGGGACCCAGACAGGCGGGCCATGGCCCTCATCTGGCAGGGCCACATGCTCGATCTCTTGGGACGTCGCGAGGAGGCGGTCGCTCGCTACCAGCTCGTTCTGGACATGGGGAACGAGAACGGTGTGAGACACGACCAGTACGGCCTGACCTATAGCTACAGCCCCTACGCAGCCGAACGTGTCGCGGCGCCCTTCCAACGCGTCGAGAACACACTGCCTTGACCTTTGGGGACAGCGGCTCTCGATTGGCGTCTAGCGCCTCTAGGTCCTGGCTGGCTCCTCCCGCTGCTCGGAACCGTACCACCTGAAGAAGAGGATGGTGATCGCCGTCCAAAAGACCAGCGCGCCGCCGATCTTCATCAGAAAGCCGGCCACTTGCTGGTCGGCCCGCGTCGAGATGCCGCCGACCGGCGGCGCCAGCTCATAGGTGGCGTAGAGCGGAAGCTCGCTGAAGGTGAGCAGCGCGAACGCCGGCGTGTTCAAAATCGTCGCCAGGATCAGGTACCCGATGCGATACAGGTAAGTGAAGCCGGGACGCCGGGGGACGGGTGCGCATAGGGGCCACCAGAGCGTCAGCCCGGCACCCCACCAGGCCATGTCGAGAAGAAAAGAGCCGAGCTGCGACGCCATCAGACCATCGACGACCTGGGGCCAATGGGTGGCCACCAGCACGAGGTTGAACACGGCGATCGCGACCAGCGGGTGCGTGAGCAGGCGCAGCGCGCGGTGCAGGCGGGCGTGCCGCTCCAGCGGCTCGAAGGCGGAGGGCGGCAAACCGTACAGGATGAGCGGCGGCGACACGAGCGCGATGAGCAGGAACTGCACCATGTGGGCGCTGGCCAGATAACCGGCGCCCAGGGCGCCCAACGGCCAGTCGAGGGCCACCCACAAAGCCAGCAAGCCGGACAAGAAGCTCGCGGCCCGAAGCGATCGCAGGGGTGACGTGCCGACCTTCCGGGCCAGGACGGCGTAGCCCACGCCCAGTAGAAGTATAAAGACCCAGACGCCGGGGTAGGGCTGCCAGCTCCACTCCCAGGGGCTTGTCTGGGCCGCGCACCACCAGCGCATGCTAACTCGGCGAGTCGATTCCGCCGGCGGGCCTAGCGGTAAGAGTAGTCCGAATCAGAGGCGATCCCGCGCCTCGGTCGGTTCGAGCTCCACGTCTTCACCCGCCAGCGTCGGTCGCCCCAGCGCCGCCCGCAGCTCCGGGTGCGCCCGCAACAGGTAGGTGGCCATCACCACCGTCGCCAGCAGATTTCCCAAGCCGATGGAGACCCAGCCGATGACCCCAAGTAGCCACTCGGCGACGACGCCCAGGAAGAAGGCCTCGAAAGTGGCGAAGATGAGCACGCCGGCCAGGAGCAGCGGCGGAGTCTTCTCGGCCTCGACGGCGATGGCCGCCGCGACCAGACCCACCAGGATGAAGGCGGCGAAATGGACGATCGTGTAACCCGCCACCGTCAACAGACCGACCTGGACCTCGGCCGCGCTACCGATGCGGTAGAAGACCGCCGAGCCCAGTGCGCCGGGAGTCAAGAAGATCTGCCCACGGAACAGGTCGAAGATCAAGAACCACACGGCGACCGCGATTGCGCCGAGGACGCCGACCACCACGCCCTCGCGCACGATACGGTGTTGGGCCAGGGTCTGGAGCCAGCTGGGGGAGCGTAACCGTAGGCTGTAATGCAGGTACCCCATCAGCCCGACGCCGGCCAGCAGGTTGCCGGATAGCACCTCCGGCCAGCCGAATTCGTCCACCACGTCCACGCCGGTGAGCACGAGGCTCAGGTAGAAAACGAGGTCGAAGAGCACGAAGCCGAGCACCAGTCCCAGCAGCAATGACGGGCACGTTTCGAGGCGGCTCATCACCCAAGCCGCCAAGAGGCCCACGGCGAAGAACGCCAGGTAGTGAAGCACCGTGTAGAGCGTGATGAGGGCGACGGATCGGTCCACGCCTTCCACGTGGGCGAGGTTGCTCGCCAGGAAAGCCGGCGTGTAGAATGGCCGCCCTTCGATCGTGTCGATGACGAAGAACCAAACCGCCAGGATGGTCGCTCCGATCGGCCGGCAACCAGGCCGCGCACCACGATCTGTCTTGCTGACATCCAGTCCCTCCTCGACCGTCACCCACATTTGGCGGCCGCAGGCGGCGTCGAGCAACGCCGCCTGCGGGCGGTAACACTCTCGGTATCAGCCTCGAAACCTAACAGGCGGAGGCGAATTGCCCAACCAGCCGTGATTCCGCAAGGGGCCGGCGGCCCACCCGAACGGCCGGGCGAATTCACTCGTCGCCTGCAGGCCGCCGAGCCTGGCTTTACAATCGGTGCTCGGCGCAATCACTTGAAGGCGCGATGAAAGGTACGATCGACACCAGTTCGAGCGCGGCCGTCCCTCAACGGGCGGGAGAGCCACGGGGAGGCGGCTTGGGAACGTTCGGCGGGGTATTCACGCCCTCGATCCTGACGATCCTGGGCGTGATCATGTACCTGCGTCTCGGCTGGGTCGTGGCGAACGTCGGTCTGCTGCTCACGCTTCTCATCGTCACCCTCTCCACCTCGATCACCTTCCTCACGGGGCTCTCCGTTTCGGCGATCGCTACCGACCAGCGGGTGAGGATTGGCGGCGCCTATTACATGGTCAGCCGCTCCATCGGCCTCGAGACCGGCGGAGCCGTGGGGATCCCGCTCTATCTCGCACAGTCGCTTTCCGTCGCCCTGTACACCGTAGGGTTCGCCGAGAGCATGGTCAACGTGTTCCCGGCGCTGGGCGAGAAGATGGTCGGGATCGTTACGACGGTCCTCGTGACCGTTCTGGCGCTGACATCAGCGCGGGTCGCGATCCGCGCCCAGTACTTCATCATGGCCGCCATCGGGCTGTCGCTGGTCTCACTCCTTTTGGGGTCGCCCATCCCCGACGCCGAAGTGCAGGGTTTGAGCGTTCCCGGCCCCACATCCGAGGGGTTCTGGCGAGTGTTCGCCGTGTTCTTTCCCGCGGTCACGGGGATCATGGCCGGCGTCAACCTCTCGGGCGATCTCAAAGATCCGGGCCGATCGCTGCCTCGTGGCACGATAGCCGCCATCGGCGTTGGCTTCATCATCTATATGGCGCTGCCGGTCATCCTCGCCACCCGCGCCGATACCGCCTCGCTCCTGTCCGACCCGCTGGTCATGCGGCGCATGGCCTTCTGGGGCGACGCGATCCTGCTCGGCGTCTGGGGCGCCACGCTTTCCAGTGCGGTAGGAAGCGTGCTCGGCGCCCCACGCGTGCTGCAAGCGCTGGCGCGGGATGGTGTGCTCCCGCGCCCACTTCGCTTTCTGGGTCGGGGGAGCGGCCCGGCGGATGAGCCGCGTGCGGGAACGATCTTCACGCTTGGTGTGGCGCTGGCCGCGGTCTCGCTGGGCAACCTCAATCACATCGCGCCCGTGCTCACCATGTTCTTCCTGACGGCGTACGGCGCGGTGAACATCGCGGCGGCGACCGAGGAGTTTCTGGGGAGCCCGTCGTATCGCCCGAAGTTCCGAGTCCACTGGCTTCTCTCGTTCCTGGGTGCCGTTGGTTGCGTCGCGGTGATGCTGTTGATCAACCCGTTGGCGACGGCCGTCGCCGCGATCGTGGTGCTGGGCATCTTCGTCTGGCTCGAGCGGCGCGAGATGACCGCGGCCTGGGGGGACGTGCGGCGCGGGCTCTGGATGGCGGTCACGCGCGCCGGCCTGTTGCGGGTCACAGCGACGCCCGACCCCAAGAACTGGCGTCCCCATCTTCTGGTGCTGTCGGGCGCCCCGACGCGTCGCTGGCACCTGATCGACCTGGCCTCGTCCCTCACGCACAACCGCGGCCTGGTCACGGTCTCCACCGTGTTGAGCGACGAGGACGTGAGCCGTGCGCGACAGTATTCACTCGAAGACACCATACGCGAGTACCTGTACAAGCGTGGCGTGAGCGGCCTGGTGCGCGTGGTCACCGCGCCCGATCCCTACGCCGGGGCCGAGCGACTGGTCAGCGCCTACGGTCTCGGTTCGCTGGCGCCCAACACGATTCTCTTCGGTGACAGCGAGGAGCCGGAAAGTCGCGAGCGCTTCTGCCAGATGATCCGGAACTTCCACGCCGCGCAGCGAAACGTGATCATCGTCCACGCCGATCCCGAGCGACAGTTCGGCGAGCGAAGGCGCATCGATGTCTGGTGGGGAGGGTTGCAACGCAACGGCGGGCTCATGGCCATCCTCGCGTATCTGTTGCGGACCAGCTTCGATTGGCGCAACGCCGAGGTCACCTTGAAGATCGTCGTCCCCACGCAGGCGGCCGCCGAAAGCGTCCGCAAGAACATGGAGGCGATCGTCGAGCGCAGCCGCACCGGCGCGCGCTTCGAGGTGATCGTCGCTGGCGATAGGCCGTTCGCCGAGATTCTGAGATTCTCTTCGCGCGATGCCGATCTGGTGTTTCTGGGGCTCGCCGAACCCGGGGATGGTTTCCGCGAGTACTACGAACGGATGCAAGCGCGCCTCGAAGGCCTGCCGAGCACGGTGCTCGTCCTCGCCGCCGAAGATCTCAAGTTCGGCGAGGTGCTGCTGGAGCCGCAAAGGCCGGAAAGGCGCTGAGCTCAGCGGCGCCTCAACCGAACAGCAGCACCATGAACAGCCGGGTGAGCAGGTAGTCCACCGCGAGGATGAGCACGGCGGCGGTGACGACGGCCCGCGTGGTGCTCGCTCGGATGCCGTCGGCGCCCCCGTTAGTGCGCAGCCCGAAATAGCCGGCCGTCATCGCGATGATGCCGCCGAAGCAAAAGGGTTTGATCAGCCCGGCGAGCAGATCCTTGGGGATGAAGAAAAGGAACCCCGATTCGCCTAGGGTTAGGCCCACGGATCGCAAGTAGGCGTGCGGCGCCATGTCGAAAGTGAGGGTTGCGACGAATAGCGCTCCGAGTATCGCCATGATGTCGGCGAATATCACCAGTACGGGCAGCATCGTGATGGCCGCGACGAAACGCGGCGCGATCAGCTTCCGGATGGGGTCCGTCCCAATGACGCAGAGGGCGTCGAGTTGCTCTGTGACCTTCATCGCGCCGATCTGAGCCGCGATGCTCGAGCCGACTCGTCCGGCTACGACCAGCGAGGTGATCACCGGTCCCAGCTCCCGCACTACCGACCCGGCGAGCAGCCGCCCGAGCATCTTGGTGCTGCTCCAATCGCCCGCCTGGATCGAGCCCTCGAGCGCGAGCACCATTCCGGTAAACCACCCGATCAGAAGAACGATCCAGATCGAGCCTACGCCGATCAGATCCATCTGCTCGACGGTATCGCGCCAGTAGAACCGGCGATGGAACACGGCGCGTATCGTCTTGAGCGTCAGGATGGTGTACTCCTGTAGCGCGAGGAGCGCCGTCTTGATCGAATGCGACACCGGCGGAAGCTCCCGGCCCGTGTCGGGTCTCAAGGCAACGTTCGGCTCGCGCATCTTCGGACCTCCTGGTGCTGTCCGACTGCGCAGCGCTCGGCGGCGGCCTGCGCCGTTCCGGCGTGCGGTGCGACGCGGGGGATCTCCCCACCGCGTACGCAAGTTGGGCGGCCTTGGACAAGCGAGAGTCAAGCGTTCGGGTTGTGTCGGGTCGGACCGGCTCGCGATCTTGGGTTGGCGGCGGCCAGGCACCGCCGCCGGGAGGTTGAGCGCGTCTCAGAGGTCGGCCGAATGAGCGGACAACGGATCAGCGTCGTCGGAGGAGGCGTGTTTGGTTTGACCGCCGCGCTCGAGCTCGACGGCCGGGGCCACCGTGTCCGCCTCATCGATGCGGGCCCCCTGCCTCACCCACTCGCCGCCAGCACCGACATCAGCAAGGTCATCCGAATGGAGTACGGGCCGGATGAAGCGTACATGGAGCTGATGGAGGTGGCGCGCGAGGGCTGGCTGACCTGGAACCGCGATTGGGAGAAGGCGGGGCTCGGCCCCCTCTATCACGAGACCGGCGTGTTGATGATCTGCCGTGACCGGATGGAGCCCGGGGGCTTCGAGTTCGAAAGCTGGCAGCTACTGTTGAAGCGCGGCCACCTACCCGAGCGTCTGGACGCGGAGGCGATCGCGCGACGGTTTCCGGCCTGGAGGCCCGGTCGGTACGTCGATGGCTTCTTCCACGCCAAGGGCGGCTACGCTGAGAGCGGACGGGTGGTGGAAGCGCTGGCCCGGGAGGCGCGGCGGCGGGGAGTTGAGGTGCTGGAGAACCGCCGGGTCGTCTCACTGCTCGACGCGGGTGGGCGAGTGCGCGGAGTCCGAGACGATCAGGGCCGGGAGCACGCCGCCGATGCTGTGGTCGCGGCCGCGGGCGCCTGGACGGGGAAGCTTCTGCCGCAACTGTCCGGAGCGATCAAAGCCACCGGCCACCCCGTCTTCCATCTGCGGCCGTCCGGTCCTGGGGGCTTCGTGGCGGAGCGGTTTCCCACCTTCACGGCGGACGTGGCGCGCACTGGGTTCTACGGTTTTCCGTTGAACCGTGACGGCGTGGTCAAGATCGCCAATCACGGCCTGGGAATGGCGATCGACCCCGACGCGCCGCGGGCGGTTGGAGCGGATGATCGGGAGCGGCTCGGTTCGTTCCTCGCCGCGACGTTTCCGTCGCTCCAAGACGCGGAGGTGGTCTACACGCGGCTCTGTCTCTACGCCGACACGCAGGATGAAGATTTTTGGATCGCTCCTGACCCGGACCTCGAAGGGCTGACCGTGGCGAGCGGCGGCAGCGGGCACGGCTTCAAGTTCGGCCCGATCCTCGGATCGCTCATCGCCGACGCCGTGGAAGGACGGGTGAACCGCTGGTCGGAGAAGTTTCGCTGGCGGCCCGAGCTGACGCTGGAGCGTGGGCGTGAGGCGGCCCGCTGTCACACCCGGGACGCGGGCGTCTGAGCGATCGCCGTTCGTTTGTCCTTGCATCGAGGTCACCCGCCGTTATGTTGGCGGCGCTGTGCCGTGAGAAAGCAAGTGGGAATCGCGGAGCGGGTCCGTGCTAGCCAGGCAGCGCGTCAGTCCGGTTGACCGGTTCTTGCGCCTCTTTACCGAGGTGCGGGCCGGTGAGAGTTCGACCGTCCTCCTCCTGGCGCTCAACCTATTCCTTCTGCTAGCGGCCTACTATTTCATTAAACCCGTCCGGGACGGGCTCGTCCTCGCGGCGGGTGGACCCAACGTAAAGAGCTACTCATCGGCCGCTCAGACGATCATTCTGGTCGGCGCGGTGCCGCTCTACGGCGTCCTGGCCAGCAGACTGCCGCGTCGTCGGCTGATCAACGTCGTCACGGTCTTCTTCGCGATCTGTCTTCTCGTCTTCTTCTTCGTCGCCACTGCAGACGTTTCGCCGCTGGCGGTGTCGATCGTCTTTTATGTATGGCTCGGGATCTTCAATGCCGTGATCATCGCCCAGTTCTGGTCCTTCGCCAACGACATCTACAAGCGAGAGGAAGGCGAGCGTCTGTTCCCGATCGTGATGCTGGGCGCCTCGATCGGCGCCGTCGCCGGGAGCGTCATAGCGGGACGCGCCATACCTGCATTTGGGGTTTACGTACCGATGATCATGGCCGCGGGCGTTCTCGTCGCCAGCTTGCTGGTCACGAACTACGTGGACGCGCGTGAGCGGCACCGCACCGAGGCTGACCTGCCGGACGTTCTGACGACGGGAGCCATGCCGGCTGCGTCACAGGAGATTCCATTGGCCGATGTGCGGAAGGCCCTTAGTGGGGAAATCCCGGTTGACCAGGTGACCCGCACGCTGACCGGAGAGATCTCGCTGAAAGAGGTCCGCGAGGCGCTAGAGGAGCCTGAGAAGCGAAAACCCCGCGAGCAAGAGGTACGAGACGAGCTGGCGGAGTCGCTGCGCGATGTCGATCTGGGCGGCGAGCAGGGTCCGTTCAGGATGGTGCTGAGGTGCCCGTATCTGCTGCTGATCGCCCTGCTGATCCTCTTCCTCAACTGGGTCAACACGAACGGCGAGTGGTTGCTCGGTGGTGTGATCACGGACCGAGCCGCCGAGGCTGTCGCGGCGGGCGCGGCGCGAGGCCTCACGCAGGGTGAGTTCATCGGAGCTTTCTGGGCGGATTTCTACGGCGTGGTCAACCTCGCAGCCCTCTTTCTTCAGTTATTCGTCGTCTCGCGCGCCGTGAAGTACCTTGGCGTTCAGATCTCGTTGATGATCCTTCCGCTTATCGCGTTGGGCTCTTATTCCGTGCTTGCCTTCTTTCCCCTTTTGTCTTTGGTACGGTGGACAAAGACCGCGGAGAATTCTACCGACTATTCGCTACAGAACACGGTTCAGAACATACTCTTTCTACCGTGCACGCGTGAACAGAAGTACAAGGCCAAACAGGCAATTGACACCTTCTTCAAGCGGGCGGGAGACGTGCTTTCAGCTGGTGTTGTGTTTGTCGGGACAACGTACCTGGCGATGCAGACCAACCATATGGCAATAGTCAACATCGTGCTCGTGCTCGTCTGGCTGTCGATCGCGGTAATGATCGGACGTGGCTACAAACGTCTGGTCGCCTCGGGCCAGCCGCCGTGCGTTCGATGATACCGGTCCGTGGCGTTTGCCCACCGTCAAAAACCGGATCCCACATAGTGCGTGAACGATTATGAAACTTCAGTTCTGGGGAGCCGCGCAAACCGTTACCGGCTCCATGCACCTGCTCGAAGTCGGGGGGCGCAAGATCCTGCTCGACTGTGGCATGTACCAGGGCCGGCGCAAGGAGGCATTCGAGCGCAACCGTAAACTGCCGTTCGATGCCGCCGATATCGACGCCGTGATCCTCTCCCATGCGCACATCGACCACAGCGGCAATCTCCCCTCGCTGGTCAAAGCCGGATTCCGCGGCTGTGTCTACTCCACCTCGGCGACGCGCGATCTCTGTGCCTATATGCTGGTCGATTCCGCGCACATCCAGGAGAACGATGTACGCTTCGTGAACAAACGGAGGCGAAAGCAGGGCAAGAATCCGTTCGAGCCGCTGTACACCAAGGAGGACGCTGTCGCCACGCTCGGTCGATTTCACACCGTCGGTTACGATCGCCCGTTCGATCCGGTTCCCGGCGTGCGAGCCTACTTCCGCGATGCCGGCCATATCCTGGGCTCGGCGATCGTCGTCCTCGACTTGGAGGAGAAGGGGCACAAGAAGCGTCTCGTGTTCAGCGGTGACGTCGGACGCAGAGGACTCCCCATCCTCCGCGATCCTCAGACGGCGGAGGGCGCCGACTTCGTGATCATGGAGGGCACCTACGGTGATCGGCTCCACGAGACCAGCGGCAACGCCAAGGAGCTGTTGCGAGAGACCATCGCCGAGATCGTCGCCGGCAACGGCAAGCTGCTCATACCGGCCTTCGCCGTGGGCCGCACGCAGGAGATCGTCTACCGGCTCAACCAGTTGTGGGAGGCCGACAAGTTGCCGCGTGTGGACGTCTTCGTCGACAGCCCTTTGGCGGTGAATGCCACCGAGGTGTTTCGGCTACACCCGGAGTGTTACGATTCGCAGTACGCCGCCGAGCTGTTGACCGACGCCGATCACGATCCACTGGCCTTCTCCGGGCTCCGATACCTGCGGCGTGCCGAAGAATCGATGAAGCTGAATGATCGCGAAGGCCCGGCGGTCATCATCGCGGCCTCCGGGATGTGCGAAGGCGGCCGCATCCTGCATCACCTCCGACATCATGCGACCGAGTCGGGCTCGGTGGTGCTCTTTGTCAGCTTCCAGGCCGAGCACACACTCGGTCGCAAGATCCTGCAGGGGAGAAATCCTGTATCGATCTATGGCGACGAGTACGAGATCCGAGCCAGCGTCCGCAGGGCGGAGGGCTATAGCGCCCACGCCGACCGCGATGGGTTGCTCCGCTGGGCCTCCCGTATTCAGGAATCCGGTGACGTGAAGCAGATCTTCCTGGTTCACGGGGAGGAAGAGAATCTGTCGGCGCTGGCGGAAGCCCTTCGCGCTCGAGGCGCGGCCGACGTCCGCATCCCGGAGCGCGGGCAAAAGTTCGAGCTCTGAAGCGCGATAATCTCCGGTGAGCCACGCCCCGCCGTCAGAACACGGCGGGGCGTCTTCTCATTCCGCATCCCGGCGGGCCGCCGCTCGGCCCCAAGCGGCCGCAGCGGCTGCCGCCGTACTACTTGGCTTTCAAGATCCTGGCCGCGCGGCTGTAGTCCTTGGGCTTGACCCAAAGGATCATGCCGTAGCGTCGCTTGCCGGCGGCCACGGCATCGGCGGCCGTGATGTTGATCTTGTTGGCGGCGAGCTTGTTGATGTGGCGGTGCACGGCCCCGATCTGGTCGTTTCCCTGAACCAGAAAACCTTTCTTGGTCGTGCTCAGGCGCCAGCCGTTCTTCTTGGCCACCCGCTTGAGCGCCGCCATGTTGTCGGGGATCAGGTCGAGCTGGGCCTTGCCGCCAGAAATGGGGAAGCCGCTGTAGGCCAGCAGGTTGACCCCGGCCTCCCGAAGCTCGGCCAGCACTCTCGATCCCTGGCCCGCTCGGTTCGGCACCTTCACGTAAACGTAATTCACCTTCTGCACTCGATCCGCCATGACGCCCTCCTTCTATTCCGATGGTCGCGTGACGTAACCCCGTTCGTCTGTCAGGGGCAGCGGATTGGAATTCAGCGATGCCGCGTTCGACTCGCCGTTGATGAACCTTCGGACTCTGGTCTGTGCGGAGAAAGATGGGGAAGCCGCGTGCGTCGCGCGAGAGGGAGCTCAAGCCGGGTTATCCGAGTTGCTGGCGCCCACGGCGTCCGCCATTATGAGGATGTGGGGCGCGGGCGATCCCCCGCGGGGTCGCCCGCGTTTTCTCGCACCGTTGGGCATTGACGAAAGCGTTGTATCGGTCAACAGTTTATTCGTACTTGCAACCCGAGACTGGACACGGAGTCGATAGAATGGCGGATACATTCTCGAGCCGCGCGCGTTTGGCGTTGAGTGGTCGTTCTTACCAGATCGCCAAGCTGGAGTCGCTGGAGAAGGCGGGGCTGTCGGTGGGACGATTGCCCTATGCTCTGAAGATCCTCATGGAAAACCTTCTGCGGCATGAAGATGGTGCGACCGTCACGGCCGAGGACATCGAGGCGCTGGCCGCCTGGCAAGCGAAGGCCGAGCCGTCGCGAGAGATCGCCTATCGTCCGGCCCGGGTGCTGCTCCAGGATTTCACCGGCGTGCCGGCGATCGTCGATCTGGCGGCGATGCGCGAAGCCATTCGCGCTCTGGGAGGCGACCCGACCCGGATCAACCCGTTGCAGCCGGCCGAACTGGTGATCGACCACTCGGTACAGGTGGACCGCTACGGTTCGGTCGACGCCTTCCTGTTCAACGCCGAGCGCGAGTTCCAGCGCAACCGCGAGCGTTACGCCTTCCTGCGCTGGGGTCAGCAAGCGTTCGAGAACTTCAAGGTGGTGCCGCCCGCCACCGGCATCGTCCACCAGGTGAATCTCGAGTACCTGGCCCACGTGGTCATGAGTAGCGCCGAGGGTTGGGCCTATCCCGACACCTTGGTCGGCACCGATTCCCACACGACGATGATCAACGGCTTGGGCGTCCTCGGTTGGGGTGTCGGGGGCATCGAGGCTGAAGCGGCGATGCTGGGTCAACCGATCAGCATGCTGATCCCGCAGGTGGTCGGCTTCAAGCTGACCGGCGCACTGGCCGAGGGCGCCACGGCCACCGACCTGGTGCTGACCGTGACGGAGATGCTGCGCGAGAAAGGCGTCGTCGGGAAGTTCGTCGAGTTCTACGGCGCGGGGCTGGCGAATCTGCCGCTCGCCGACCGCGCCACGATCAGCAACATGTCGCCTGAGATGGGTAGCACCTGCGCCATCTTTCCAGTGGACGACGAGTCGCTGCGCTACCTCCGCTTCACCGGCCGGTCGGAGAAGGAGGTCGAGCTGGTCGAGGCCTACATGAAGGAGCAGGGCCTGTTCCATACCGCCGACAGCCCGGAAGCCGAGTACACCGACACGCTCACGCTCGATCTCGGGGTTGTCGAGCCCAGCCTGGCTGGGCCGAGGCGGCCACAGGACCGGGTGCCCCTATCGAAGGCGAAGACTTCGTTCAAGCAGGCGCTCACCGGCCTGGTAGCGCCGGGCGCCGGGGGGCGCAACCTGGAGGCGGACCGCCTGATCAGCGAGCAGGCGGTGACGGTCGCCCGAAACGGTGACCGTTTGGAGCTGAGCCACGGCTCGGTGGTCATCGCGGCGATCACCAGTTGCACCAACACCTCCAACCCGTCGGTGATGGTGGCCGCGGGCCTGGTGGCGAAGAAGGCGGTGGAACGCGGGCTCCAGTCCAAGCCGTGGGTGAAGACGAGCCTCGCCCCCGGCTCCAAGGTCGTCACCGAATACCTGGAGAAGGCGGGGCTGACGCCCTATCTGGAGAAGCTGCGCTTCAACCTCGTCGGCTACGGCTGCACGACCTGCATCGGCAACAGCGGCCCGCTGGATCCAGAGGTCTCCCGCGGAATCGAGCAGGGTGATCTGGTGGCGGCGGCGGTTCTTTCGGGCAACCGCAACTTCGAGGGGCGCGTGCACGCCGAGGTGCGCGCCAACTATCTGGCGTCGCCGCCCCTGGTCGTGGCCTACGCCCTGGCCGGCCGCATGGACATCGATCTCTACAGCGAGCCGCTGGGGAACGATGCGAACGGCGAGCCGGTGTTCCTGAAAGACATCTGGCCGTCGCAACGGGAGGTGCACGAGACCATCGCAGGCTCGGTCAAGTCGGACATGTATCGGAAGAGCTACGCCGAAGTCTTCGAGGGGAGCGACGAGTGGAAGTCGATGCCGGTGCCGACCGGTGACCTGTACGAGTGGGACCCGGAATCGACCTATGTGAAGCACCCGCCGTTCTTCGAGGGGCTGACGGCCGAGCCGCCGCCGGTCGAAGCGATCGCCGGCGCGCGCGTTCTGGTCTATCTCGGCGACTCGGTCACGACCGACCACATCTCGCCGGCCGGCGTGATCAAGAAGGACAGTCCGGCGGGGCGCTACCTTATCGATCACGGCGTCGAGCCGCGCGATTTCAACTCCTATGGGTCACGGCGCGGCAATCACGAGGTGATGATGCGGGGCACATTCGCCAACGTCCGCCTGCGCAACAAGCTGGTCCCCGGCGTCGAGGGTGGCTTCACCCGGCACCTGACCAGCGGCGAGCAGATGTCGATCTACGACGCGGCGATGCGCTATGTGAAGGAAGGCGTTCCGCTCGT
>JABAOH010006795.1_pt2 | contig 15340 bp, 9 predicted proteins | sample 7062181 | NCBI WGS metagenome assembly JABAOH01 (sample SAMN14538630, study PRJNA623070) | marine sediment metagenome | biome: marine biome [ENVO:00000428]; feature: marine pelagic biome [ENVO:01000023]; material: deep marine sediment [ENVO:00002113]; isolation source: pool of 5 deep marine...
GGCTTGGCCGTTGAGGATCAGGCGGTCACGGTGGGGGTCGTACCCGGCCAGATCGAAGACGAGGACAGGCTGCTGGCTGAACTCGGTTGGATTCTGGGCCTCGAGGCGGCGAGCATCAAGGAGAAATACGCCCTTGCCCGGCCCGATTGGTACGTGCCCATCGGCGACCTTTCTTTCGAGGCTAGCCAGGCCCATTACAGCACGTTGACCTCTCTGCCAGGCGTCGTCTTGAGGGACAGGTGGGTGCGGGCCTATCATAATGGTGACTTCGCTGCTCACGTCCTGGGTTACATGGGTAGAATAGAACAGGACGAGCAGGCCGAATGGGTGGCTAAGGGTTACAGTGGTGACGAGTTGGTGGGTAAGGCTGGCCTGGAGCGTTGGGGAGAGCCTTACCTGGCCGGCGGGCGTGGCGGCACGTTGGTTGTCCTCACCCCGGCGGGCAGGCAACTCGTCACCATCAAGGAACAGCCAGCCGTCCAGAGCCGCAGCATCTACACCACTATGGATCAAAGTTTGCAGCAGGTGGCCGAGGCGGCCCTGGGAGATGAGCGGGGGGCCATTGTAGCCCTCGACCCCAACACGGGCCAAATCCTGGCCATGGCCAGCCGCCCGACCTTTGACCCCAATATGTTTATCACGGGTATTGACAGCGGCCAGTGGCAGGTTCTGGCCAGCGATGCCAGCCGCCCCCTGGTCAACCGGGCCACTCAGGGCACCTACCCTCCTGGCTCGGTTTTCAAGATCGTGACCATGGCTGCGGCCCTGGAGGAGGGGGGACTCACCCCAGGGAGCACTTTCAACTGTCCAGGCATCTGGTACGGGTTGGGGAACGACTGGCCCATGACCTGCTGGCTGGAGAGAGGTCACGGACAGGTGAACCTGGTCCAGGCCCTGACCGTCTCCTGTGACGTCACTTTCTACGAACTGGGCAAGGGCCTTTATGAACTCGACCCCACCCTGTTGCCCAGATACGCGCGCCTTTTCGGCCTGGGAGCGCCCATCGGTTTGGGGGTGGCCGGAGAGGTGGCTGGGTTGGTGCCTGACCCTGATTGGAAGATGGCGGAATTGGGCGAAGCGTGGTTCCCTGGTGATTCGGTCAATGTGGCCATCGGCCAGGGCTATCTCCTGGTCACGCCTCTGCAAGTGGCTACTATGGTGGCTGCCGTGGGCAACGGCGGCACCCTTTACCGTCCCCAATTGGTTCTCAAGGTGTCGGCTTCATCCGAGGAGCCTGAGCAGGTCTTTGAGCCCCAGGCACTGGCCCATCTTCCGGTCAGGCCAGAGACTCTTTCTGCCATCCAGGAGGGCTTGTTGGGAGCAGCTACCCGCCCTGGGGGAACGGCCTACCGTGCTTTCCAGGGGATGGAGGTGGCTGTGGCGGGCAAGACCGGCACGGCTGAGAACCCCGATGGTGATCCCCACGCCTGGTTTGCCGGTTACGCCCCGGCCGACGATCCTCAGATAGCCGTGGTCGTACTGATAGAGAACGGCGGGGAGGGGTCGCAAGTGGCCGCCCCGCTCTTCCGGCAGGTGGTGGAGGCCTTCTTCGCGCTCCAGCGGGGAGAAGAGGTTCTGGAGGGCACACCTATTGCTACAATGAGGTAGATTTGTTGAAAAGCTGCTTGGAAGTTGGGGCAGAATGTGCCGTTTGACAAACCCTTGCAACTGTGTTAAACTCTAAGTGACGTGACAGCAAAAGACCGCGCTGGTTGACGCATGGCGGGAGAGAACCGTTCACCACTGTTGCGCCACTATTGCACCACTATTGCGCCACTATTGCGGCACAGGCGGTGCGGGCGCCACAGGCGGTACAGGCGGTCGCCGAAGGGGCAATCTGCCGAGCGCCGTCCACCCGGCAGTTAATCTCTCAGGCAAAAGGACCGCCGCGCTGACAGCACTCTGAAGAGCCGGCCCGTTGCAAGGGGCCGCACCGAAGGGGCAAATCCCATCTTGAGAAGAAAGGCGGGATAAACTCTCAGGTTCCAGAGACAGAGAGACGGACACGATGATGGTGTCCGTTTTTTGTTTTTCCCCGTCAGGGCAGAGGTGTCTTTGCCTTTTCCCTATCACTTACGCGTCGAAGGAGTGTGAACATGGAAAATCAAGATTACGCAGACTACTGCTTTGGGGTGGATCTGGCTGACATAGATCCCGACATCAGCGAAATCATCTCTCTCGAGGAGGAGAGACAGGCCAGAAAGTTCGTCTTCATCCCCTCGGAAAGCATCGCTCCCAAGGCCGTCCGCCAGGCGCTGGGCTCGGTCTTTAACAACGTCTACGCCGAAGGCTACCCTCCCCTGCGGATGACCCGGGACGAGGAGAAGATGCTGCTGGATTTCAGCCACCAGTTGGCCTACTACCGGCGCTACGCCGACCGGCGCTTTTACAAGGGCGTGGACTATGTGCACTTTGTGGAAACCCTGGCCCAACGCCGCTGCGCCCAGTTGTTTGCCAACGAACGGGTCAGCGCTGACCAGATCTTTGTCAACGTCCAGCCCCTCTCCGGCGCGGCGGCCAACCTGGCCGTCTACAATGCCTTCATGGAAGCTGGCGACACCCTGATGGGCATGGACCTGTACCAGGGCGGCCACCTGACCCACGGCAGCGAGTTCAACATCTCGGGCCAGAAATACCAGGTCGTATCCTATGGGGTCAGCAAATCCACCGGGCGGCTGGACTATGACCAGATCATGGAGTTGGCTTTGGAGCACAGGCCCAAAATCATCGTCGCTGGCTACACCTCCTACCCCTGGGCCCCCGACTGGGGTAAGTTCCGGAAGATCGCCGATGCCTGTGGCGCCCTGCTCATGGCTGACATCGCTCACACCGCTGGTTTGGCCATCGCTGGCGTCTACCCCAACCCGGTAGGCATAACCGACGTCACCACCTTCACCACTCACAAGACCATCTGCGGCCCCCGTGGGGCGGTGATCATGACCACCGACGAGGACAAGGCCGCCCTTATAGACGCGGCTGTTTTCCCCGGCGAGCAGGGCGGCCCTCACACCAACAAGTTCGCGGCCATGGCCGTGGCCTTCCAAATCGCCCAGACCGATTGCTACAAGGAGCTCCAGAAGCGGATCGTGGACAACGCCCGGTATCTGGCTGAAGGGTTGCAGAAGCAGGGGATCAAGCTGGCCTACGGCGGAACCGACACCCACTTGCTGATGATTGACCTGAATGGGATCGAAGCAAAGAACCCTTCGTCTGGCTCAGGGCGAGGCGGGCTACCCCTGCGAGGTGAACCGGCCGTCCGCATCTTGGATCTGTGCGGGCTGGTAGCGAACAAAAACACCATCCCCGGCGACGAGGAGACCGCCCTGGGCATGGGCATCCGCCTGGGCACGCCCTGGATCAGCCAGCGGGGGATGGGCAAGGCCGAGATGGAGAAACTGGCTGAGCTGATCGCCCGCATCCTCAAGAACATCCAGCCTTACAGCTACATGGGCCTGTCTGGCGAACTGCCGCGCGGCAAGATTGACATGGATATCCTGGAGGAGGTCCGGTGTGAGGTGGCGGCGCTGGCGGCCGAGACCAACGCCGAAACCGCCTCCTGCGGCAGCGGGTATCCTCACTACTGCTTCCCTTGTGAGGAGCCACGGGACGAGCCGGGGGTGCTGGCCATCAGCGGCTGGCGGGCGCTGCCCTTCCTGCAAGAGGTGGGCACCAACAACATGGCCGACCTCAAGCCCGGCCAGAGCAGGCGGACCCTGCTGCTGGACAAGGACGGCCAGCTCATGGATGACGTCCACGTCCTCCGGCTGGAGCCCGACCAATGGAACCGGGATCGCTACATCATGGTCACCAACCCCACCCAGACCGAGTTGGTCAAGACCTGGTTCCGCAACCTGTCCGACGGCTACATTCTATTCGATGAGGACGACCTGTACCGCAAGGTTCAGGGGCCCGTCACGGTAGATGACCTCCTGATGGACGCCGAAGTGGATGAGGCGCTCAAGGAGGAAGGGCGTAAGTTCCGCGATAGCCTCAAGGATGTCGAGCCGCTTTTCAAACCCGGGGAGCCGATGCCCGACGGCCTCTCTCTCTTCAAGGCTGGACATCAGGAGCTTTTCAACTTGGCCAAGCCCTACTTTGTTGGCCAGAAGAATCTGGAGAGCGTGCGGCCCAAAGCGGCACTGTTGCGCCATAGGATAGAGAAAGAGGAATGGCATTGGGAGGAACCAGAGGATGCGCCCCTCCAGCGCACCCCTCTCTACGAAGAGCACAAAAAGCTGACCAGGAAGATCATCCCCTTCGCCGGTTGGGAGATGCCGGTCTGGTACAGCGGCGTCAGCGACGAGCACCAGGCGGTGCGGCAGGCGGCTGGCCTTTTCGACGTGTCCCACATGGGCGTTTTCGAGATTGCCGGCGAGTACGCAGCCGATTTCCTGGACCTCGTCTGCTCCAACTATGTCCGCTGGCTCGACGACGGCCAGTCAACCTATTCCTACTTGCTGGACCCCGATGCCAACGTCATTGATGACATCTGGCTCTACCGCCGCCGGAAGGACCTCTACCTGATGGTGGTCAACGCCGCCAACGCCGACAAGGATTGGGACTGGCTGAACGCCGTCAATGAGGGGCGGGTGCTCATTGACCGGGAACACCCCGACAAAGAGGTGCTCGGCAAGGCCATCCTGCGGAATCTCAAGGACCCCTCCTCCGGCGAACGGCAGCGCATTGACCTGGCGCTGCAAGGACCCCAGTCGCTGGCCATCCTGCAGAGCCTGACCGACGACCAGAAGGTGAAGGACGCCCTGGCCAGGGTCCGCCGCACCGACCTCATCGAGGTGGAACTAGCCGGCCCTTCGACAGGCTCAGGACAGAGCTTTGACCTGGTGATCGCCCGCACCGGCTACTGCGGCGAGGAAGTCGGCTACGAGATTTTCGTCCATCCCGACCAGGCAGCCGCCCTCTGGAACCTGTTGCTGGAGAAGGGCAAGCCCTTCGGCCTCCAGCCGACCGGGCTGGCCTGCCGGGATTCGACCCGCACCGAGGCGGGGCTGCCCTTGTACGGCCACGAACTGGCGGGCCCCTTTGGCATCAACCCCATCGAGGCTGGCTTCAGCGGCTACGTCAAGCTGCACAAGCCTTTCTTCATCGGCCGCCGGGCGTTGATGGAAAAAGGGTACGACACCGGCAAAGAGGTGGTCCGCTTCCGCATGAACGAGAAGGGGGTGCGGGTGCCCAAGACCGGCGACCCGGTGGTCAACAAGCGGGGCAAGTACATCGGTGTGGTGACCTCCTGCGCCATTGACAGCCAGGGCTACCTTTTGGGGTTGGCCTACGTGGACAAGCGCTACAACCGGGAGGGGGAGCAGATTGGCATCTTCACTTTGCCGGGGAAAGTGCCGCCCTGCAAGGGCATGGACGAACTGACCGCTGGCGACAAAGTGCTCCTGCACGACGAGGCCACCGTGCTGACCCGCTTCCCTGACGATGAGGAGAAAGAGACCTGGCGGGGTAGGCCCGGCAGAGTAACTACCTTCATGGACCTGGCGCAGACGGAATAGTGCAGGGCTGTCATTGACACATATTGCAAAGCCCCCTTTGCTTTAGGCAAAGGGGGCTTCTTAATCCATCGCTGGCAGTTGACTCCTGATCGGAGCTATGCTAGAATAGGTTTGGCCCAACCTATCGCTACCACAGGTTGAGTTTGAGGGGAAAAACCAAGTGAGTGCTTTGCCACTGATCCAGGAAAAGGAATCGGTCGNNGTGAGTGCTCTGCCTCTGATCCCGGAAGAAGAATCGGTCGCTGTCCCGGTAGTAGTCGAGTTTCTGGAAGAAGATGGCGTGTACATGGTCACTGTCCCCTGGCTGCAGGGTTGCCGTGCCTGGGGGATACCCTGGACGAAGCTCTGCGGGCGATCCCTGACAATATCCGCGCCATGCTTCAAGCCCGTCACGCACATGCTGACCCTCTCCCGTAACCTCTCCAGAACTTGGATCTCTGCTTTCCCTTCACCTTGCGGGTCTCCGTACCTCGGCATTGATCCCCAGGAGTTCCAGAACCGTGGGTGATTTTTTCTCCAGAGTCTACCATCTGGTCTCGATGATCCCTAAAGGCAAAGTCGCCTCCTACGGGCAGATTGCGCGAATGCTGGGCAACCCGCGCGGTGCGCGGACCGTGGGCTGGGCGCTGCACGGCCTGCCCGATGGCACCGATGTGCCCTGGCATCGGGTCATCAACAGCCAGGGCCGCATCAGCACCTCTTGCCTCCAGCACGACGCCAATTTGCAGAGGGAGCTCCTTGAAGCCGAGGGAGTTGTCTTCGATGAAAGGGATCGGGTCAATTGGGAGGTGTACGGCTGGGAGGGGTTGGATTGGGCGGAACTGGATGCGTTGTGGCGTGCAGACTGACCCGACCATCTTTGGTGTTTCCTGTCAGTTATGGTATAATCAGTAGATGGGAAAACTCGCTGGAGTGCGGACGCCAGTCCGCCCTTACAAGACCTGAAGCAGGCTTGCGCCTGAACTCCAAATCCCAAATTCTCAAGTTGTGAGGCTTTCATGAGCAGAAATGTGACGGTAATCGCTGTGCTGACAACTGTTTTGGTCTTGGGGGGTGTTTTGGCTTGCGCCCTTACGCCTTCGGTGGTTCGGGCTCCTCCGACATCAACCTTCACCCCCACCAAGACGCCACGGCCGACCTTTACACCTACGCCGGTCTACACGCCGACGCCGACGGATACCCCTACGCCGGTGGCTACCGATACCCCGGTGCCGACGGATACCCCAACCCCGGCCCCGCCGACGGACACCCCGACCCCACTTCCGCCTACCAATACGCCCAAGCCTGTACCACCCACCGATACCCCCACTCCACCGCCACCCCCGCCGACCGAGCCTCCGCCGTTTCCCTACGAAATTGTAGAGAACTATTGTCCCGTACCCCCGCTTTCAGCGGAAAAAACCATTGTGGCTGGGGCTGTACTCGACGCTAACGGCGAGCCGGTGATGGAGGGGGTCGTGGTGGCCTATGATGCCGCCTCTAGCCCGCGCAACGAACACCCCTGGGCTAAAGATCTGCAGGCCACTGCCGATCCCAAAAGATGGGACGTAGCCAAAATGGACAAGAAAGAATGGCGGGCGGACTGGGGGGGGAAATGGATGAACTATCAGCTCGAGATGGAATGGTACAACGTCCTGATGGGCGGCGCGCAAGATGCCTATCGCGATATCTTTGGCGAACATCCAAGTTACCACACTACCTTGAATTGGTCGGTGTGGGTCGAGTCTCTCAGTGGGGAAAGGCTCTCCGAAATTGCTACCTGCAGTACCTACTCCCATCCACCTGACCCTGACGACCCTGAACCCACCGGCCCTACCCAGTGTTTCATCTTTTTTAAGCACCGCTAGACTTCGGAAGTCTCAGCTCCAAAGACTTCCGAGGTCCTATCTGAGATTGATCAAAGGCGGGCTCTACGCCCGCCTTTTCTCTGCCTGACGGGCCCAGCCGGATTGTCCTCAGGGGTGGTTGTTCGGGGCGATGGAGGGTGGCTTTTTCACGAAGACGATAGCCACTGCCACCAGGGCGGCAATAGTGGTCAAGGTTACAGCCAGGCCTATCTTGAAGGCGATGGGATCGAAGGTGAATTCAACGATGTGCTGGCCGGAAGGGACCAGGACCGCGCGGAACAGGTAATCGGCCCGGTAAACTGTTTCCTCCTGGCCGTCAAGGCGCGCCCTCCAGCCAGGGTAATAGGCATCTGAAAGGAGGAGAAAGCCAGCCTGACTTGAGGCCGTCTCTATCACCACGCGATTGGCCTCGTACTCGACGATTTTGACCTCGTCTCTCCCCTCAGCCGGAGGAGACCCTCGGGCCATGCTCTCCAGGCGGGCCAGGGCCCTCTCGTCCTCCAGGAGGATCGAAGACGAAAGGTCGAAGTCATAGTCAACCAAGTGGGTCAGGATCGCCTCGTCTGAACCAGGGACCTCGGCCTGGTGCACCAGGAAGGCCCGGGGCATCACATCCAAGTTCTCGTAGATGTTGAGCCCCTCCTCGCTGTAGACCTTGCGCACGGTGTTGTGCCACCATTCCTCCGGTTCTTCACGGGCGGTGAGGATGTACTTGACCCCGGCCAGGTTGAGAAGGCGCGTGTTTTGGAGCAGGGCGTCCATAAACTCATCGTATCGCCGCAAGGTAAGGACAGAAACACAAGGGCAACTGCAAGTGCTTTGGATGCGGTAGATCATGGGGAAGTAGTCAAACAGCTTCTGGGGGGCTTCCCCTTCCCTGTCGGGAGAATAGATCCGGGCCAAGCCACTGTTTTTTTCGAGAAAGACCGTGGAAGCTCGTTTGTCGAAATAGGAGGCATCCTGCACCGGATTGATGGTCGTTCCGCCCGTCATGAAGAGGTCAAAGGCGATCAGGCTGGCTGCGATGACCTGAAACCAGCGGATGGGGATTCTTTTCCGCAGAAAGAAAAAGATCGAGAGCGTGCTGGTGTTGAACATCAGCAGGAAGAAAAGGGTGGGGTTCAGGAGGGGAGGGAAAAGCCGCGCCAGCAGGTTGGTCTGGGGGGCGTCGGGGAATCGGGGCAGGTAGCGGATCAAGGCCCGCACAGCGTAGATGGCCATCCCCGAGTAGACGTGCTCCAGGATCAAGTCGGTGGCGGCCATGGCCTGTTTCCTGTAGAAGAAGAGGAGCGGCAGGGTGAGGGTGAAAAGGAGGCCGAGGATGATCAGCCCCCGGGACAAGATGCGCATCGAGCGGTCCTCGCGTTGCTCTGTCAGGTAATCCAGGCCAAAGCCAGCCAGGATGCCCAGGCTGAGGGTCAGAGTGAATAGCCACCGGGCCGGGATGCGGAAGTAGTTGTAGACCGGCACATAGGCCAGCAGGCGGTAGATGGGGGTCGCGTTGCCCAGAGCCAGCAGGATCGAGACCAGTGCCAGGAGCCCAAAGAAGCGCGCTTCTCGATTCCGACGCCTGCCCCAGGCCACGGCTGCCAGGATCAGGGGAAGGATGCCAGCGTAACCGTGATGTTCTGCAAAAAATGGCTCTCCTTTATATCCGATGACGGGGTTGCCCAGGAAATTGGGAAAAAGAAAGGAGAGCATCCGCAGCGGTGGCAACGAATAGGCGGTCACGAAATCATAGGTGCCGCCCTCGGAGAGGGTGGACAGCTCCTTCAATTGCCAGGCTGGAATCAACTGGGTGGCGGCCAGGCTCATCCCGACCACCACGGTGGTGAGCGAGATGAGGGAGAGGGTGAGGACCGGTCGTATTTCGGCTCGTGGCAGGGTCAGCAGGCTGTAAAGATAATAGAGGCCGAGGACGATCAGAATGTAGAGGATAATTTGCGGATGGGAGGGCAGGATTTGCAGGGCCAGGACAATCCCTGCCCCCGCTGCAAAGGTATAGCTGCGTCTGCGGATGGCCTGGGAAAAGAGGCAGAGAATCAAGGGCAGCCAGATGCAGCCGGTCAGGATGCTGATGTTTCTCAATTGGGCCATCAGGAAACCGCCGAAAGCGAATACCAGGCCGGAGATAAAGGAGCCTGCACGGCTGATGTCCAGTGAGCGGGCCAGAAGGTAGGTGAAGACCCCGGCCAGGCTGTAATGGATGACGATGAAGAGGGTCAGAGCGTAGTAGTGAGGGATGGGCAGGGCGAAAAGCAGGTTGAAGGGATAAAGAGGGCCGACCTCCGGTTCGGCCAGCAGGGGGAAGCCCATGAAAATGTATGGATTCCACAAACCAAGCTGACCTTCTTTCAGCATCAGCTCCGTTAAGAAGATCTTGCCTGGGTATTGGGCCAACTCGAGGTCTAATTGGTAGAAAGTGTAGGGAAACAAGATTGCATCGGCGAAGCAAGCCAGGGGTAGCAGGAACAGGATGGCTATGAGCGCTATGTCTTTGTGATTCGTGGTCAGGAAATGGCAGAATCGTTTGAGCATAAGTGCCTCGTGCACGCTGTTTCTTCTCAGATCGGAGAGCGGACTTTTCATTCAACCGAGGCGATGGAGATGCCCGTTGTGGCCAGAGCTTGTTCCAGATCATACAGTGCCTGGCCGAGGGTGCTCTCAACCTCGTCTTTGTCCTTGTTTTTCATTCCGTCGCCACTCACTTGCCTTGTCCCTGCCTATTCTACAGGCTGTTGCGTTCCTAGTCAAATCTTGATGTGGGTTGTCGTAGGGGCCATGGGATGAGGCTGCGGCGGTGAGCCTTCGGGATTTCGAGTTCAGTCGAGCCGCGAGCCTAAGCCAAACCGCCTGCCGAACCACGTTTTGCCGTTTGACTTGCTGTATAGTATAATGTTGTGACTTAAGAGGGAAGTGTCATCAGGAGGACGTGTGACTAAATTTCCGACGTGCACCTCAGCAGGCAGTCGCAAACACTTTATCATCGTACTGCTATTGTTTCTGACCGGGGCGGCTTTCCGTTTCTACTTCGTCCATGCCCACTCCGCTTTTATGCAGTCCGATGAGGCAGTCCTGGGATTAATGGCCAAGCATATCATCACTCGTCGCCAATTTCCTATCTTTATGTGGGGACAAGAGCGAAACGGAGTACTGATCGCCTATCTTGTTGCACCGTTTTTTTATCTGTTTGGAGCATCTAATCTGGTTTTCAAAACCGTTACCACGGGCCTGTCGCTGATCTTTGCCTATCTGGTCTATCTGCTGGCCAAGCGCATAGGTGGCGAGAAAACGGGGCTGATCGCCTTGGCCCTCTCGATTTTCTGCCCGCCCTATCTTATGATGTGGTCGGTCCAGGCCTGCGCTGAATATCTTCTCATACTGATATTTGGCGTTATCACCCTACTCTTGTGTAACTACATTCTTTTCACCAGGCAACTCAACACCGCGAAGGGAACGGTACTCCGCGAGCATGTGCCCTATGGGCTCCTGGGATTAGCTATGGGAATTGGTTTTTGGATATTCCCCCCAATCATCTCATTCATAGGAGCGGTTTGGATTATTTTGTTCTTGCGTGATAGGAAATGCTTTTTCCGGACCACTTTCCTGGTCTTTTTACTTTCCTTTGTGGTCGGCAACGCACCTGCGATCCTCTTCAACGCACTTCCCGAGTTGCGGGCCGCCGTGGGACTGCGCGGCCTTCCCAACTGGGCGTCTTACACCTCTCTTTTCGCCGGCTCGACCGAACCGTTATGGTCGAGAATCCTGCAGATTCCCAGGACGCTTTTTCAAATAGCCAAAGAGTCTTTGCCTGTTTTGGTAGGCGGATCTCTTTGGGAGTATGAAACGAGTCTGTGGCGAAGATCTATAGCCGTGATCTTGGTGAGCTTTTGGCTATGCGCCGTGCTCTATACAATTGGGGAGCGTGTGCGTCTTTGGTTAGGACAAAAAGGTAAACGGCGATGGGAACTCACACGTATTGACGTTGTGCTCCTTCAGTTTCTCTTGACGCTTATGGTCTTTGCCACCAGTAAACATCGCTGGCTAGTGCGCGAACCACGGTATCTGATACCGACTTTTGTCTTTCTGCTAGTTGCTGGAGCATGTTTTCTGAGCTGGCTCTATTCTCGCAAAAAGGTTTTGAGTTACGCTGTTTTGATGGTGGTGCTGGCCTTGAATATAGCCTCAAGCGTTTGGTTTTCAGAAAGTCTCGATCCAGATCACGGCCTCTGGCCTAAAGATGAGAAACTGATCCAATATCTGGTTGACAATGAAATCCGCCATCCGATTGCCAACTATTGGATTGCTTATTCGGTAACCTTTGAAAGTAACGAGAAGGTGATTTCTGTGCCCATTGGCTGCTACAGGTTCAATGTGTATAAGGATGTCCTTGACGAGCTCGTGCCCCCGCATTACATTTTCCGAAAACGGGAAAAACATGATCGCTATTTCAGCTTTTTCAGTTATGGTCTTTTTGGAACGCAGTGGACGGCCGACGAATTTGCTGACCTTTTGCACGACATGGATATTCCCGCCGAGGCCTACAGGGCCTATGAATTTGACCATTACGTTCTGTACAATGTTCCGCACCAATATTTGGATCCGGCGGTCATTATCTACGAGCGCCTTCTGCCCTGAGAGTTGAGCAGTCTTGGCTTGTCCCCACAAGGAAGTAGGAGGCTGCCGGACATTGTGTATGCAAGGATATTCCCTCTCTGACCCGCCGACGACGTTGCAGGTGCGTTGAGCGGAGGCGAAGAGGGGGAGGAGCGAGATGAGACGGAACACGCATAGCAGATCCGGATTCTGGGGCATCCACATGCGGGGAGCAGCCGTGGCGCTGTTGCTGGGTCTCTTGTTGCTGGCGGGGGTGGCTGTGCCTGCAAAGGCAGTGGTCAGCCAAGAGGGGCCGCAGGAATTGCTCCTGGATCCCGTCGCCGGTCGGCTGTACACCTACCTGGCCTACGACAACCGCATCCTGGCCATGGACGTGGTGAGCGGTCAATTGGTGAGCATCATCACCGACGTGGGCATTCCTGGCAACCGCTACGAGGGCACTGGCATCCGGACGCTGGCGCTGGACGAGCAGGCTGGACGCCTGTTCGCCATCAACAGCGTGGCGCGGGGGCCAGAGGGACAGACCTGGATGCTGTTCGCCATTGACGCCGCCCAAGGCACGATAGAGCAGCAGGTTCCTCTGGGGGGGACGCAGCAGTCACCCGGCCAATGGTTGTTCGCCGATCCGGACCACAGCAAGCTCTACGCCGTCGGTGAGGCGGACACCGTGGTCTACGATGCGGCCACACTGGCAGAGCAGGGGATGCTGCCTGGCGGCCCGTGGGCGCTGCTCGACCGCGAGGGTGGCCACCTCTACCTGGTGAGCGATGAGAGCGTCACTGTGATGAACACAGCCGATGACACGGTGCTGGCGGAACTATCCCGACCGGAGGGGTTTCCTTACGAGATGGCGGTGGACCCGCCGCGTGGCCGCTTCTACCTGGCCCTGGAGGGCGCGATCCACGTGCTGGATACCACCACCCAGCAATGGCTGGACCCGCTGACGGACGTGCCGTCGGACATCCACGCCCTGGCAGTTGACCCTGCCGACGGCGAGCTGTACATCGCCGGCAGAGAAGAGGACGGCGACCTGATGACCTTCTACGTCTTTGTCCTGTCGCCGCAGACGGGGGAGCGCAAGACGACCATTGCCTTCCAAGAACCGAAGCCGCCGGAGGGGTACGAGTGCGGTGGGTTCCTTTGGGTCATCGTGAACAGGCTGACGCCCGACCCGACCAGTAAGCGGATCTATGGCTCCGGCAATGCCATGTCGCGCTGTCACCCTGAGGCTCACCTGGCTTTTGTCTTGGACACTGAGGCGGAGGCGCTGGTTGAGTGGCTGCCACGCCTGCCGGTGCTCCCCGAAACCGGCGGACAGGGGGTGGACGGCGGCTGGCTGGTGTTGGCTGGCATGGGATTGCTGTTGCTTGGTGTTCTCGTTTACCGTTCGCACAGCGGGCAAAGTTGACCAGGTCAATCTCACGAAATGCGCATGGAGGGGCGGCTGGACATCGTCGCCAGCTCGAGCCGCTATACGAGAACGTTGCTTCACACTGCCAAGAGGGCTGCCTTTGATCAAGGGCGGCTTGTTGCTTTTGGTCCATTGCTCACTATTGGCAAGGTTCTACGGGCGTTGAAAACTTGCAGTATGGTATAGCTATAGATGGCAAAGGCACACAGTGCACATAACAATTCTCACGCTCGGCTCGCGGGGTGATGTACAACCCTACGTCGCATTGGGAGTGGGCCTCAAAGCCGCTGGGCACACGGTAAGCATTGCAACCTCCACCAGGTTTGAGCCGTTCATTCGCCGACGCAGGCTGGACTTTGTACCAATCGCAGTTGATATACGCGAGCTTTTGGAAACCGACGAAGGGCTTGCGCTACTGGATGCTGGAGGCAATCCGATCCGCTTGATACGCCGCGTTGCGCGTCTTGTGCGTGTCGCCGAGCCGCCTGTCGAGCAAATGTTGCGCGGTGTGTGGCAGGCCTGCCAGAGGGCAGACCGAGTCGTGTTCGCAGGGCTGATGTTTTATTACGGCAACTATCTCGCTCCAAAGCTTCGAGCACCGTTGTATTTGAGCTCTCACGGACCAAAGACACCGACCTGTGCCTTCCACCAACTCTGGTTTCCTGCACCCCCGCCTTGGCTTCCCATTGGCAAGGGCATGTACAATCAACTGACGCATCATGTGGTCAGGCAACTCTTACGGCAATTCGGACCTCCACTGTTGAACAAAGCCTGGCAGAATGTCTTTGGCGAACCGCCGTTGCCGTACAGTGTGTCAAAGCAACGCCTTCCCACCTTGTATTGCTACAGCCCTGCCGTGGTTCCCAAACCCAGTGATTGGGATGACGACCAGCACGTCACCGGTTATTGGTTCCTGGACCGTGAAGCGAACTGGCGACCGCCTGCTGACCTCGTTGATTTCCTCCAATCTGGCCCGCTGCCCGTTTACATTGGCTTCGGCAGCATGAGCAACCGCAAGCCAGAGGAAGTCACCGACATCGTGTTGCAGGCACTGAGGCATTCGGGGCAGCGCGGGGTGCTGGTAACAGGCTGGGGTGGGTTGGGCAATGCTGACTTGCCGGATGATGTTTTCAAGCTTGATTCGATCCCACACGACTGGCTATTCCCGCAGACGAGTGCGATCATACATCATGGTGGCGCAGGCACAACAGGGGCAGGTCTGCGGGCAGGGGTCCCTTCCATTATCGTCCCCTTCTTCGCAGATCAGCCTTTCTGGAGTCAGCGGGTGTATGCGCTAGGCGTTGGGCCGCGGCCGATTCCACTTAAGCGGCTGTCAGTAGCACGGTTAGCCGAAGCGATCACCGTAGCCACCAGTGACACTGAGATGCAACGACGGGCGGCGGCATTGAGCCAGCAGATACGGGCGGAAGATGGCGTGAAGCGGGCAATCGAGCTGGTATGCCGTTGAGGAGCGTCTAGTTATGGTCGGCATGGGGAGCGATTCCCCTACCGCCAATTGATGAGCTGATTTCAAACAAATCTCTAACGTTCCTCTAATACTGTTCTAGCGGAAGCGTGCTACAATGACATCATAACTTGGTCGAGCAAATCCACTCGAGAATGGAGTATAATCAATGTCAGATCTGATCAGTGCAACTACACCAACCCTAAGAATTGTGGTGGTAGGTGCATGTGTTGTGGGACTTGTTTTGGGAGCGATTTACCTTGGTTCGACGAAGGAAAAGGAAAAGATGACTGTGGCAAAGACGGGCTTGGCCCCCAAGGCCGCGATATCACCCATAGACGCCTCTGCGCCAACCAAAACCGAGACGGCGACGTTTGCGCTGGGCTGATTCTGGGGTCCAGACTCCCGGTTCGGGAGCATCCCTGGCGTGGTTCGTACCCGTGTTGGATACGCAGGAGGGACGACAAAGAATCCCACCTATTAC
>JABAOH010115646.1_pt1 | contig 15337 bp, 12 predicted proteins | sample 7062181 | NCBI WGS metagenome assembly JABAOH01 (sample SAMN14538630, study PRJNA623070) | marine sediment metagenome | biome: marine biome [ENVO:00000428]; feature: marine pelagic biome [ENVO:01000023]; material: deep marine sediment [ENVO:00002113]; isolation source: pool of 5 deep marine...
ATTATCAGCTTTATAATCGTAATAGCCTTAGCGATTATAATCTTCATGGTCTTCGTCGATGTACGAAGACTCACTGGCGGCATAGCAGGAGTTCTATCTTACCATTTTGGAAAAGCAAGCGGCGAGGTTAGTATAGAAACCTACAACAGCTACAGAACCGCCCTAGACGGCATAATATACGTAATCGTAGTCTCTTTGACATATCTGCTGTTCGCGCACTACCTAGCTGAAATCCATGCAGCCATCCCAGCGGTACTTCTTATATTAATAGTAATCTGGGCAATCTTTGCGTTATGGAGAAGTTGCAGAGCAATTGCTAAAGTGATTGGCAAATACACCTCAAAATTGGCTGAAGAACTGGAGAAACAAGTCAAAAAGGCATAGCCTTCAACTCCCCTAATTTCTTTTCAAGAAAGAGCAATCTCCGATAAAGGAGTGTTAATTGGTGAATGGTTCGGTTAAAGAGGAAATAGAAAACTTTACAGAATGGTTAAGGAGTTACGGTTCAAAAACTCTTCATAATCTACTCGCAGCTTTTCTAGTATGGCTTTTCGGCAATCTAGTGTTCATTCCATTAGCTAGATCATTGAATTGGCAAACTGAAGTCATCTGTTCGCTAGCGTTTTTCATAGCTTTTACAATCTTCGTTATAAGAGCTCTTCCAGGTCTTAAGAAGTTGGCTGATGCTTTTTCGCCATTTCCTGCAAGAAAGTATGGTTCTAAAAAAGGAATAAGCTATGAAAATTCCTTAGTTCTATTTCGATATGTCTTCTACATAATTTCCGCGGTAGCCCTTTACTTGCTATACCTTCCATTCCTAACAAACTTCCACCCTTCTATCAACGGAGTTGTCTTAATATTACTGTTAATCTGGCTTCTCTTCCTAGCATTAAGAATCCTGTCAGTTTTGTTCCCAAAATTATTGGAATGGCTCTATTCTTAGAAACGTGTATCCCTGTGCTTGTAAGCTGAGAGATATATTTGGGAACTGGTCAATCTCATCCAACAACAACCATCACAGCTAGGTCGTTAACGTTTGTACCAGTTGGTCCTGTAAAAATCAGGTCATCCAGTTTTGAAAAGAAGCCATAAGAATCATTATTCTTCAAAAAATCTCTAGCCTCTAATCCCTTTTCGTAGCCTCGCTTTGTCGTTTGTCCATCTGCAATTGCTCCTGCAGCATCTGTGGGTCCGTCAATTCCGTCAGTGCCGATAGATGCAGTAACCGCGCCTCGAAGTCCTTCAATCTTGAGAGATGCGCTAAGTACGAGCTCTTGATTTCTTCCGCCCTTTCCAAGACCTGTCACGGTCACGGTGGTTTCTCCTCCAGCGATCACGACAGCTGGCTTTGAAATGGGGTTATCAGCATACAGGATTTCCTTCGTGATTGCTGCGTAGAGTTTTCCCACGTGTCTGGCTTCACCTTCAACCATTGAAGACAAGAGAAGCGTGTTGAAGCCCAGTTTTTTCGCTTTGCGGTAAGCGGCAAGGGCGACAGAGCGATTGTTTCCTATGATCACGTTGTATGTTTTGTCAAAGACTTTGTCGCCTGGTTTCGGAGTCTCAGGTATCTCCCCTCTTAAGCCGACCTCGAGGCGTTTCCAGATGTTTTTGGAAACGAAACTTTTCCGTAGATTGTATTTTTTTAGGATCGAGATCGCATTACTGAACGTGGTTGTGTCTGGAGCGGTTGGACCTGATGCTATAGTATCCAATGGGTCTCCTACAACATCTGATAGAATAAGACTGACTACAGTGGCTGGATAGGAGGCTTTGGCGAGCTGGCCACCCTTCAGAGCGGATATGTGCTTCCTAACACAATTGATCTCATTGACTGTTGCTCCGCACTTTAAGAGGGCTTCTGTTAAGTTCTGTTTGTCTTGAAGGGTAATATCTGTTGCTGGGAGAGGCATAAGAGCGGAACCTCCTCCTGAAAAAAGGCAGATAACTAAATCCTCTTCCTTCGCTTCACAGGCAAGTTGAAAGATTTTTCTAGCTCCGTCCACGCCTTCTTCATCTGGAATTGGATGGCCTACTTCGTTCAAAACTATTTTCTGAGTTTTGAAATCGGATTTTGTGCCCCGTAAAACATTAACAAAGCCCTCGGTGAGGTTATCTCCTACTATAGCTTCAAGGGCTTCTGCCATAGCTCCGCTGGCCTTTCCGCCTCCTACAACGAAAACTCGCTGAAACTCATCAAGGTCAAAAGACAAGTTATCGATTCTAATAGTGTTGTCTACTCTCTGAACATGGGTTCTAATTGCCACTCGTGGATCCGCCGAGTCTAAGGCGGTTTTGAGAATTTTAATAGCTGCTCTTCTCGCACGCTTATCCTCATCGGAAACAGCATTTTCCAACAATTCTTTCTCGTTGATTATCTTCATCACTCTCAGCTCCCTGTAAAGTAAGATTTTGCTGTCTTACCTGCTCTTCCAATGTGAGAATATCAAATATCTATTTTCTCAATAAAGGATTTCCAAGCCTTCACAACTTCAGAATACTTACCAACATTTTTCTTGGCATAGATTCTTGCTAGGAAAAGTAGAGCCCATAACTCAAGCAGACGCTGTTTGCTTTTCGACAGGTCTATATACATATGGATCAGGGCATTTAACGCCCATCGAAGTGCGAAACCTGGAATGAACCATTGTCCAACTTTGAAGCGGAGATAAACAAATCTAAAGATGTCTCGCAAGACGTTTATCTCTTGGAAATCTCGAATCTCCTCCGTGTGCAAGTTATGATGAACAACAAAGAGGTTGTCTCGTACAATCGCAAAATCTTTGCCGTGTCGGGCTTTGAAATCTACACAGTAGGCATGATCTTCTCCTCGTGGAACGAAGGGATCAAAAGGGAGAGATGTGAAGATCTTTCTGCTTAATATTAATGCGCCGCCCAAAGCATGATAAGGCATTAGAATCAGCCTTTGTTGCTGTTGTGTGAGGAATGACCGTTTAAGAAAGGAGTTCATGCCAACTACTATTGAAGTTGGCGTAACCTCTTCGTAGAGATGTCTTCTCTTTCGCGTTGAGATAGACAAGTTTTCGTACAGCCCAGAAACGGCTACTATCTCTTTTCCATCGACTTTTTTGCCTATAAGTTGAAGTGCACCCATCAGTCTTTCGGGTTTTTTTATAACACAGTCGTCATCTAGAAAAACGATCTTTTCCGGTTTAAAAACTCTGTATGCATAATACATTCCGAGGTTGCGGGCGGTTGAATAGGGACTGAAGGATCGTGAGAGGATTCTGGAAAAACTTTTTCTGAACGGATTTAGATTGGAAAGGGATTTTGCAAACTCGAGAAAGGGCTCTTTTAATCCAAAACAAGTTTCTATAGATAGTCTCTGAGCTTTTGTAAACCCTGTTCTTTTCAGAAGGCTCTTCACTTCCTTTCTAACCTCTGAGGAACTCTTATGTTTGTAGATACCTCTGTAAGGAAGGAGGAAGTTCTCTATACTTTCAAAGTTTCCGCGTGTGCTATCATCAATCAAAACGAGTGATATGGAGGTAATCTTTGAATTAAGGATTGAATCTACTAACCGCTTTACTTCCAAGGGCCTGTTCTTTGTGATAACGACAACCGTTACCTGCATGAACAATCATCACGCCTTTATTAGACGCTTACCTCACGAAGACAGGATTATCAGGGACACAGAAATTAATTGCTTATTCACTTCCTTCTTTTCAAGTAATCTCTGACTAGTTTGTTTCCTCTTATTAGTGGCATGGCTTCAGCCCAATGCTCTTGAAAATCAAAATAGGCTTTGTAATGTCTTTCGACATAACGGTGAACGTCTGAAAAGGACAATTTGATGTTCTTCAAGTACTCTACAAACTCCTTATTAGTGGATTTAAATGCTGAATGAACGGCTGAGAGAAAATTCGAAACGTTAAACTTGAGAAGTAGAAACTTTTTAAGAAAATATCCAGGATAGGGTTCTAAAGATTTTGCTTCAAGTAGAGCTACGTTCNNCTTTAGAAGTAGAAACTTTTTGAGAAAATATCCAGGATAGGGTTCTAAAGATTTTGCTTCAAGTAGAGTTACATTCTTTCGATGTTTTAAATGCTGTAGTTTTCTTCGCATATACATAAATCGGTACATGTCCTGCCGCATCTCCGACCATCGCTCTCCTACATACTCTGGGGAATGTATCACCTGCAGCTGAGTGTCTAATAAGAAAGCAAATCCAAACATCTTTGCGTTAACTAACATATCCATATCTTCTCCTCTAGGTATGTAGGGGTCAAAAGGGACCTTTTCGAACAGTTCTTTATGAAGCACCATGTTTCCGCCAAAGGCAAAAGGTGTATCCTTCAATCTAGCCTCGCCTTCAATGATCTTAAACGCCTCATTCATCTTTCTCTTCTTCCGCCATCCTGTCTTCCACCATTCTTTAGGATCGTCCATTAGCCAGTAAGATCCAGAAGATCCTATGTAATATCCAGTAACTCCTCCAACAATCTTACTTTCATCTTTTTTACCAATAAACTCCTTACACTTTTTGAAGTAGTTTTCATCAGTGACAACTTCGTCATCATCCAGAAAGATAACGGCATCAGAATCCAAGATTTGACTAACCACTAACCCAACGTTTCTAATATTCGAATAACCTGTCAAGTTCAAAAAATCTGCAAATTTTGAAATACTCTTCTTCTTGAGATGAGAAACAAGGATTTTCAAATCGAACGAAGAGAAGGATACAATATTCAACGTGTTGCTATACTCCTTCAGGATGGATTCAGTCTTTTCCTGCGCTTCCTTCTCCAACTCCTTATGTGTTACAGCGACTAAGACAATGATGTTCGGAAGATCTACACCTCTCATATGCAGTTTCTCAAGGCTTCTTAACAACTTTGGCAATGTTCCTGCTTTATCTAAGAACGTTGGATGGTCGTAAATGGCGATCGGCTTCTGTTTCAGGGAAAGCCTATGTGATTTAGCTGTCCAATAGGTAGGTATTACTAAGGTGGTTTTCACTTTCACATCTTCCATTATTAATCTGTAGCTTTTCAAAGCTTTTAATCATTGTATTTACATAGGTTTTACACAGTATAAGCATGGGGAAGAATAGTTTTCAGTGCTTTTAGGTGAAGGAGGTAAATGCTTGAGGAGAAAAGGGAGTTCGGCGTTACCTGAGGGCACAAGGAAAAGGCTAGAGTCGTTAAGAAGTGTGGATGTTGTTGTTGGCGTTCCCTCGTTCAACTGCGCGCATACCGTCAATTACGTGATATATCAAACTGCAAAGGGACTGGCAGAATCCTTCTCAAACAGAAATTCGGTAATTATTGTTTCTGATGGAGGTTCCTCCGATGGAACTATTGAGGTTGTGAAAGCAATCAAAATACCTTGGAGGACAAAAATCATTCCCACTCCATACATTGGCACGCGTGGAAAAGGAACAGCGCTTAAAGCGATCTTTGAAGCCATGATATGTCTCGACGCTCAAGCGGTGATGGTTGTCGATTCAGATCTGAGAAGCATTACGCCTCAATGGGTAAACCTTCTTCTTTCCTCGGCACTGAAGGGAACTGGACTCGTAACACCTCTTTACACTCGCCATAAATACGATGGCACCATCACAAATTTCCTGTGTTATCCGTTTACACGAGCCCTTTATGGCAAAAGAATTAGGCAGCCTATAGGTGGAGATTTTGGGCTTTCAAAGGACTTAGTGGAGAAACTGTTGAGTTCCAGTTTATGGGACACTCCCTATGTTCCGCGTTTCGGGATAGACATATTTGAGACCAGCACTGCTCTGGGCGAGGGCTTTAAGGTCAAGCAAGCTTCTCTGGGTTCGAAGGTTCACGACCCTAAGAATCCATCTAGACATCTAGCCTCAATGTTTCACGAGGTAGCTGGGGCAATGTTCTTTTGTGCAAAAATTTACGAGGACACTTGGCGAAACATTAAGGGAAGCAAGCCAGTAGAAGTAATCAAAGAATATGTTCCTACGATTACTCCAGAAGCGATCAAAGTGAATCCTAAGGAAATGTTACAGGAATATACAAGTGGGTTTCAAAGGTTTAGACATACCTACGAGAGAGTGTTGAGTTCTGAGTTGTTGCGTGATCTTAAGGATCTTCCCATCAAAAAAGAGGAGTATTTTGAGTTTCCAAGCGAGTATTGGGCTGAATGCGTGTATTCCTTTGCAGCTAGCTTTAAGAGAGAACCGAATGTTAAGGAACGGAGCAAATTGCTTGAGGCTCTAAGGATTCTTTGGTTGGGCAGAGTAGCCAGTTTTATACTTGAAACCGTCGATTTTAATGCAAGCGAGGCAGAGATAGAAATAGAGAAACAAGCTGAGGTTTTTGAAGAACTTAAATCCCATCTGGTTAATGCATACTAAAACTTAAGCTGAACCTGCATGCTACCGGCATTCTGAGGTAACTGTAATTCCAACCTTAAGCTTAAAGAGGGAACCTATGCCTTAAACTGTAGGTGCCTCTCTTGCAAATAGCAATTCTGCGTTGCACCCTCCATAAAGGGTCAGGCCAAGTTATCCATATTGCAGAGCTTGCGAAGGGCCTGCAAAGCTTAGGCCACAATGTTGTTGTCTTTTCAAGGGAGGTTGAAATAGCAGCTGAAGAAGCACATATCCAGGAACTCAGCTTTCCAGGAGATAAGGTTCCCCTTTTCAGAAATCTTGTTTTCCCCTTTCGATGTTTAAGTTCCCTCAGGGAATTTGACATAGTGCACACCCAATATCATCCCAGTATCTTTGCGGGTAACCTAGCCAAAAAAATGTTGAGAAAGCCGCATGTATTCACCTATCATGGTTTTGCCCCCGTTAAGATTTGGAGGAACCCTGAACAGCGAATGAAGATGGTTGATCATCGAATCGGAACATTTTTGGCTCTCCGCTTCGGCGTAGATAAGGTCATTGCCGTTAGCCGATTTTTGAAAAGAGAACTTGTGGATTCATACAAGTTAGATGACAAAACGATTCGAGTAATCTATAATTGCGTTGACACCGAGAGGTTCAGCCCTAATGTTGACGGAGAAGTGGTTAGACGTAAATACGGGCTAGAGACTGCTCCTATCGTTTTATACCTTGGCAGATTAGCGCCCTACAAAGGAGTGCACTACCTGATTAGGGCTATGCCTCTAATTCTGCAAGAGAATCCTGAAGTTAAGTTTCTTATAGCGGGCTCAAGGCGTTACGACATGTTAAACCTTCCAAGAATGGCGAAGTCTCTAGGCGTTAGTGAGTCTGTTATCTTCACAGGATTCGTTCCAAACAAGCTAGTTCCAGAGTTTTATTCTTGTTGCGATATTTTCTGCTATCCTAGTCTATGGGAAGGATTCGGATTACCAGTGGCGGAAGCAGGGGCAACAGGCAAACCGGTTGTAGCGTTTAAGTTATGTGCAATTCCTGAAGTTGTTGAACACGGTTCCACTGGCTTCCTTGTCGAACCTGATCATCGCAAACTTGCAGAGGCGATTGTTACCTTGCTGGGAGATAAGAAAATGCGTAGAGATATGGGACGGGAAGCTGAGAATAGAATCTCCAGGTTATTTTCCTGGCGCAGGATGGTAGAAGAGACGCTTAAAGTGTATGAAGAGGTTTTGGATTGAAGAGACTGCAGAAACGCAAAGATGTAGAGGCACTAGCAGTTTTGGATATGGATGGTACACTTTTAGAATCCCGCAGCATCGATGTTTTGTGCCGTAAATTTGGGCTAGAATCCAAGCTCAGAAAGATAGATAGCGAAGCCGCTTTCTTGGATGAACATAAAGTGAGTGAAGCCATTGCACGACTATTCGCGGGGATGAACAAATCTGAGCTGGAAAGAACCTTTGATGGTACACGTCTTGTTCAAGGAGCAAAGGAATTCGTCCCTTTCTTAAGGGAGAAGAAATTCTTAACTGCCATAATCACCGACTCATACACTTTTTTAGCGTCTAGATTAGCAGAAAGGCTTGGGATTGACATAGTCTGGGGAAACAGGTTGGAAATAGTTAACGGTGTGATCACTGGAAGAATAACAATGCCGTTGGGGTGGGAAAAACAGGAAAAATGCCAGAAAAAGGCTGTTTGCAAGTTACATGCAATGTATAAACTGGCCCAGGAAAATAGAATCGGGATGGACAAAACGTTAGCAATTGGAGACTCTAAAAGCGATTTTTGCATTATCGAAAAAGCCGCAATAGGGGTGGCTTTCAGGCCTAAAGACCCTGAAATCATTGAAATCGCGGATTTAGTAATACACGAGGATTTTTTTGAACTTGTCAATGAACTGAAACCCTTTTTAAACCGTTTTCCAGTAAAGTAGTCTGAATAAAAATGGAAATGGCTTCAGAGAAGATACTGAATTTAGGTGATTACACCTCTTTTAGTTTAGGAAGATGTCTTAAAGATAAAACGGAAACTATGATTCTAGATGAGGGCGGTCTATATTCGCCACTATCAGTTTCCCTGATTATTCCGACAAGGTTTGGAAGCGAGGAAGGACGTGAGATTGAACGAGACGCCTTGAAGAAGATACTTTCTGAGTGCAGCGAACTTGTTGATGCTGGTTATCTTGACGAAATTGTGGTGATAGATGCTACGCGAGACAAAAATGGAAACCCTGACTTTCGCGTGCTTCAAAACGTTCTAAAAGTAGCTTATGAGGAACTCGGACTTTTCAGAGAGCAAGTAGATCTGCTTAACAAGTATGGCAGCGAGAATGAGAAGGGAAAACGAGGATTAATCGACTTTTTCATCAAAGTTGTACATCAATTCGACGATAATATTCCAAAGGTTCTGGCCAAATTTGGAGTCTTTGGAGTCACAGGTTTTTTCGGTGTTCCCTATGGCAAGGGAGCGGGATTGTGGCTTTCTGTACCTATAACTGAAGGAGATGTGTTGTGTTTTGTCGATTCAGATGTCATGAACTTCAAGAAGGAATTTGTCACTGCTTTATGCCATCCAATCGTCTACTCATGGAACCTTAGAGAGGCGGCAATAAAGTTCGTCAAAGCATACTTCACGAGATTGACGAAAACTCCTGATCTTCCCCCTGAAGAGGCTATTCTAGGAGGACGAGTCTGCCGTTTATTTGCAATTCCTCTCATACGATCCGTCACGAGTTCTTTAAATCTATATACCCCTTTGAAAACGATCAAGTATCCCCTTGCAGGAGAGTTCGCGCTTTCACGGGACACCATTGAAGAACTGGACCTGTCAGCGGCATACTCTGTTGAAATGTATCTGTTATTCCAGTTGCTCGACCAAGTTGGAAGTGCTTCTATGGCTCAGGTAAATCTGAAAGTTTACAACCATATCGGCCAAAAATTCCCAAAACTGGAAAACCTAGCTCATCAGGTTGGATCATGCATTATCGAAAGAACAATTGAAAAGAAAAAGAAACCTCTCACTGACGGTGAGAACAAGCAGATTCTTCGCTTATATCAAGAAAACGCGGATCAAATAATCAAGAAATCTAAAGAGCTGATTTCCAACCTCAAAGAGAACCAAGAACTGGATTTTCCCGAGAAATTAGTGTATTCTAAGGAAGAAGACGAAGAACGTCTTCAAAGCTTCCTTCAGGTGTTGGAAAAGATTCTAAGAAGGAAAAGGAGACAAAAAGTTATTATGCTCCCTTCTTGGGGCATGATAAGGAAGAAGACAGGGAACTACTTCATTCTTAGAGAATTACTTAGAAGAAGAAGCAAACAAAGTACGTGGTCTCGGTTGAAAGAGTGTGGCTTAATAAGTCGACCTCCACCTTTAGAAAGATAACTCAAGAAGAATTGCAGTCTAAATCTTTGGAAGTGTAATAAAGATTAAGATCGCCATTATCCATTACACGTGTCCTGAAGCTGAGAAAGGTGGAGTTACAACAGTCATTAGAAATCATGCATTTCACCTGACGAAGCTTGGAAATGAAATGACAATCATCTACGGCAAAGGAGGAGGGCTAGAAGGAGTAAAAGAAATCCATATTGAGGAACTCAACCCAGATCACTATGAAATATCAGAGCTCCAAAGAAAAATACTCACCAGAAAACTTGATGAATCTGTCAGAAAAAAATTCGTGAAAACCAAGGAGAAATTGAAGGCAAAGATTCGGGTTGCCATTCAAGGATCAGATATCGTTATCGTTCACAATATTCCATCGATGCATTTTAATTTTCCAGCCACGGTTGCTATAAACGAGCTAGTGGGAGAAAGCAAAAGTAAATTTGTTTTCTGGATTCACGACTCCGTTGTCTTGCGCCAAGAATGGAAAAAATTTCTAAATCTCTGGCCCTTCACCGAACTTCACCATCAACATCCAAACGTGTCCTATGTAACCATTACCGAATTCAGGGCTAAACAACTTTCCCAGATACGGAATAAGCATTACAGATTAAGAGATGTCATGGTTATACACAACGGCATCAACGTAGAAGAATACGAAAGGCTTGACGAGACAACCTTAGATCTAAGGGAAAAACTGAGCTTAACATGGGACGATTATGTGATTTTGATGCCGATCAGAGTAATTCCTAGGAAGAACATCGAGTTGGGATTGAAAATTATTCACGAACTGAAGAAACTTGTGGGAGAAAGACGTGTAAAACTTGTAATCACTGGTCCACCAGATTCTCAAGTACGCGCATATGGACAAAGATATATTGATTACTTGAACGAAATGATAAAGAAATTGAGTCTTGAAGACGACGTTTTGTTAATTCATGACAAGATATCCTTCAGAAGACTTCGTGAAGACAAAAAGATTGTGAAATGGGGAATAGCAGATGCCTATGCGTTGGCCGATTTGGTGCTGATCACGAGCAAAGAGGAAGGCTTTGGATTACCCGTCTTAGAGGCTGGAGTGGCGAGAAAACCCCTTTTCGTCAGCAGGATTAAACCCTTTGAAGAACTCTTAAAAGAAGGCATCGAAGCATACATGTTTGGACTAAGTGAAAAACCACCTAACATCGCTCTCAAAATCTTCAGATATTTCCTAAGTGACATTATCCAATACAATTTTAACAACGTGATAAAGATACACCGTTGGAGCGTCATAGTTAGGGAAAAAGTTCTTCCCTTTCTCAAAGCTCTTAAAGATGCAAGGTAGCATGAGCGCACATTCGTTCTGACTGCAAAAACACTTTTTTCCCTCCAAAACTGAATCTCAGTAGATGTCGCAAGTAAAAATCGTTGTGCACATATTAGCCCGATATATCTCTAGACCCGAAGGCTTCTAGTGAAACCCGTAAAACGTGAAGAATACAGAGCATGTCCATAATACGAAAATTGATTTTTAGAATCGAAGGTGAAAGAAACCTTGCCCATTAAAACGTCTGATTAATGTTTGCATTTAGGGTTCTGTGATTTTTATTGCTTGGGTTGGACATTGAACTTCGCAAGCACGACAGAAGATGCAATCTGGCTCATTAACTGGGTCAGACTTCTTCTCTGAAAGAGGATGTCCAGGCGTGTCTATCCAATCAAAAACGTTGACGGGACAAACCGAAATGCAGACGCCGTCTCCATCACAGCAGTCATGGTCTACAGCCACGCTGGTGCCGTGAATCCCAAGTTTTTCGGGAGGCTTAACCTCTCCTCGAACGGCATGTCCAGCATGTTCGCTGACAACTTGAAATTTCTTGAGGAAATCAGGGTCTATAGGCAATCTTTACACCTAGCGCGATAATCCGTGACAAAATATTTATTTTTTACTGAAAATCCCGAAAAACACTTAATTTCCTTGAGGAAACATAAAGTAGCGGAGGCATCGCTTGCTTGTCTGAGATTATTTGCCAAAGATGCGGAAATCCAATAGATGACTGCAACTGTAGATGTCCTTACTGTGGCGAAACAACCCTTTGTGAATGTTGCATTGGACCAAATGCGTGTACTGGAGGCTAATTTCAGAAGATTAACGTTTTCCCTTTATTGGAGAAATAAGAATATGACCAGTCAAGAATTTGTGTGGATGATAGGGGGACCCCAAGGCAGCGGCGTTGACACTGCAGCCAACATCTTTGCAAGAGCCTGCTGTTACGGTGGACTACATGTTTACGGAGAAAGAGAGTACTATTCCAACATCAAAGGGTTACACAGCTACTTCAATGTCAGAGCGTCCAAAACAGAAGTGAGGTCCCGAGTTGATTTCGTAGATCTGCTCTGCACCTTTGACGCCGAAAGCGTGGTGAGACATATCTGGGAAGTGACGCCAAACGGAGGAATAATCTGTGATGAAGCAGTTTTGAACACCAAAATCTTGGACATTCCAACTTTGCCACCGCCATTTCGAGCGGAATTTAAGGAAACTTTGAAGAAGAAGAGAGTTAAGGCCGAGACAATAAGCGACCTTCTTAAGGAAGCTGAGAGAAACAAAGTACGCATATTCGCTGTTCCCTACATGGATCTGCTTAAGGATATAGCCAAGGCGATTGGTGAATCCAAACTTAGCAAGCTCACCAGAATGATAAACGTTCTGTCCCTAGGCATATCCTTCGGGCTTCTCAATTACAACAAATCTCTAGTCAGGAAGGCAGTCAGCGCCATTTTCGCCGAAAAACCCCGCGTCATCGACATGAATATGATTGCCTTGGATAAGGCGTACGGTTACGTTGAAGAAACGTTTGCTGACGATTTCAACTATAAACTAGAGACTAGTCAGATCGACGAAAAAAGAATCTTGCTGTCTGGATTTCAAGCTGTAGCTTTAGGCAAACTTCTCGGGGGATGCCGGGTTCAAACCTACTATCCCATTACGCCAGCTGCGGACGAAAGCGTGCACTTGGAAGCCAACGAAATTTTCGAGTTATTCCCTGAAGTTGCTGATGGAGAAAAGAAAGGCTCTATTGTCGTTATGCAGACAGAGGATGAAATCGCAGCCATCAACATGGCTTCAGGTGCCGCGCTTACAGGCACCAGAGCCGCCACAAGCACTTCTGGTCCAGGCTTTTCCCTAATGGTTGAAGGCCTAGGCTGGGCAGGAATAAATGAGGTGCCAGTGGTGATAAACTACTATCAGCGAGGTGCTCCTTCCACTGGATTGCCGACAAGGCATGGACAAGACGACCTTAGGTTCGCCATACACGCTTCTCATGGAGAGTTTCCGCGGATCGTCTTGGCTTCTGGCGACACTGAGGAATGCTTCTACGATGCTATTCGAGCGTTCAACTATGCTGAAAGGTATCAGATGCCTGTCATTCACTTAATTGATAAGGCAATTGCCAATAGTACGAAGAGCTACAGAATATTTGACACAAGGCGAGTGAAGATAGGCCGTGGACAACTGTTTGAAGCGAAAAAAACTGAGCAGTACAGGAGGTTCGAGTTCACTGAGTCAGGCATCTCCCCGCGAATTCCGCTGGGGACCCCAAATGCTGTTTTCTGGAACACTGGCGACGAGCATGACGAGTTTGGTCACATAAGTGAGGAGCCCCTAATGCGAACGCGTATGATGGAAAAGAGAATGAAAAAATTAGAATTGGTCGACCGAGAAGTTCCCTTTAACGAAAGAGTTAACTTTTTCGGCGACCCTGAGGCTCCTGTGACTATTATCAGTTGGGGTTCTCCAAAGGGCGCCATTTTAGAAGCTGTGGAAAGATTGAGTCAAGAAGGCTGGAAGGTTAATTTCCTTCAAGTTCGTATGATTCATCCGTTTCCCAAAGAGTACGTTTCTGAGGTGTTGAAAAGGGCTAAGAAGAGGATTGATGTAGAAATGAACTATTCTGGGCAATTGGCAAGTGTGATTAGGGAGCAGACAGGCGTGGTCATGGACAACTATGTCTTAAAATACAGCGGGCGCCCCATGTCTTCAGATGAACTCTACGACGCTGTTAAGTTGATATTACAGAAAAAAGCGCCGAAAAGGCAGGTGTTAACCCATGGCACTTAAAATGTCTGATTATCGAACAAACGTTTTCGTGGACTGGTGTCCAGGATGCGGAGACTTCGGAATTCTCACATCCTTGCAGATGACTCTAGCTGAGTTACAATTTCCCCCTCACAAAGTGGCTATATTCTCAGGCATTGGGTGCCATGCAAAAACCCCGCATTTTGTAAACGCTTATGGAATTCACACGTTGCATGGCAGAACGCTTCCCTTTGCCATAGGAGCAAAATTGGCTAATCCAGAACTTGAAGTAATCGCTGTCGGGGGTGACGGCGACGGACTTGGAATAGGCGTGGGACATTTCGTTAACACTGGAAGAAGAAACATAGACATCACCTATCTCATTCACGATAATGGAGTCTACGGTCTAACCAAGGGACAGGCTTCGCCAACGCTTAAGCTTGGTTTGCAGACAAAGTCTCTTCCGAAGCCTAACATAAACGACGCCGTTAATCCTATAGCCCTCGCGTTAGCGTCGGGTTACACGTTTATAGCCAGAGGCTACGCCTACGATGTAGGGCATTTAAAAGAAATGATAAAGAAGGGCATACACCACCGAGGACTAGCCCTAGTGGTCATACTTCAGCCATGCCCAACCTACAACGACATCAACACCAAAGAATGGTATGCTGGCGCAGACCGCATAGACCCCGCCACTGGAAAACCCACGTCCAGGCTTTATAAGCTGGAAGAAACAGGGTACGACTCTGTCGTGCACAGCCCTGAAGAAGAATTCTCAAAAACTGTATCAGCCTTGGAGAAGGCGAGGGAATGGGGAGACAAGATTCCCTTAGGTGTTTTCTACCAAAACGAGACCATACCCACCTATGAAGACCGCATCTCCAAACGGATACCACATTATAGGGAAAAGCCTCCGGCAAAGCAGAAAATCTGCAACGATGTGGGAGTTCCTACAACAAACTTGACAGCGCTATTCGAAGAGTTAAGGGTTACATAGCCAGTTATCTAAAGTCTAGAAGACATTCCCAGCAGACTACATTGCAACAATAATTTTTCCTCAAGGGGACAAGTCAGCAAAGACAACTCTCTATCTCAAGCTTATTAAATCAACCTCTAGAATTATAGATTTCACGGAACGGAAGTCGAAAAATGTCGGGTGAACTTGTCTTTATGGGTTTAGGTCTCCACGATGAGAAAGACCTTTCTCTTCGAGGACTGGAGACATTAAAAGAGGCAGAGATGGTCTTTGCGGAACTTTACACAAGCCTGATGCCCGAATTTTCCATTTCGAAATTTGAAGAATTAACCGAAAAGAAAATTTCCTTGGTTTCTAGACATGACTTGGAAGAGGAAGCTGGACAAAAAATTTTAGATGCAGCAAAAGAGGGTAAAACTGTTCTGTTGGTTCCAGGCGACCCTTTAATAGCTACTACTCATGTGGATCTGCGAATTCGCGCTGAAAAACAAGGGATCAAAACAAGAATTATCCATGGAGCCTCAATTATCTCTGCAGTTATCGGCTTGTCAGGGCTACAGAATTACAAGTATGG
>JABAOH010025854.1_pt2 | contig 15332 bp, 16 predicted proteins | sample 7062181 | NCBI WGS metagenome assembly JABAOH01 (sample SAMN14538630, study PRJNA623070) | marine sediment metagenome | biome: marine biome [ENVO:00000428]; feature: marine pelagic biome [ENVO:01000023]; material: deep marine sediment [ENVO:00002113]; isolation source: pool of 5 deep marine...
CCCTATTCGACGCTGTGGGAATTCGTTTCAAGTCCTTGCCAATAACCCGCGAAAAGGTCCTCGCAGCTCTGAAAAAATGAAATCCTTGAGAAGTTACTTCGGTCAGATGCGGTAATTCTGGAAGGGGAGAACCCATGGCAAAGATAATGCAATCAGCGAAATTGGTCACTACAATCTGGTTAGAAGAGAATTTAGAGAACCCATCTATCCGAATTGTCGAAGTAAGTGACATGCGAGACCCAAGGATATATTTTGAAGGACACATCCCCGGGGCCGTTTATTGGCCGTGGCAAGAAAGTCTGTGGCATCCCACGGACCGCGAATTTGTATCACCGGAGGACTTTTCCAACTTGATGGAAAAAAGCAGCATCGGGCATGATACGACTATCATCTTTTACAGTCAATCCCCTCAATACACGACCTATGCCTTCTGGATTTGCACCATGAGGGGGCACTCCAATGCCAAGATTCTCAACGGAGGCCGTCCCCTCTGGATACGTGAAAACCGACCTATGACCAAAGAACTTCCCAAAATAGAACCCGTAGGCTATCCCATGAGGGAAATCGATGAGAGATGGAAAATCGGAAGAAAAGAGGTCCTTGCCGGCCTAGATAATCCGGATAGAGTACTTCTTGATTTGAGGTCAAGGGAAGAATACGTCGGTGAAAGGGTCTCCCCAAAGATAAAGGTCTTCGAGGACGTGGATTTTGGGGCATATCGAAAGGGACATATCCCGGGCGCAAGACACCTCTTTTATGGCGAATTCTTCAATGAAGACGGGACATATAAAACCCTGGAAGAACTTCAGGAATCATTTGATACGAGAGGAGCAACTCGGGACAAGGAAATCGTAACTTACTGCAGGTTGAGTCACCGTGCATCCATGGGGTGGTTTGTCGCGGTGCATCTACTGGGATACAGCAATGTGAAGGTTTATGATGGGTCATGGACCGAATGGGGAAACATCGTTGGCTATCCCATTGTAAATGAATCCCTGAAATAGAAAGGCGCACCTCATATTCGGCAGCTGACCAGGTACTGAATCCCCTACCCCATCAGAAGTCCGTGGGTTGAAATGCAAAGGAGAAAGCGCCGTGCTTCAAGTGAGCGACCACCTGTATGCGGAGACGGCTTACAGCTGGGCGAACGTTGGAGCCGCTGTTACAGAGGCTGGAGTAGTGCTCATTGACTGCCCGGTGCGGCCATCGGAGTCGAGAATCTGGCAGAAGGAACTTCGCGCCCTCAGCCCGCTTGGGCTCTGTTACCTTATCGCCACGGATTTCCACGGCGACCATACCACAGGCGCTGCCTTCGTAGAGGGTGTGATTTTCATCGCGCCACAATTCGTGTACAGAGAGGTTTCCAAGGACACGAACGCCTTTGTTAAAAAAATCTTCGTCGAGACTCTTCGAGATGAGGGCCACACCGATGAAGTGGCCGAAATTGAGGAGGCGGCTGTCCCGCTGCCGCAGATATGCTTCGAGGACAACCTGATCCTCCATCTGCATCCCCTCACCCTAGAGATCCGCCGATTGGGTGGCCACTCACCCGCTTGCAGTGTGGTTTACATTCCGGAAGAAGGAATTCTCTTTGCTGGTGACGTGGTGATCAACGACCCGTGCCCGGGCATGCGGGATGCCAATGTGGCCCAATGGCTGCAGGCTCTATCTTGGATCGAAGAACTGGACGTTGAAACAATCGTTCCCGGACACGGTGATCTCTGCGGCAAGGAGGTGGTGCGGGGGCTCAAGGATCGTCTCCGTGGGATGCGGGGGGCCATGGAGAGGCTGGTGCGGGAAGGCCGGAGCAAAGCCGAAGCAGTGGTGGACGGTTCCTTCGAGAAATACTTCTTTGCTGACACCTCGCGTGGTGATTACTGGTTGCAGCAACGGAAGGACACCTTCCGTGAGGGGTTGGAGAGATTGTACGACGAGGTAAAAGGAGGTTGAGAGATGCGTGTGGAGGAGCGAAAGCTGGGCCGGATCTTCCAGTTGGTTTTCGATGAGGGCGACGACTTTTTCGGGGAGTTAAACCGCTTTGTCAAGAAGAAAAACATCCGGATTGGCTCCGTATTTGTCTTCGGGGCGCTGAATACCACCGATATGATCACGGGTTTCCGGAGCATGAAGGGTTACGATGTGGATCGGCGGCATTTCGACGACAGGCGCGAGCTCTTGGGTGTAGGGAACATCACCTGGCCCGAGAAGGCTCCTGCAGCGCTGGGCAATGCTACCTGGAGCGAGCCCCAACCTTACGTCCACATCCATATGGCGTTGAGCGGCGGTCCTGGCAAGACTGAAGAGGTTCTTGTTGGACACTTAAGTGGTGGTCAAATCCAGGGAATATTCGCAGACATTTACGAGTTTGTGTGAAAAGAAGGCCCTCCAGATGGGCGTGATGGTGGGTATTTTCCCTTTTTGTGCCTCTTCCAGCCTTTCTCGATCTGTTCGATTCGGCACCGCAGTTATCGTTACTCCATAAGAGAGATTCTTGAAAACCAGCGCTCCCAGACTTATCGAAGGGTCATGCAATCGTCCTATGATCGACCAGTTCACCCTTCCCAGGCAACCACGGTAAAGATAATCAATCCAACCGGTCCGGGAGGTCCATCTCTGTAGCGAGTAGGCGGAGCTGCTTGACAACGGCCGGGGCGATGGGGATACCGTGCTTTCGGCGTTCGCGGATCTTGTGAAATTCCATCTCGCCCGGGAGCCAAATGCGGTCCGCGCCCTCCATGCGTTTCGAATTACGAATCTCGCGAATGCTCCGATCCATATCGCGTTTGAAGTCGTCCACCGACCGAAAGTTGTCCACACGCATGGCGAAGATCATGTGTCCACCATTGCACGGCGTTTCCAAATCCTTGTCGAAATCCACGACATTCCGCCCGAAGGATGCCCCGTTGAGAACACCCGCCAGCATTCCAATAACCACGTTGAGCCCGTACCCTTTGTAGCCGCCAATGGGGAGCAGAATTCCCTCCTTGGACCGCCGCGGATCTGTTAATGGCTGCCCTTTTCGGTCTACCATCCAACCCGCCGGAATGGCCTCACCCCTCTGTGCCGCCAATTTAATCTTCCCGAAGGACGAGACCGTGGTAGCCATATCCAGGGCGATGGGCGGCTCCTGGCCAGCGGGAATGGCCACCGAGATGGGATTCGTACCGAGGATCAGCTCGACACCCCCCCAGGGAGGCATGAGATTAACGTTGGCCACGGTCATGTAAATGCCAATCATGTCGTGGGCCACAGGCATGGTAGCGTAAACTGCAGCCGCCCCGGCGTGGTTACTGTTGAAGACACCAACCCAGGCGAGGCCGTTCTCGGAAGCCTTTTGAATGGCGAGATTGGTGGCGGCGGTCATCACCACGTGACCCATCCCGTGATCCCCATCGACCAGGGCCGTCACCCCGTTCTCGCGCACGGCGTGAACGTGGGGCCGTAAGTTCATGCCTCCCGCCCTGATTCGCCGGCAGTACTGCGTGAGCCGGAAGATACCGTGGGTGTCCACGCCACGGAGGTCCGCCTCCGTCATTCGCGTCGCACAGGTCTGAGCGTCAGTCTCCGGAAGACCCAACCCCACCAGCACACTGACGATGAAGTCTTCAAGCCGTTTAGCCGGGTAAACCAGATCTTGCTCCTTTACTGCCATCATATCCTCCTGGGTTAGAATGATAAGAACAGGCTTTTGATTGAAAGCATGGTCTGATAAGGCCGCTTGTGTGTAAAGGGAAAGACAATCGCCCAGTTTAAGCAAAATCTCGCATACCCCTCCGTCTCCGATTCTTTCGACCCTTTCCAAGCGTGTTGCATTAAGGGAACGATGAGGTCGTTGGAGTATGGGCTAAACACGGAATTTTTTTATAAGAAATGTATACGGAGGACCGCCCGGTTTGTGAAAAGAATAAAAAAGTAGCCTATCCCCATTTCAGTCCAGAACCGCAATGGCTTCGATCTCGACCAGCCAGTCCGGGTGAACCAGGCGCCCAACCTGCACGGTCGTGCTGGCGACGGGTTCCTCCGGGAAATACTCACTCCTGACCTTTGAGATGGACTCCATGTGGGCGTCGAGGTTCGTTGAATAGACATTCACCTTCACCACGTGATCGAAGTTCGCACCGGCGGCTTCCAGGCATTTTTGGATATTCTGGAACACCTGTCGCACCTGGCCCTCGATGTCACCCTTCCCCACCACGTTCCCATTGGCATCCACCGACGTCTGGCCGGCCACGTAAATCTGATTTCCGATCTTCACAACCTGTGCAAATCGGCCGCGAGGATCCCAAATTCCTTCGGGCTGGATAACTTCCCTTGGCATGTTCTCTCCTTTGAGCGCCGAGCAGGATTCCTCAAGCTTTCTTCAAGCGACTCGGAAGGAACCTGCAAGACACAGTCATACTCCGGGCTTGTCCAGAGTGCAGTGATAAGAATCCCTTTTTGGCGAAGGCATTATAGGATAAAGTCACCTGTGTTTCAAGGGGGACAGCTTCGCAAGAAATGGTAGCAGGAAATGATCGACTTTATAGTCACCGGGGAGCATTAAGATCTTCTTTGGAATCATGTTGACCGCCTTGTTGTTGTTTTACCTCCTTGCTGGGTTTTCTAAAAAACCGGGGAAAGGAACTCTGAGCACAAAATCATAACGTGGTGCAGTGCCGCAGTCAAGCGGTTCTGCGGTGTACATTCCATTTCACTCTGTATGTAGTGAATCGAGTTTAAGAATGGTCGGAAAAAGGTTTTGAGCAGCGAGGAGCGACTTTTGCTGTGATCTCTATGTACGATGTTGAAACCTGTGTTATCAATATAGATGGGCCAAGATTCAGGGTTTCCCCTTTCATCGAGATGATAGGTAATGAGCACCCCATAATTCTCCTTATGCTCCTTCCTTCAGGGTGTCGTAACCCTCTTTTGCTAAATAGAGCACAATAACCAACCCAACGATGGGGTCTGCTTGCCAGAACCCATAGAGATAATTAAGCCCCAATCCAAACAAAAGAGCCCAGGACAAAAATACACACACAAGGGTTTCCTTGGAGTCTGCTACGAGACTCTTGCTCCCTATTGATTTACCGGTTTGATATTTCAGGTAAAACAGAATTGGCATCACGATGATAGAAACGATAGCAATGATTATCCCTAAGAGGCTTGGATCCGGGATTTCATGTGCGTACAATTTCTCGATGGATTCATATAAGACGTAAGCGCCAAGGATAAAGAACGTATAGGAAACAAATCGTACCGCTTTTCTCTCAATCTTTTCCTCCTCCTCCTCTGATATTTTCCCGTGTTTTCTCAATCTCCAAATCATCACGCTTCCCGACAGCGATTCAACAAAACTATCTAAACCGAATCCCACTAAAGCTATGCTGCCGGCTAGTAACCCAGCCAGGATTGATACTATCCCCTCTGAGATATTATATCCCACGGTGAAATACGATAAGGAAAGTGCTCTCTTATGAAGTCTTGAGTCCATCACATCACGATACATTTTCGGTAGGTCCAGGAATCCTAAGGGTTCATGATTGGGGTTTCCAATCATATTCCATATATTGAGCCGTCTTCAGCGCCAGTTCTTTCCCCAAAAGCTTAGAGATAACGTAGAGTGACATATCGATCCCCGCAGATATCCCGGCGGACACAATGATCCTGCCGTTATCCACGATGCGCTTGTCCTCCTGAATCGTTGTATTGGGAGCTGTCTCTTTCAGAAGATCTATTGCACCATGGTGAGTCGTTGCTGCCAAGCCTTCAAGCAAACCAGCTTTGGCCAACAGGAGAGCCCCCGTGCAAACAGACAGCACCAGCTCCACTTCCCGCGAACGCCCTTTGATCCAATCGATCAAGGTTGTATTGTGCATTTCCCTGCGGGTGCCATAACCCCCTGGAACGAGCAGAATATGGGGCTGAGGGCAATCCATAATAGTATATCGCGGATTAACACTGAGGTGATTTCGGGCCATTATCGGTTCGGACTTCTCTGCAACGGTATATACGGTAAAGGGGTTGAGATTATCACCCCTTCCCGCAACCGAAAAAACCTCGAAGGGGCCACAAAAATCGAGGACCTCCACCTCATCGAATATGAGGATCGCGACGTTTCTCGAGCGATTCATCCTGATTCTCCTCTTTTCTCAGCAAAGCTAAGGCGGGTACCGGTCCTGGTATCTTCGATAATACCCGCGGTCATAGTGGAAAGCGGCCCCTCTCTCCCTTGTCGAGCCGTTGATCGGGAGAATCACCAGCACCATGAGAATCTCCCTTAAATTCCGGGTAGAGCTGGTGATCAGTCCCGTGGCATTTGCAGGTAGGTCCCCTCATAAGCGGGAAATGAAGGAATTGGAAGGGATTTACATTAGGTATTGCCTCCAACGGACGACCGTTTCCCTTATTGATTCCCCGGCCCCCTCTTTCAGAATTCGATTATGCCCGGGCAAGAGAACCTCAGCGTCGAGTTGGGCCAACCTTTCCAAAGAGCTCCTCAATTGATTTCCGTCGGCACTGAACAAGTCGAACCTTCCGATATTGTAATCCGCGTATACGGTATCCCCTGGGATCAGCACCTTGTTTTCGGCGTTGTATAAGCCGATCCCTCCGGCGGAATGGCCGGGAATATGGAGCACCTCCCACCTCGAGCCGCCTACCTCGAGGACCTCCCCTTCACTGAGCTTCCGCTGGATTGGGAATTGATAAAAGCCATCTTCCAGGCCATACTGAGACCGGATTAAACCGGCAAACATCTCATTTCCATGGATGATCCTCTCATCGCCCTTTTCCAGATAATCCCCCTCGATTTGATGAACCCATATCTCCGCATCGGGAAGTCCCCTTATGACTTCCTTGATGCAGCCGATGTGATCGAAATGGGTATGGGTAAGAATGATCCTTTTGATATCCTTTAATCCGATTCCCGCCTGCTCAATCTGGTCCAATTTCCACTCTCCTTTCCCAATCAAACCCACATCTACCATTGATAGGTCGTGAGAATGGGAATCTCCCAGGATATAGACGTGGGAATCGGGTATCATCTCATCCTGGCCTGGAATGAAATGGATCCCCTCGATGACTTTCTCCACCTCTCCTCCTAAAAACACCAGGGCATCTATTGCTTTTTTGGGGGTTTGGGCATCTTGGAAAGGACTTGGTCCCAGAGGGATTTGATATCATCCTTCTCCTTGCGCCCTCCTTTACCATGCCGATATGAGTGTTCGTTGAGGCATGTCCTGCACCGGACTTTCTTGATCTCACCTTCGACCACCGCCGCAACATCGTGACTCAACAGCAAGCGACAGCGGGGACAGTAATCGTCTATCAAATCACCGACGCCAACTGAATTTCCCTCCATCTTCCGCTCCAATCATAGGGGTATGTAAAGTCCAGGTATGCGGTGTCTCCTCAAACCGTCATCATTTTTGTCCATCATCGGATTCCTTACCGAAACCCACCACGATATAGGTATTGCTTTTAGGGTCGGTTTTGAGCCGGACTAGGCCCCTCTTTTCGGCGTCCTCCAGGAGGTCGCTGAAGGTCCGGTAACCATGATAATGCTCGCTGAAGGAGGGTTTCTTTCGTTTCATTGTCTGTTTAATCATGGAGGACCAAAGGATCTCCTTATTCTCTCGAACCAGGGCAACCACCGAATCGATCAGGAGCTGAAATGCGTCCTTTTTCCTCTTGTGGAGATCCCTTCCGATCTTGGGCGGGATTCCAACGGGTCGTTCAAGGTCTTCATAGTAGGTGAACTCATCGCAGTTGTCTATGAGCAGGTGAGAACTCGAATCCTTCATCCCCAGGCCGATGACGTGCTTTCCGTTCTCCTTAAGCTTGGAGACCAACGGGGAGAAATCGCTATCACCCGAAACGATGACGAAGGTGTCGATGTGCTCCTTGGAGTAGCAAAGGTCAATTGCGTCTACGACGAGCCGAATATCCGCCGAATTTTTTCCGGCCATACCCCTTTTGGGGATCTCCATGAGCTCAATGGCCGCTTCGTGAAACGTTTTTTTATATTCCTCATAACTGGTCCAGTCCGCATACGCCTTTTTGACGATGATCTTACCCTTTTCGACCAGGCGTTCCAGAATTTTTTGAATATCGATCCTCTTAGTTCGTTTCCCCTTCAATCCCAGGGCGAGGTTTTCAAAGTCGATGAACACCGCAAGGGAACGTTCTGCTTCCGGCATAATCTCTCCTTTCTAAAAATGGTAGCCCGTCATTCCCAATACATATCCTCTCCCCATAACAAACTCTCTCCTCCAATACTATTCGACCCACCAGTCCATTATTCGGTGGAAGGGGAGATACAAAAGACCGCAAAGCCCTTGGATTTTCTCCTCTGTGAGGTATCGATTTACTATTAATGACGAGGCAGTATTCACCTATTTTCCTTCAATTTCATGAGATATGTCAAGACCCGGGATGCTGAAATTTCCTGAGATTCTGGAGAGCACCATTTTCCCTCTGCCCTATGCTTCGGCGTCTGTTACCCCTCAGCAGGTCAAGCTGAGAGGTAAGAGGGGAAGGGGAAGGGGAAGGGGAAGGGGAAGGGGAAGGGGAAGGGGAAGGGGAAGGCAAGGCTCAGGTTAAGGTTGAGGTTAAGGTCAAGAGCTCAGCATCGGAGAGTCACGACGAAGCCCTTCGGCTCCGCTCAGGACAAGCTCTGCTCACTCTCGTCCTGCAGATAACGCTCAGGGACAGTGGAGTCCTCCAAAAAGTCAGAAAACCCCAGCAATGCTAGAGTTGACAGCGGCCCAAAATATGCTATTCATCCTTGAAAGGGTAAGCAATTCTTTTCATGACTAAATCGAAGGACTGGATCCCGTGATCAGCATTCAACACCTGGATAAATATTTCGGCAAAAAAGACCTCTTTATCGACTGTGAGCTCTTCATCGGTCCCGGCGATCGGGTTGGGCTGGTGGGTGAAAATGGAACTGGCAAAACGACCATCCTTAGGATGTTGTTAGGCCTGGAGGCGCCGAATTCCGGCAAAATAGCAAAGCCCAAGGGTTTGAGAATCGGATACCTGCCCCAAGAGGTTATCGAATTATCTGGCACATCGGTTCTGGATCACGTGCTGGATGTTGCCCAAGAGCTCAAGGGGATTGAAAATGAGATGAACAGAATTTCAGGGGAACTCGATAGGGCTGAAGGTGGTGAAACATTGCTGGGACTGGCCAAACGTCAGGGATACCTCTTGGAGCGGTTCAATAACTTAGGCGGCTACCAACTGGAGTCCCGAACCAAAAAGATCCTTTCCGGCCTGGGCTTCCGCGAAGAGGACTTCAACATTCCCATCGAATCCCTGAGCGGAGGATGGATTATGAGGGGCTCCCTGGCCCGAATCCTGCTCTCAGCTCCCGATCTCATCCTGTTGGACGAGCCCACAAACCATCTGGACCTGGAATCCCTTCTCTGGTTAGAGGATTACCTCAAGGGGGTTTCATCAGCCCTTTTGATCATCTCCCACGACCGGGTCTTTTTGAACCGAATGGTGGACCGAATCGTTGAAATCGATGTCTGTAAGCTCATCTCTTATGCTGGAAACTATGACTTCTACCGGGCCGAAAAGGTGAAGAGGGAGGAAATCCGGTGGGCTGCCTACAGAAAACAGCAAGAAAGGATCGCACAAATACAGCGTTTTATCGAGAAAAATCGTGTTCGAAAGGACCGAGCCAAACAGGTCCAAAGCCGGATCAAGCTGTTGGAGCGGATGGACCGTATAGACCCACCCCGGCGTCCCAAATCGATCCACTTCGAATTTCCGCCTCCCCCAAGACCAACCAAGACATTGATCGAACTTCGAGGTCTCTCCAAATCCTACGACTCCCGAGTAGTGTATCGCGATATCAACCTTTCCATTTTACGGGGAGATCGAATCGCCTTTCTGGGCCCCAATGGCGCTGGGAAGACAACCCTCATGCGCATTTTGACGGGGGATTTGGATTTCGAAGAGGGGGAGCGCCTTATGAACCCCAGTGTTCACATCGCCTCATTTTCCCAACGACAGATGGAGCACCTTTCGCCGCATAATACGGTTCTGGAGGAGTTACGGTCTATGGCGGGTGATCAATCCCTTGGGAAGCTCAGGGCTGCACTGGGGGCCTTTCTCTTCCAGGACGAGGACACCATGAAAAGGGTATCCCAGTTGAGCGGTGGAGAAAGAAGCCGTTTGTTGCTCTGCAAGATGCTCATGGCTCGAGCGAACCTCTTGTTGCTGGATGAACCAACGACCCATCTGGACATCCCCTCCAGTGAGGTACTGGAGGAATCCCTTCGGCGGTATGGCGGCACCCTGTGTCTCATCACCCACGACCGTCACTTAATCAACGGCATTGCTAACAAGATACTGGTTGTCCGAGACAAAGGCCTGGAACTCTATCCGGGAAACTTCGATGATTACCAGCGCATCTGGGCTCACGATCAAGGGAGTTCGTCGGAGCTGAAAAGCCGAAAGGAGATGATCGATGGCGAAACAACCACGCGGAGAAAAACCCAAGAGCAAAGGCGGGCCGAGGCGGAATGGCGAAACCGTTTCCACCGGAAATCGTCGCCATTAAGGAAACGACTCGCCCTATTGGAAGAGGAGATCGACAAATCCACTACCCTCTTGGATCAATTTGACCATGAATTGGTCCAACCCGAAACCTATCGTGATCCGACCCAATTAGGGGAAATCCACAAATCTCGGCGTGAGCTCAAGGAGAAAATCGATGCATTGACACGGGAGTGGGAATCAGTAGCGGAGCAGCTGCATGATCTGGAACGGCAATTTGNNCCCGGGATCTCTGTCTACGGGATATCGAGATGAGCTCAGGAGGGTCTCGTTCACGTATCGCCTTTGAGGCTAAAGGCTTTTCAAGGCCCATTTTATTCTACCGATTCCTCGGCGTCCGTCCCGCCTGCTGCGTCCTCGATTACCTGTTCGATCTCCTCGTCGCTCACCTCTTCCCCCATTTCCTTGCCCATCCGTTTCATCCACTTGGCCAGGCTCCTGGGGTCCTTTTCGTCCAGCCCTCCCATCATTGAGGGATCCATCAAGGATTCCAGCCTTCTTTCCTCAGATCGCACAACCCGAATCCTCGAGATGAGTTTCCGTACGTTACGCCCCTGACAGTATTTACATTCAGGGAGGTGAACCTCCTTAGCGGACAAATGTAAGACCTCGAACTTCTTGTCGCAATCCAGGCATCGGTATTCATAAATAGGCATGTTCCCTCCGGATTCTCTATCCTTTCACCCGTAACTCACCCGTGGCGGTCGCCGACCCCTTGAAGCCCGCAAACGACGACAAAGGCATCTCGCCTCTTGGCCGGATTTGGAATCAGGGAAAAGGGTTTTGCCTGTACCATTCGACGAACCGCCCTATTCCCTTTTCCATGGAAACCCGTGGAGCATAACCCAACTTCCCCCGGGCCTTTTCGATATTCGCATAGGTAATGGGCATATCCCCCCGTTGCTCGGGGCACCCTTCAATGATCGCCGTTTTCCCGAGGGCCTCCTCCAGCATCTGAATCAGATCGGTCAACCTGATGGTGCGCGATTCTCCGAGATTATAGATCTCGTATCCCTTATTTCGGGCGATCGCTCCCAGGGTGCCATCGATGATATCGTCGATGTACGTATAATCCCTCATGGATTGGCCATCCCCGTACATGGGAACCTTCTCACTTCCATCGATGAGGCGGGTGAACTTATGGATGGCCATCTCGGGTCTCTGTCGAGGCCCGTAGACGGTGAAATACCTGAGGCAGGTAATATTGATATCAAAGAGACGGTGGTAGGAGTAACAGAAAAGCTCTCCAGCCCTTTTTGTAATGCCATAGGGGGAAATGGGCGTATCAACTCTGTCCTCTTCGGAAAAGGGTACCTTGGTGTTTCCCCCGTAAACCGATGATGAAGAGGCGAAAACGAAGCTCTTAATTTCGAAATCTCGGCAGGCATCTAGAAGGTTTATGGTCCCCTGAACGTTGACCTCCTCGTATAATTTCGGGTAATCGATGGAGGGACGGACGCCTGCCCTGGCAGCCAAATGGATCACGACATCCAAGGTCCGTCCCCGGAATATCCGGGCAATGACCTGTGTATCGCGAATATCTCCTTCGATCAGCTCAAACTGAGCCTCTCCAATCGATTCCTGGATGTTCCTCCTCTTGATTTCAGGGTTGTAGAAATCGTCGAAGTTGTCAAGACAGACCACCTGATGGCCTTCGCGCATTAAGCGCCCACACAGGTGCGATCCGATGAATCCGGCACCTCCTGTGACGAGGATTACCATCATGCCTCCCCTTTTATTCTCCGAGGCTTCTTAAGAATTCGCCCTAGTATCACGTCCCAAAGGTCATTTTAAATCCGAAATTCGAATATCGAAATGCCAAACAAATCCGAATATCAAATGACCAAAATCCCAAACATGTTTAGAAAATTGGAAAATTTGAATTTTGTTATTGTTTCGGATTTCGAATTTCGTGCTTCGAATTTTAGTACGCTTTGTGCCCGTGTAAATTATGCAAGTTATTACTGGGACCCTACGCTAGCTGCTCAGAAATATCTCTCAATGAAATGTATTCCAATGAGGTGACAAAAGCAAGGGTGAATCGGAGGTATCCGATGTCAACCTGTCTCCATGATCTCTTTCACATCAAGTGAATGTCAATGAGGCGGGGAATTGATGCTGGAAAATCCCCAGCATATTGATGACAGCCGTCCCTTATATGCTTGCAGTTTCTTTCTAGTCAGAGAATTTTGTCAAGGATCCTCAGCCACAGTTTTAGCGATACATTGTGCAGATTATCGCAACCAGACCTCACTATTTCCGTTCTGGCCTCTATAGGAATTAACCAACTCATGGGAAAAATGTACGATCAAGGATCGGCTGTCTTATATGGATATCTAAATCAATGACTTTTATTTGGAAAGGTGATTTCCCTTAACCCGTCGCTCAAAGTAATAATAGTACTAATCCTTTTCCAGTTGTACGGCGATTAACCTCCAGCCTTGACCGGCATAGAGACCCGTTACTTCCTGTTCAGCCCGGCAAGAATGCCCCGATGGTTGCAACCGCTAGGAGCAAACCTACCACTTTCCGCTTCGTGAGCCGCTCCCTCATCCAGAAGGTTGCCATCAAGGTGCTCACCACAAAGCTAAGCTGCCCGATGGGTGTCACCACGCTTGCCTCTCCCCTTCTCAGGGCTGCCAGGAGAGCGATGAGGCCCACGACGATACTTGCACTCGTCGCTAAAGCGTGCGCCCACCCCTTGCGAGAGAAACACGGGCCTCCCTGCGTGAGACGGGCGTAAATGAAAGCAATAGTTATGAAGCATAACCCTTGGCTGTGCAGAAGCATAGCAGGGGCCACCCCGCCGGACACGCCAAGCTTATACACGATGTTGAGGAGACCGACGGACGTCATTGCCGCAAGAGCCCAAAGGATTGATGGGGTCCGATCACTGCGAATAGCCTTTCCGCCGATGCGGAATTCCGAGAGGAAGAAAATCGAGGCGGCCGCTAGGAGAAACCCTACCCCCTTGCGCAGGGTCATCTGTTCTCCCAGAAACAATATTGCCACGAGGGCTGTGATGACGAAGCTTATCCGGTAGATTGGCGTGGTCACGCTCGCTTGTCCCAAGCTGACACTTCGCATAAAGGCCCAAATACCGAAAAAGATGAAAAGGGCCGCGACAGGGCCGAGAAATGCAAGGGGTGTCCAGATGTAGGTGCCTTCAAAATAGGCCCAAAGTGTTACCGTTGGAACGAAGAAGCATGCCTGTGAGCAGGTCATCGTCCCTGCTGAGATGCCTTTTCGAACCGCCCTGCTATATATGAAGTCATGGATGCCAATCATGAGCATGGAGAGTAACGCTAAAAGGATATAAGGTGGGATCATTATCGTCTCCTCCGCAGATAGTAGGCCGTTTGGGTCGCATCCATAGAGTTATTTTCCCCACAATCCTCTCTTCTTCTCCTCCGCATCCCTTTCATATACCCTAATTCTTCCATATTAAAGTCGTCCAACGGTCCATGAATATAATTTCTGTAAGGGTTTACATCGTGCTCTCCTTTCTATGTCATTAATCCCTTCAGCTCATTATACATCAAGATTGTCAGAGTCTGTCCTTCTATTGCCATCTGTCCTGTCGTTTCCTCAACCGTCTAATTTTTAACAGTCTGGACTTCTCTCGTTCAGCTTTGAAAAATGAAACCATAGCGAGTTGACCCAAGCCTTGGATTTCCATATCATTGAAATACATGATACTTATCATGGACCCATTGAACTGAAAGGGGAGGAGGTAGACCGTGGCCAAGGGTGGTCGCTTCGGGAAATATGGGGAGCACAAGAGGTTTGAACGATTACGCAGGGGAAGGGTAAAGGATTTCATTGCTGCTAGAAAACCCAACCTTAAGGCTTCTCGCCCCTATCACCAGGAGCGTATTCCCGAGAAAGCCTCCCAAGGTTTGAAGCTGGCCTTGAGAAAGGCGAATCCTCGTGACCTCCCCTTTATTGTCAAGCTTTCGGAGCAGGTCTTTTCGGCTTATGGCCCATATAATGAGATAATCACGCGTTGGGCCTCCTTTCCCCATATTATCACGGTGGTAGTCGAAGAGAAGGGTCAATCGAGGGGGTTCGCGATGATCAATCCGATTCTCGGGGCTCAAAATGAGGCCAAGGCAGAATTGTTAGCTATCGCCGTCTCCCCTGGATATCAGCGGAAGGGAATCGGAAAAAGGCTGCTGGAATATATGGAGAATTTGGCCCGAAACTTCGGAATCGAGGAGATGGACATTCATACCGCCGCGATCAACAAGGCGGCACACCGATTTTTTGCAAAAAATGGCTTTATCAAGAGAGGCTCGGTGGACCGCTACTACCCTTTGGGTCAGAAGGCCTTGGAAATGTCGAAAACGCTCAGAATGGGCCCTTAAGATCCAAAGAGAGGGGTAACAAGCGCCGCGCTGACCGCTCAAGCGCATTCTCTGTAAGGGCTACTTTCTCAGTGAATAAACAGAATGAGCAAGGCTATTCGAAAGCGGATTTCATCTGCCAGGTCAATCAAAAAGCAGTGCCGTTGTTGACCCTATCTAACACTCCACGAAAAAAAACGGAGGAGAAATAAATCGTTTTCCCCCGTTTGCTGATACACGATCACGACAGCGACAAGCTATTTCACCATTTTAAACATAAGCGTGGCTATCGTTTTTCTCTCTTCGGGCGTCGCGATGTCCCACATTTCCTTCAGCAATTCCTCTTCCTTGGTTGCAGGGCATACCTTCTTTGCAAGAAAGTCTCCTACCTTTACGCCCAGGCTTTTGATTGTCTCGTCAGATACGCCGAACTTG
>JABAOH010007205.1_pt2 | contig 15328 bp, 14 predicted proteins | sample 7062181 | NCBI WGS metagenome assembly JABAOH01 (sample SAMN14538630, study PRJNA623070) | marine sediment metagenome | biome: marine biome [ENVO:00000428]; feature: marine pelagic biome [ENVO:01000023]; material: deep marine sediment [ENVO:00002113]; isolation source: pool of 5 deep marine...
CCATGTTCCTGGGGCATTGGTATCTGAATACCCCCACCATGCAGCTGGCGCCACTCCGCAAACTGCTCAGGCTGATGGTCCTGGCGATCCTGTTGCGGGCAGTGTTCAGCGGTGTTGGACTGGCGTGCCTCTGGTCCAGCGGATCCCCGGATCCGTTTCCGATCACGTTCCTGATTTTGCGGTGGCTGGCCGGGATCGCCATTCCGCTCCTGCTGGCCTGGATGACCAGCAAAACCCTGGACATTCCAAATACCCAAAGCGCCACCGGGATTCTGTACGTGGCGGTGATTATGACCTTTACCGGCGAACTGGTTGCCAGGCTGCTGTCGACCAGCAGCCGTTATCCTTTATGATGAAGAGTATGCAGGTATTCTTTCGTTGTCCATGTTGCGAGCAGACGGCGCGGGGTGAAGTGGCCGTGGGAATCGGCGGGTTGTCCTGCGGCCATTGTGGGGGCCAGCTTCCCGTCCCGGACGACGCGCTCCCGGACGGCCAGGTAAAATATTGCCTCGTTTGCCACAGCCACGATCTGTTCGTCCGCAAGGATTTCCCGCAGCGACTGGGCGTCTTCATCGTGGCCCTGGGATTTTTGCTCAGCGCCGTGGCCTGGTACCACTACCAGATCGGGTGGGCGTTTGGCATCCTCTTCGCCACGGCGGGAATCGATGTGTTGTTGTATTTGCTGGTGGGAGAAGCGCTGGTCTGCTATCGCTGCCATGCGCACTATCGGGGTGTCACGCCTGGCGATCGTCAGGCAGCGTTCGATTTGGAAACGCACGAACGTTATCGGCAGCTGGCGGCCCGCCAAGGCGCTCCACAGCAGGCCGCTCAGGATCCTCACCAAGCAAACCGCGGCCAGGTGGCTTCCACCATCGCCGCAAAAGACGAATGATCGGTGATCCAGGAAAGAAGCGCGGATGAGGCAGAACCCAGAACGCCAACTTGCTGAAAAGATCGCTCAGGAAGTAGGACGTCCTGTGCGTTGCCGAATGTTTCCCTGTTTTGTCTCCCACCCAGCGGGAGTCAAGCCATGGGAAAGATTGTCATTCGCCAGGTCGCGTTAGGCGTGGGGCTTCCAGCGGCGCTTGGGACGAGGGCTCAGCGGGGAATGCGTGATGGACCAGGAACGGGAGCGAATCCAGGACGATTTACGGGGCCTGCTGGCCGGGGATGTGCGTTGCGACGACCTGTTCCTGCAGTTGTACGCCAGTGATGCCAGTATTTTTGAAGTGCGGCCGCTGGCCGTCGTGCGGCCGCGGCACGCGCGGGACGTGGTCACCTGTGTGGAGTACGCGGCCGAAAACAACTTGCCGCTGCGTCCTCGCGGTGCCGGGACCGGGCTGGCCGGTGAATCGCTGGGGAGCGGTATCGTGATCGATTTCTCGCGATACATGAACCGCCTGGGGCTGGTCGCAGACGATTGCGTGCGGGTACAGCCCGGCCTGGTGCATGCTGAATTGAACGAGCACCTGGCCAGGGGAGGGCGTATTTTCGGCCCGGATCCGGCGATGAGCTCGGTGACGACGTTGGGCAGTGTGATCGCCATCGATGCGGCTGGCAGCCACTTTTTGAAATACGGATCTGCCCGCCGTCACGTCCGCCGGCTGCAGGTCGTGCTGGCCGACGGGAGTTTGATCGAACTGGGCAACGAACGGCTGAACGAGCTCGACCCGGCGCAACCGCGTCGCCAACAGCTGATCGACAACGTGGCCGCTCTGCTGCGCCGCGACGCGGACATGATCAAGACCTTCAGCCCCGAAGCTCAGGTAAACCGCTGCGGCTACAACCTTACCGGAATATTGTCGGCCGACCGGCTCAACCTCGCTCAATTGCTGGCCGGATCGGAAGGCACGCTGGCGATTATCACCGAGGCGGTTTTGGGGATCGAACCCTTGCCGGCGGCCCGAGGCGTGGTGCTACTGCTGTTCGATCGCCTGGACAAGGCGGCTCGGGCCGTGGCCGAGGTGCTGCGGCAGCAGCCCAGCGCTTGCGACCTGATTGACCGGCGGCACCTCAGCCTGGCCAGGGAAAATGACGTGCATTTCGATCTCCTGATTCCGCCGGAAACCGAGGCCCTCTTGCTGGTCGAATTCGACGGGGAGGACGTGGCCACGGTGCAGGACCGCATCAACGCGGTGCTGGGCCGGCTGCAGAACCGCAAGAGCCATTTGATGGGTTCGCGCGTGGCGCTCGACCCGACAGACGTCCAGCTTTACTGGCAGCTGGCCCGCAAGATTGTGCCGACCTTGTACCGCCTGCAAGGGTCCTCCAGGCCGCTGCCTTTTGTCGAGGACATGGCGGTACCGCCGGAATCTTTGCCCGATTTCCTGACCAAGATAATCGCCGTGCTCAAAAGGCACCAGGTGACCGCCTCCCTCTTCGGGCATGCCGGTCACGGCCAGCTGCACCTGCGCCCGTTGTTGAACCTGGCCGACCGGGGTGACGTCGAGCGGATGGAGAAACTGGCGGACGACCTGTATGAAGAACTGTTTGAAATGGGTGGCACGATCAGCGGGGAACATGGCGACGGTTTCAGCCGTTCGCAGTTTGTACCGCGTCAGTACGGTCCGTTGTACGAAACGTTTCGTGAACTGAAGGCAATCTTTGACCCCCACAACATTTTAAATCCCGGCAAGAAAGTCCATGCGATCGAAGACAGCCTGACGCGCAACCTGCGTCCGGTGGGCCCGCGCCCCCCCCAACAGCCTGGCGAACCGCCAGCGGACTTGATTCCCTTGCAGCTGAAGTGGGACACGCAGCAGCTGGCGCACGCCGTGCGGACCTGCAACGGCTGTGGCGCCTGTCGTTCTGAGTTGTCGGACGTGCGGATGTGTCCCATTTTTCGCCTGGCACCTTGCGAGGAAGCCTCGCCCCGCGCCAAGGCGAACTTGTTGCGGGGTGTCCTTTCCGGCCAGCTGGACCCGGCCACCGTCGCCACGGAAGACTTCAAACAAGTCGCCGACCTCTGCGTCAACTGCCACCAATGCCGGATGGAATGCCCGGCCAACGTCGATATTCCCAAGATGATGATCGAGGCCAAGGCGGCCTATGTCGCAGTCAACGGGCTGCGACCCACCGACTACTTCATGACCCGCCTGGATCACTGGAGCGCCCTGGGTTGCCGCTTCCACCGGTTGGCGAACTGGACCATCCGCAATCGTTCGGCACGCTGGATGATGGAACGCGTCTTCGGGCTAGCGCAGGGACGGAAGCTCCCCCGCTTCGCCCGCCAAAGCTTCCTCCGCATCGCCGCTCGACAAAAACTGACGCGCGCCGCGCGCGGCAGCGGCAAACGGGTTGTCTATTTCGTCGACACCTTTGCCAACTTTCATGATACCGCTCTGGCCCTGGCGCTGTGCCGGGTCATGAAACACAACGGCGTCTCGGTTTACGTGCATCCCAGCCAGTGGCATTCGGCGATGGCCATGGTCACTCACGGCGTCCTCGCCCCGGCACGCAGGGTGGCAGAAAACAACATTAACGCCCTGGCCGAGGCCGTACGTCAGGGATACCAGATCGTCGCCACCGAACCGGCGGCCGCCTCATGCCTGGTGCACGAATACCCCAGCCTGACCGATCACGAGGATGCCCAGCTGGTGGCCGACAACACGGTCGAAGCATGCACGTACCTCTGGCGCCTGCATCAAAACGGTGACCTCCGCCTCGATTTCAAACCGCTCAACATGACCGTGGCTTATCATCAACCGTGCCACTTGCGATCGCTGCAAGTCGGGTCGCCAGGCGAACACCTCATGCGATTGATTCCTGGCCTGACGGTGGTTACAACTAATCATGGGTGCTCTGGAATGGCAGGCACCTACGGGCTGAAACACGAAAATTATCGCAGCAGTCTGCGGGCAGGCCTCGATTTGATCACCCGCTTGCGCGACCCCCGTTTTCAAGCCGGCACCACCGAATGCAGCGCCTGCAAGATGCAGATGGAACAGGGTACGACCAAACCGACCCTGCACCCCATCAAGGTCCTGGCACAGGCGTACGGCCTGAACCCGGAGGACCAGAATCCCTTCAACATCGTGGGGGAAGAATTAGTTGTCACAACCTGCGACGCAAGTGCGAGTTAAGCTGTTCGCCGTGGCGGCCCAGCGGGTGGGGCGCGACGAGATCCTCGTCGATGTCGCCAGCCCGGCCGACGTCGCCGCGCTGAAACAGGCCGTCTGCCGGCAGTTCCCCCAGCTGGAACCGCTGGCCAGTCAACTCCTGGTTGCCGTCGATACCCAATACGCCGATGATGCGGAAGTGGTCTCACCCCAGTCCGAGGTGGCCCTGATTCCGCCCGTCAGTGGCGGATAAGGCCCCCGACCCCATGCCGCGACTTACCGATCAGGAGATTCAAGCCGAACAGTTGCTGCAGCGGGTCGCTGCCCCGGAAGCAGGCGCCGTGCTGCTGTTTTTGGGTACCACCCGCGGAACAACCCAGGGACGAGAGACCTTGTCGCTGGATTACGAAAGCTATCGGGAAATGGCCGAACGGAAATTGGCTGAACTGGAAGAGGAGGCTTTGCAGCGTTGGCCCCTTGTCCATTGCGCCGTCGTGCACCGCCTGGGACATCTGGAAGTGGGCGAAACCAGCGTCGCGGTGGCCGTCAGCAGCGCACATCGACGCGAAGCCTTCGCCGCCGGCCAGTGGTTGATCGATACGATCAAGGAAGTTGTCCCCATTTGGAAACGTGAAAACTGGGCCGACGGGACCAGCCAATGGGTTCACCCCGGAGTCGCAAAAGAGGTAAAATCGAGCCAGTAGGGGGGGATTCGCCAGCGTACCACTGTAGCCGAATGGTAGCTGACTTCCGTCGCTGGCCTTGGTTACCGCCTGGACGATCCGAATTCTCACGAATTCGGCTACGTCAGGGGCCTTGTTCCTCATCTGGCCCTCAGCACACCCAGAACCTGAACTTCCTATTTTTCATCTGCAACCATGCCCCCTCCTCCCCTGATCGATCGTTTCGGCCGGCCGCACACCAGCCTGCGGCTCAGCGTTACCGACCGCTGCAATATCCGCTGCCTGTACTGCATGCCCGCTGCCGATGTGCAGTTCGTGCCTCGAGCCGAACTGCTGACCTTTGAGGAGATACACCGGGTGGTCCGCGTGGCCGCGGGGCTGGGCATCTGCAAGGTACGCGTGACGGGTGGCGAACCGCTGGTACGGCACGGTTTACCCCAGCTGATCCGCAATCTGGACCAGATCGACCAGCTGACCGATCTGGCCCTCACAACCAACGGCCTGCTGCTGGCCGAACAGGCAGAATCCCTGCGGCAGGCCGGGCTGAGGCGGCTGAACATCAGTCTCGATACCCTGGAAGAAGCCACCTTCGAAAAAATATCGCTGCGGCCGGGCCTGGATCGCGTGTTGGAGGGAATCTTTGCGGCCCGTCGAGCCGGTTTTGACGAAATCCGGCTCAATGCGCTCGCCCTCCACGGCCTGAACGAAAAAGACATCGTTCCCCTGGGCCAGTTCGCTCGACAACACCAGCTGGAACTTCGATTTATTGAGTTCATGCCCCTCGACGCGGCGGGACAATGGCACAGCGGCCAGGTGCTGTACGGGGCCACGGTCCGCCGACGCCTGGAAAAAGCCTTCGGGCCGCTGCTGCCCTGCCCACGGAAGGATCCCAGCCAACCGGCGGTCGACTATCAGTTCGCCGACGGCAAGGGGCAGATCGGGTTTATTTGTTCGGTCTCTGAACCGTTTTGCGACCGCTGTAACCGCCTCCGCCTCACCGCGGAAGGCCAGATTCGCAACTGCCTGTTTGGCAACGCAGAGTGGGATGCCCGCACTCTGTTGCGGGGTGGGGCAGACGATTGGCAACTGGCCGACCTCTTCCGCTCAGCCGTCGCAGCCAAAAAAGCCGGGCACGGCATCGACACGGAAGATTTTGTGAGACCGCAGCGGGCCATGTATCAGATCGGCGGATGACTTGGGACGAGCGGCAAGAGGTGCGGCGCATCTACCTGGACAACGCGGCAACTAGCTGGCCTAAACCGGAAACGGTCTATGCGGCCAGCGATGCTTACCTGCGCCAATGTGGTGCCCCCGCCGGACGCAGCGCGTACCGCGACGCGGTCGAGGCCGAACGTTCGGTGGACGAGGTCCGACGCCGCATCGCCAGCCTGTTGGGCTGCGACGACGCAAGACGCATCATTTTTACGCTCAACGGCACCGATGCACTCAACCTCGCCATCCACGGCCTGCTCGCTCAGCACGATCATGTCGTGACCACCGATGCCGAACATAACTCGGTGCTCCGCCCCCTGCGGTTCCTGGAAGAGACAGCCGGGGTGCAAGTCACCCGCGTGGGCTGCGATGCCAGCGGCAGGGTCTCGCCCGACGCCGTGGCCGCCGAGCTGCGACCCGACACGAAACTGGTGGCCGTCACCCACGCCTCCAACGTGACGGGCACCCTGCAGCCGATCGCCGCAATCGCCCAGGCCCTCCAGGGGCATCCCGCTCTTTTCCTGGTCGATGCCGCCCAAACGGTTGGTCATCTCCCCCTCTCGGTCCGCCAGCTGCAGGCCGATCTGCTGGCCGCGCCGGGCCACAAGGGACTGCTGGGTCCGTTGGGTACCGGGATTCTCTACGTGGGGCCCCGCGCCGATGCTCAGCTTCACAGCGTGCGACAGGGTGGCACCGGGACCGAAAGCCAACAAGATCGTCAGCCCGACACGTTGCCTCAACGTTTCGAAGCAGGAAACTTGAACGTCCCCGGGATCGTGGCCCTGGGGGCCGGCGTGGATTACCTTGTCCAACGCGGCGTGGAGGCCATTCGTCAGCACGAACTGTCGTTGGTGGAAAGGTTGAGCGTCGGGTTGGGGGCGATCGAGCAGGTTACGGTTTACGGGCCGGCCGATGTTTCCCAGCGGGTGGGACTGGTCAGCATCACGGCAAACGGACACGATTCCCAGCAACTGGCCGCCGCCCTGGATAGCGGCTATCGCATCCAGGTCCGTGCCGGCCTGCATTGTGCACCACGGATGCATCAACGGCTGGGAACCATGCAAACTGGCGGCACCGTGCGATTCAGCGTGGGGCCCTTTAATGACCTCAACCAAATCGATATGGTGATTACGGCCGTACAGCAGATCGTGACTGCCGGATGATCTGCCTCGGATTTTTTAGGCGAGCCTGAATGATGTCGGATGCCCCCTGGTACAAGGATGGCCTGCAGTTCCAATGCACGCAATGCGGCAACTGCTGCACCGGCGCGCCCGGCTATGTGTGGGTCAACAAGGCCGAAATCGAAACAATGGCTCAGCTGCTGAACATGGATGTCCCAACTTTCGAAGACCAATTCGTACGCACGATCGGCATTCGCAAAAGCCTGATCGAACTGGACAACTTCGACTGTGTTTTCTTTGATAACAAGTCCCGCAAATGCCAGGTCTACTCGGCCCGACCCCGACAGTGTCGCAGCTGGCCCTTCTGGGATTCCAATCTCCGCACCCCGGCAGACTGGCAACGAACCTGCCAGATCTGCCCCGGTAGCGGTACCGGGCCGCTCGTCCCCCTGGAACAAGTCCAGCAACAGGCCGCCGTCATCAAGATCTAAACCGCCCACCCGCCAGCTGGCTGGCAAAAATTCCAGCCCCCACCCCCCCTACCGTTCCACATCGGACCGGTCTGCGCGCCACCGGCCAAAAACGGAGACAGGTAACCGCCTGGGCCGCCGTACATTTTTAGCCCGGCTGGATTGCCAATGAAATTCGGGCGGCTAGAAAATCGGGACGCCTCACGGGGACGCACCACGGGGTCGAGAGTCTTTTTCGCCACTGGTCGCGCGTAACGGGGTCGGGAGTGAATGGCATTAAGATTNNGGTCGCGCGCGTAACGGGGGTCGGGAGTCTTTTTCGCCACTAAAAAACCCTCCATCGCTGGATCGTGGGACCGGTGGCGAAAAAGACTCCCGACCCCTTCGGTTCATCGCGACCGTTCAAAAACCAGCCGCAACGCGGCGACAGGCCACAGCCTCACGCGTCAGCCCAAAAAAAATCGAACCGCGGAGGCTGGGACAAGCGGACCGTTGTTCCGGCGGCCGATTCCTACGCAAAGCGTTGTTCTGCCAACACGGAACGTTGCTAGCAGCGGTGATTGGCCTTGACCAAAGACGGGCGATTGCCTACTGGCAAAACTGAGATAAATCGTGGGGCCGCTACGGCTGTTAAACTGGCTGGAGTTTAACGGTCGTACCGCCGATAACGCTTGGGTGGACACCCCTTGAATATCCCCAGCACAGGGCCGCGGGAATTTGCGCTAGTTGTTATCAAACAATAACTTGCGACGATATGCATCGAGCGGTGGAGATTGCATTCTGCTAAGTCATTACATTGCAACACCTTAGTACGACAGATTCAATCCGACCAAGCCATGCATTGTTGGGTTCATTTGCCGGGGTCCGCCGGTCGTAGACAAGCTTTTATCTTGACACTAGTGCTTGCGCCACCTACACTTGGAGCATAAGAACGGGGCACGTTTGGGATCCATTTCGACCCCCATATCTCCCCTTTCCAGCAGGAGATTTACTTGTGACCAAGAAAGAGATCGTAAAGACCATCTCGGAAGAGATTGGCATGACGCAGCTGAAGACGAAAGAGATTGTTCAAAAGACTTTTGACGCGATTGTGGATACGCTGGTCGAAGACACCCAGGCGAACATAAACAAAGGTGGCGCAGGAACTTTGGGGCGAATCGAGCTGCGGAATTTTGGCGTTTTCGAGGTCAAGCGGCGAGCGGCTCGGAAGGCTCGCAATCCGCGGACCGGCGAAAAGGTGTTTGTGGCGGAGAAATTTGTTGTAACCTTCAAGCCTGGCAAAGAGATGGAAGAACGGGTTCGACAGTTGGAACGAGCCGCCGCCGCCGGCGGGCATGCTGAGCCGAGCCCGGCTGCTGGGCAGCCGTCGAGCGGAAGTATTGACAGTCCACAAAGTTACGGCACGACCTGACCCCTTTTCNNCCGGCGGGCTCCGGGTGGGCCGACCGCAAATCGGCCTTGTTTCGGCCCGTCCAACGGGTCGACCGGCGGGTTCACCAGAACGCGTTGGCGACAAGTTCATGGAGGAATGAGTCATGCGGCAACTGGTTTTGGCCGGATTGCTGGGCATTACGCTGGGCTTCAGTACCGGTTGTATCCTGCCCATCTATTCCGGCGATCCTCAGCGGCGGACGCGACAGCTGATCTTTACATCCGAGAACCTGCGGATGTTTTTAGAAGAGTGGGAACGGTTCTGGTTCCTGGACCAGCCCAGCCACCTCTCACCGTACCGTACGCACGGCGGTATCATTTGACCGCAGGTCAAGTCGCCGCATTTTTACGGCCAGCTGCCCAGCGGCTGGCGTGGGCGTTATCGCAAAGGTACATTGCCGCTTGCGGGTCCGCAGGCGGTGCGCGCCGTCCGCGAGGCTCTGTGCCGTCTCCAACGTACTTGCCGCGGACTTACGGTGCCTGAAGAACCAACCGACCCCTGCTCGCTGGAAGTTCAACTCGGCCGTCTGCGACTGGCCAACCCCGTGCTGGTCGGATCCGGCACGTTTGGCTACGCTCGCGAAATGGAACATCTGGTCGACTTAGGTCGGCTGGGGGGTATCCTACCCAAGACGGTCACGGCGGAACCCAGGATCGGCAACGCACCCTGGCGGACGATCGAGACCCCCGCGGGAATGTTGAATTCGATCGGCCTGGACAACGATGGCATCGAGGCCTTTATTCAGCATCACCTGCCTTATTTGAGCCGTCTTGCGGCACCGGTGATCGTCAGCATCGCCGGTCGCAGCCGGGACGAGTTTGTCGCCATGGCGGCTCGCCTGGACGGCTTGGAAGGCGTGGCGGCGATCGAATTGAACATTTCCTGCCCCAACGTCAGCGGCGGTGTCGACCTGGGAACGGATCCCCGGATGTGCGAGAAGGTGGTGGCTGGCTGCCGAGCGGCGTGCAGCCTGCCGGTGATCGCCAAGCTGACGCCCAACGTGACGGACATCCAGGAGATTGCCCGAGCGGCCACAACGGGCGGCGCCGACGCGATCTCGGCGATCAACACCTGCCTGGGTATGGCCGTCGACTGGCGAAAAGCTCGTCCCTTACTGGGCAACACCCTGGGAGGGCTCAGTGGCCCCGCCATCAAGCCGATTGCCCTGCGGATCGTCTACCAGATCGCCGCAGCGGTCGACACGCCGATTATCGGGATCGGCGGGATCGCCAATGTGGATGACGTGATGGAGTTCCTGGTGACGGGCGCTACTGCCGTTCAAATCGGCACGGCCAATTTTTATAATCCGACAGCCACCATGACCGTCCTGGACCAGCTGCCCGAGGCGCTCAGCCAGCTGGGCGCCAGCAGCATTCCGGCGATCGTCGGCACGCTGAAGACCTGACAAAGGCAATTAAGACCCAATCCCCCCACACGCCCCCCACTTCACACTGACTGCTTTCCCCTCTCATGCGCGTACTTTCCGGCATCCAGCCCACGGGACGATTTCACTGGGGCAATTATTTCGGCGCGATTCGGCAGTACATCCAGCTGCAAACCGAGGACGCTGCCTTTTATTTCATTGCCAACCTCCACGCCCTGACAACCGTGCGGGATCCGCAGGTCCTGCGGCAAAACACGCAGGAAGCGGCGATCGATCTTTTGGCCCTGGGGCTCGATCCGGATCACGCCGTGTTGTTCGCGCAGTCCGACGTGCCGGAAGTCTGCGAGCTGACTTGGCTGTTGATGACCGGCACCCCCCTGGGCTTGCTGGAACGCTGCCACGCCTACAAGGACAAGAAAGCCCGTGGACTTCCCGCAGACGCAGGATTGTTCACCTACCCCGTCTTGATGGCGGCGGATATTCTGGCGTACGACTCGGACACGGTGCCCGTGGGCGAGGACCAGGGGCAGCATATCGAGGTCTGCCGGGATATCGCGGCCAGTTTCAATCACCATTTTGGCGAGGTGTTTGTGATGCCCCGCGCCAAGATCCTCCACACGGCGGCGAAGGTGCCGGGCACGGACGGGGAAAAAATGTCCAAAAGCTACCACAATACGCTGGAGGTGTTCGAAGATCCCCGCGCCCAGCGGAAAAAGATCATGCGGATCAAGACCGATTCCCGGCCCGTGGACCAGCCTAAGGATCCCGACACGGATCACCTTTACCAGCTGTTTTCCCTGGTCGGAACCGATCAACAAAAAGAGGAACTGGCAGAATCGTACCGCCGCGGTGGCTTTGGCTATGGGGACGTCAAAAAACTCCTGGCGGATGCCGCGGAGGCGTATTTTCAGCCGAGCCGCCAGCGGCGGGAGCAACTGGCCGCCGAACCGGACCGGATCCACCAAATCCTGGGGGACGGCGCGGCGACCGCCAGAAAGAAAGCCGCCGAGGTGCTGCGGCGAGCCCAGCAAGCCTGCGGTATCCGATAGTAATCTCCCATGAATATCGCCGGGATCGGAACCGACATCGTGGAAGTCCTCCGGATCGCTCAGATGATCGAGCGGCATGGGGAACTATTCATTGGGCGGGTGTATACCGAACACGAAATTGACTATTGCCGGCGGCGGCGGGCCTCGACGCAACATTTCGCCGGCCGCTGGGCCGCCAAGGAGGCGATTCTGAAGGCCTTGGGTACCGGCTGGATCCGTGGCATCAGCTGGCGCGATATGGAAGTTCGCAACGAATCCGGTGGCAAACCCACGGTCGCTTTTCGGGGCGGGGCCCGTGATGTGATCGAAAGGAAAGGAATCCACGACGTGATCATCAGCATCTCCCACTGCCGCAGCCATGCCACCGCCCTGGCGATTGCCCTGGGAGCAGAAAATTCCGAGGCCGACTGAACCACCCTTCGGGTGACTGTCCGTTCCGGACCGCCGCTTCGTCCCCGCGGCAGGGTGACCGCTGAAGCCCGCCGTGCCCCGCCACCGGCAGCCTTTAAAAAACCCGCCACACCTTTGCGGCGGGCAAGGGATTTGGGGGAAGAGAAACCTGAGCGAAGTGGGGGAGGGACGGGCCGGGCCGGCAGAAAAGGGAGGGGGACGGCGAGACGACCTGGTCAGCCTTTCTTTTTGCCGGCCGATTTCGTCTTGGCCGCCGTTTTTTTGGTAGCCGATCTCTTCTTGGCGACCCCTTTCTTCATCGCCCCCTTCCCCGTGGCCTTCTTGCTGGCGGCCGTTTTCTTTCTGGCAGCCTTCTTTTTCTTCACCGCCGGTCCCTTCGCGGCGCGGTCCGCCAACAAGTCCAGCGCCTGCTGGAACGTGACCTGCTCGACGTCGGAACCCTTGGGCAGCGAGGCGTTGGTTTCGCCGTCGGTGACATAGGGCCCATAGCGGCCGTCCAGCAATTGAATTTTTTGCCCCGTGACGGGCGATTCGTCAAAGACCTTCAGCGGTTCCTTTTTGGCCCCAAACCCGCGGCGTGATTTTTTGGGTTGCGCCAACAGGTCCAGGGCCTGCTGCAGGGTGATCTCCAGCGGCGAGAGCTCGGCGGGCAGCGAACGCGTTTCGTCGCCGCTCTTGATGTAGGGGCCAAAGCGGCCATTCTGAGCGACCACGGGGGCGCCTGTTTTGGGGTCCACGCCCAAATCGCGGGGCAGGGACAGCAGCTTTAACGCCAGTTGCAAATCGACGTCTTCCGGTTGCATCCCCTTCAAAAGGCTGGCATTTTTCGGTTTTTCTTCGTCGTCCGGCGAACCACGTTGGACGTAAGGGCCAAAGCGGCCGACCTTGAGATAGACCGGCTTGTGCGTCTCCGGGCAAACCCCCAACGGCTGCTCGGCCTTCGCCGACTGCGCCAATAGCTCGACCGCCCGCTCAACCGTTAACTCGTCCGGCGGCAACTCTTCCGGCAGGGTCGCTCGACGCTCCCCCTGCTCAAGAAACGGTGCGTAACGCCCCACCCGCACGACGATCGGCGGGCCGTCCTCGGGTGTGCCGATGGGAATCGTGCCAATTTTTTTGGCGTCGATCTCTTCCAGTTTGTGATCGAGCTGTTTTTTCAAGCCTGGCTGTCCGTTGCCGAAGTAGAAGCGGTGCAGGTACTGGCTGGGATCCGCCTCGCCGCGACTGATCGAGTCCAGATCGTCCTCCAGCTGAGCGGTAAATTCGTAATCGATCAGCGTGGGCAGGTGCGTTTCCAAAAGGTTCACCACCGAAAAAGCAACCCAGGTGGGCACGAGGGCATTGGCGCGTTTGAAGGCATAGCCGCGGTTGAGGATGGTGTCGATAATGGCCGCGTAGGTGCTGGGCCGGCCAATCCCTTTTTCCTCCAACGCGGCGGTCAGCGACGCCTCGCTGTAACGGGCTCGCGGCGCCGTCGTGTGAGCCTTCGCTTCCAGCTTTTCGCAGCCCAGCAGCTCGTCCACAGCCACCGCCGGCAAGATTTTTTCCTTGTCGGCAAGCTCGGCGTGGGGGTCGTCCGAACCTTCCACATACGCCCGCAGGAATCCGGGAAAATCAATGACCTTGCCCCCCACCGCAAACGTGCAGCCCTCGCCCTGGATGGTAATGCTAATCCGCCGCCCCCGGGCATTGGCCATCTGGCTGGCAACCGTCCGTTTCCAGATTAGTTCGAACAGCCGGAATTCGTCCGGCTGCAACTCTTTTTGCATCACCGAGGGCAATTCGAAGGGGTGCCCCGCCGGCCGAATCGCTTCGTGGGCTTCCTGAGCGTTCTTGACCTTGGACTCGTAAACCCGTGGCTCGGCATGCAAGTAATCCTCCCCATATTCCGACGATACCAGCTCACGCGCCGCAGCCACGGCCACGTTGGCCAGATTGGTCGAATCGGTCCGCATGTAAGTGATGTGACCGTTTTCGTAGAGCCGCTGAGCAACGCTCATCGTGTGCCTGGCGGTAAAGCCCAATTTGCGGTTGGCCTCCTGCTGCAGCGTGCTGGTCGTAAAAGGGGCGTAAGGCTTTTGCGTGAAAGGTTTTTCTTCCAGCGAGCGGACATTAAACTTCCCGCCACGGATCCGCTCAAGCAACCCCTCCGCCTGCTGCTCGTTCAGCAACGCACGATCCGCAGTCAGTTTCCCCGTCTGGGGATCGAAGTCCTTGCCGGTGGGAATCCGCTGGCCGTCCACTGCGGTCAGCGACGCTTCAAAAGATTCCCCATGCTGAGTCACAAACGTGCCCAGCAGGTCCCAGTAGGTCGCCCGCACAAACGACATCCGTTCGCGCTCGCGCTGCACAATCAGCCGCACCGCCACACTTTGCACTCGTCCGGCGGACAGCTTGGTACGAACCTTCCGCCACAGCAGCGGCGAGACGCCGTAGCCGTAGAGGCGGTCTAAAATACGGCGGGTTTCTTGAGCGCGAACCAGCTGCTGGTTCAGGTGGCGGGGGTTGGCCAGCGCCTCCCGGATGGCCTCCTTGGTGATCTCGTGAAACACCAGCCGGTGACAAGGGACCTTGGGTTTCAACAGCTCGACCAGATGCCAGCTGATCGCCTCCCCTTCCCGATCCTCGTCCGTTGCCAGGAACAGCTGGCGAGCATCTTTGAGTTTCTTCCGCAAGGCCGTGACTTGTTTGGACTTGCCCGGCAAGACGACGTAGATGGGGTCAAAGTCCGCATGGACATTCACCCCCAAGTCCGCCCAGTCTTCATTCCGGTACTTTTCGGGCAAGTTCTTCTTCCCCTGGGGAAGATCGCGGACGTGCCCCACACTGGCCTCGACCGTGAAGTCTTTGCCCAGGTACCTGGAAATCGTCCGCGCCTTGGCCGGCGATTCCACGATCACCAGGGATTTGCCATTTTTCGCAGATTTTTTTGTCGCAGATTTTTTTTTCGCCATGTCTCGCCCAAGCGATCCCGGCCGCGGCCGCGGCGATCAGCCAGGCTGATCGCGGCCGGTGGCCAACGCCCCGCGCCAACGATTCCCCCCCCAGCCATGTACGCCCGCTGGCCGGACGCATACAATTCCCCCACCGGGAATTGGCGTTGCACTGGGGGTCTCTGCACGTAAAATCACGCCTTGATCCAATGTTGCCGGCTTCTACAATTCTGACCATCTTTAATGACTCTGTGTTTTGCTTGTCAAGCCAGTCTGGCATGTCGGGCCAGCCCGTCCTGTGTCAGGCCTGAAATTTTGCCCTTGGGGCGCCGAGCGAAAGTTGGGCCGCTTGGGGCTGCCTGCAAATAAAGTGTTGATCAACCTGTAGTCGAGGGTTTCCCCCATGGCAAGTCCTTTCGCCGTCTTTCGCAAGTATCAGGCCGCCATGCTGGCTGTGTTTGGTGTCCTGATCATTATCGTTTTTACCGTCGGCGAACCCCTGTCTCAGATGGTGGGGGGCGGAGTCGAACAGGACGCAGTGGCCGTGCGATGGCGCGGCGAAGAATTGACCGAAG
>JABAOH010057879.1_pt4 | contig 15328 bp, 17 predicted proteins | sample 7062181 | NCBI WGS metagenome assembly JABAOH01 (sample SAMN14538630, study PRJNA623070) | marine sediment metagenome | biome: marine biome [ENVO:00000428]; feature: marine pelagic biome [ENVO:01000023]; material: deep marine sediment [ENVO:00002113]; isolation source: pool of 5 deep marine...
TAACGCCTGAGCAATTCCTCGCTGAGATTCTTACCCCGGAGTACAGCCGGGAGACGGGGCATGTCTGTTGGGACTGCAAGCACTTCAAGCCGGTTCAGAAAGGTTCCAAGTTCCCACCCAAAGACACCATCGGCTGGTGCACGCAGATCCACTGGCCCTTCTTCTGGTGCATTACAGACTTCAACGTCGTCAAGAAGTGTTACGCCATGGAAAAGGGTGTCTATGCGCCCTTTCAACCGGCGAGATTCCCATCATAAGGATTCGCATGGAGGAAAACGTCCAAAGAGAAGTGGAAACCCTCAAGGGGATGGTGCTTGCCTGGAAGAGGGATTATCTCGGGGGGGCACCCTCGGAGGGGGGGGGTGAGTTCTTGGCGCAAGAGTTCTTGGAAGAGATCGACTCGTACGTCTATCCCTTCGTACGAAGAATGTACGAGTGCAACTACCTCAGCGGACCTGAGGCCAAGGAGTTCCTCGACTTTTGCTACACCCAGGTCGAGGAGCTTCGCGACGCATTGAGGGAAGCGGAGGTCGAGCAACTTCCACAAGAGGAGGGAAGACATGCCTGAGAAATGTCGTGTGAATGTCTGTGGGTTCGACCCCATGATCGTGAAAGGATACGTGAAGACAGGGGAGCGAGCCCTCTGGTGGCATATGTCTGACGAATTACAAGCGGAAAACCAAGTAAAACCGGGAGACACAGTGTCAGGGAAGATACTGGCAATCTACGATGGTGAGGGGAAAAAGACCGCATCCCCGAACGAGCCCTTTGAATGGAAGGTGTCCAAGGAGTCACCTCTTGCGGTCCTGGTGCCGCCTGAGGCAATTACCAAGCACAAGCTCTCGGCGTTTCACTTCCTGGAGCTCCTCGTTGAGAAAGCCGGTGGGAAAGACGCCTATCCGGGCAAAGAGGTGACGAGCGTCAAATGGTGGCCCGACGAGAAGATGAAGCTCGAGTACAAGGTCGCGTACATAGAGTAAAATAGGAGGGTCCACCTGGAGCCTCCTCCCCATTTATCCCCCTCTCCTGATCCCTTTTCACCAGGGGAGGGGGATTTTTCTATCCTTGTTTGTTGCTGACAATGGGTATAAAATCACTCCAATAAAGTCCGCTCCCGCGGCGAGAGGGGGGAATATCAGTGACCAACATCGAGCAAGAGGAGGGCCCCCAGCACCCGGGTTGGCAGCCTCTGCCGAGGGTCCTTAATATATCGGCTCCATTTTTGGAAAAATTCCTCTTCCTCCAGAGTGTCGATACGTTCTCTTCGAACGTTTACATACTCACGGGAGACTATCTGACGGTCGTGGATCCTGGCAATGATTACACGGCATTCATGGACCTTCCCGAACTCCAGCTTGAGCTGGCGGACATTAAGAAGATTGTCCTCACCCACGGACATCCCGACCATGTGATGGGGGCGTTCGAGCTGTTAAGGTATCCGAGTATCACCCAGAGCGGCGGGTTTGAGCTCATCCTGCACGAAGCGGCCCCCCCTCAGCTGAAGGAGATGGTCCAACAGTTGGGCTCACGTGTGACCGAGGTGCGAGGCGGGGAAACGGTGGAGCTGAGCGGCCTCGAATGGGAAGTGATTCACACGCCGGGCCACACCATAGATGGTATCTGCCTGTATCACCCCCTGACGAAGACCGTCTTCACCGGGGACACGGTGTTACCCAACGCCGTCGGCGCGCCGGACCCCTACGGCGGAGGAAGCCTGGAGCACTACTTGTTCGGATTGAGGGCGCTGCTCCGAAGAGACGTCGAAAATGTCCTCCCGGGCCACGGCCTGCCTGTGGCCGGAGCCGGGAGAAAGGTCATCGAGGAGACCTATGAAAGTGTGATGATGAAAGCCATCGGAGCCGACGATCCAATCCCATGGATACAGGGGGCGACGGCCCTTGCCCAGCGGGGCTTTCTCGAAGAGGCGGTATTTTGCTGTGAGAAGGAGATGACCCGCCATCCGGCAAGTCTGCAGGCGCTGGAACTGAAGGCCTCGTGCCTCAATGACCTGGGCCGAAATACAGAAGCCATTGAATTTTTCGACACAATTTTGGCGCAACAGCGCGACCATGCCTTCGCTTTAACAGGCAAAGGCTGCGCCTTGATGGGTATGGGGAGGTACGACGAAAGCCTGCACTATTTCGAGAGCGCGTTACAGCGAGATCCCAATATCAAGGAGGTGCTGGTATACAAAGGCATGGCCCTCTACCTTTCCGGGAGGCACGATGAGGCCATGGACATCGAGGCGTTCCAAGCCGAGTTTGTGGGACGATTCAAGGAAGAATTACGCAAGAAAACGAATCCCGCGAGTCAGTAGGGGGTCGAGTCGATACCCAACAAAGAGTGAGGTGTGGGACTTATGACTGAACTCAAGAGAGCCCCCCATCCCGAGGTAGTGGAACAGGTGCTGCCACTCGTCATCGAAATTATGCCGGGCCAGGCGGGTGAGGGGTTGATTGACGTGTATGAGGCGGGGAGTTTCGAGGGCCTATCACTGCGGAAGCTCTGTGAGAAAACCCTCGGCAAAACACAGTGGAGCATCGAGGAGCAGCAGATATTCGATGACATCAAGCGCCAACTCGATGGCGGACGACTGCTCTGTAAGGGAGGAGATATTGACCGCGCTGCCCTGGAGTATGCAGTGCTTGAAGTAACAGAGAAAGGAGAGAAATACCTCTACGTGGCTGTCCGTGCGCTCAAGGCCCAGGAAGGGGGGCTTTCTCTCCGATCAATGTAGTTTGACGCAAGCAGGAACGGGTCGAGGCGATCAGCATGGAGAAGCCAGAAGGGAAGCAGTGGGATCCGAATTGTCCACAATGCCAGGAGGAGCTCCGACGAGTTCTTGAACTCTCACAGGGTGTATACGACGAAGTGGACCACGGGGCGGCGCTCTATCGGTTGCCTTTGCCCGATTGCTGTCACCAAGAAAGCGAACACGTGAGCTGAACTTTCGGGCTGTTGGTTCAGCCCGACGGCGGTCAAGGGTGTCGAGTGCCGTTCCAACCTGATGCGCCTATGCATGACACCTAAGCGGCTCGCCGTAGGGCTCAGGAGAAATATCCCGGAATAGTTGGAACGGCACGAGACCTAAAGAATGCGGCAACTGTTGGACTCTAATTGCGAGCTTCTCATCCGATCCGGATTCATATACCTGCCTCTCCTGTTTGATCCGGCCATTGAAAAGGAAATCCATTTTTCTCAAAGATCGAAAGCCCTGATGAAGGTCGACGGAAGACATTTCATCCGGTCGCTGAGCTTACGATCGTTGGTGGCGAACTACGAGAAAATCGATCCGGAGTTACACGAGCACGTCCGGAGCACGTGTTTACAAAAATCCTCCGGAACGCTTGGGCTGGGCGATCTGTCGTTGAGCGAAAAACTCCGAACGATAGTCTTTCAGGTGATGCCACATTTCCTGAGAAGAAGCGGGAGTCTCGAGCGACGGAAGCTGAGCGAAAATGAGATTCTAAATCTGATCATGGAGAAGGTCCATATACCGAAGAGATATTACGATCAAGCAACGAGGTTCCTCGATACGGGGCCCCTGCGGCCTATGCTTGACGAGCTGGAAGAACAAAAGACAAGAATCGACCCACCAGAGGATGGGCTGATGTCAGCACTTAAGTTCCGAGAATGGCTGGTAAAGGCATTGGGAGTGAAGATCTTGAACGGCGAAAAAGAGCGCCTGAGGCAAGTGCTCGACCATCGGGAACTGTTCGCTGGGACGCAAGCGAAGTCCATCGCGATCCTGCTCTACGTTGCTGAAAAGGGTGGCCTGGAGATAGATGGTTTCGGATTTTCCAGGATCGGGTTGAGCGACGAGTATCTTATCTATAAGCATACGGGAGAGTTCGCGCTCAAGGATTTCTACGGTCGAATCTACCTGTTTCCAGACTGCAAAGTGGGGATTTCCACCATGGCGTCCCTCAGGCCAATCGTCATAGATTCCTATCGGCATCCGTTTTTGGAGGGGTACGGTTCGGGCCAAGCCATCTGCTTGCGGAACTTCACTCCGCCAAGGGGGTTCACTGCGGGGAACGTGATCGTCGCGCTGGAAGAGGGGATGAACGCCTTGCTGTACGGTTACAGTAGCAGACGGCGCAACGGGTATCACAGCCTTGATCGATTAACGGGTTCGATGCCGCCTGCCGCGTGGGATGACGACACAAGCGTTGAGGACGTGGAGGGTCTGCTGATCCCGAGGAGGTATGTCGCGGCCGTCAGTTTCGAGGACTTCCGCATCTCAAAAGATCACCCGAAGATCGCCTCGGGAGAGGTCGAGGTCACGAACCAACATACGCTATAACCGGATTGCTGCCCGGGGGCAGAATGCGAGAGGAGTGACATGGAGGCAAAGGACAAAGATTTGAAGCGGGAAATCAAAGAAGGGCGGCTGAAAAAGAGCGGTGAGCCGATGTGGTTCTACGATGAGCCCGACGAGCTGTGGCAAGCTTTCCGAAAGGAGACTCAACCGCTAGAGAGGGAGTATCTGGAGATCCGGGTGGTCCTCCGTGACGCCGAAACAGCTCTTCGCGCGGAGCCCGAAAACGAACACTTCAATGCCCGGGTGAAATACCTCAAAAAGAGGCTGCGAGACCTCGAGAAGAATGCCCCCTGGATCTCCGCGGACACACCCTGGGAGGTCCTCCTTTGGGGCGTCCCCCATGGCTAGGTGTAGGGGCGGCGTGGGGGTGGAAACGGGCACTCACGATGCGTCAAACGAATCTATTACAGGACATCAAAAGCGGGCGTGCGGAGAAGCGGACGAAACAGCCTTTCAGACGCACGGTCTTTGACAGGATCAACGCCATTGTCAAACGCCATGCGTTGGGGGAGGCGTTTGTGAGAACCCTCGAGAACTTTTCAGACGATCAAGTCAGCGAGTACCTGGCGAGTAATCGGATGCAGCCGAAGGACCACGTGGAATCCCCATTGTTCTCCCTGTCGACTGAAGAAGAGTATCAAGTGACCATCGCAGTTCTCAATACCGCTCATAATCCCTATCTGCATTTCGTCAGTTCACCCGAGGAAATCCTTCTCTGCAGAGCCCTTTTCGATCTGAACCCGTTTCTCGAGCCTGACGAACTCACACGATATCATTTCGCAACACTCCTCCTGGAACGTGGCGGGGCAACGGAAGGGACATGAAGGCCAACGTTCCGGTGAGAAACATGTGAATCAGGGTGAAGAAATATGGCGGACAGAATCTCGGAACAGAGTAAACAGCAGATCAGGGAAAAACTCGAGGAACTCAGGGAACATCAGACCACCGAAGCGGTCCATCAAATCATCGAATTTGACAAGACGCCCTCCGATGTCAAGGCGTTCATGGATAGGTTTGTTATTGGACAAGAGAAGGGAAAAAAGGTGATCTCGACGGCCATAGCGTTTCACTACAAGCGGCTGGGCAGCGCGCTGAAGCAGGCCATAGGGGAGAACGGGAGGGACATCGACACGGCACTGCGCAATACGAAAACGCCAAAGGCGAACATCTTAATCGTCGGTCCTACGGGCTGCGGCAAAACCTACACCGGTGAAATTGCTTCCCGGCTGATCGGGGTTCCGTTCGTCGTAGAGGATCTCACGAAATTCAGCGAAGTCGGCTACGTGGGCCAGAACGCGAGTGACATACTGGTCGACCTGTTGATCGCGGCTGGGGGAAATCCGCACGTTGCGCAAATGGGGATCGTCTATTTGGATGAGATTGACAAGGTGGCCACCGAAGTCGTGGTGCAGAGAGACGTCTCGGGAAAGGGCGTTCAGAAGGGCCTCCTCAAGCTGGTAGAGGGCGCGGAAAATACCATCGATCTGGGGAAGGAAAGAATCTCTCTTTCGACCAAACACGTCCTCTTCATTGTCGGAGGGGCGTACGAAAATCTCGAACCCATCGTGCACAAGCGGATGGCCTCGCAAGGCCTGGAAGGGGATTGGAAAGACTACCTCCTGACCGGTGATTTCGTGGCCTACGGTATGGAAAGGCAGCTCATGGGGAGGTTCCCTGTACGGGTGGTCTATGATCCCCTGTCGGTGCCTGATCTCAGGAACATCATGATCGAAAGCGAAGACAGCCCCTTGCGGGCGTATACCAACGACCTCAGAGCATGGGACATCGACTTGCAATTCACAGAGGACGCCTTAACGGAAGTCGCTCACCGGGCTGAACACGAGGGAACAGGGGCTCGAGGCTTGATCAGCATTCTGCACCGAGTCCTTTTAGATGACATGTACCGACTCCCCGGAAGCTTTACCGGAGAACTCGTAGTGGACAATGGTTACGTGAGGGAGAAGTTGAGGTGAGATTCAAGAGCCTGTCAGAACTGAAACGGCCGGACTTCTATGAGCGAATGCTGGCCACATTACCACAAGCCATTGCGACGGCCGAGTACGCCATGGCCAAGGCCTTTAAGATCAACGAGCTTGTCCGCACGGTGCACCAAGGGAGCTATGAATGGTACGGATATACGATTGCGGACAGAGACGATCCCGAAGTGATCGTCGATGTCGGATTGCCGAAGAACAATCAGAACCTCGTTGAGTACACGAGCATCGCGCCCGAAAGTATTGCCGCCTACCAGGAATCGCTTCCTACGGACAAGGTCATCAATGGATGGATACACTCCCACGGCAGTCTCGGCTACAAGCGATTCTCCAGCACGGATGAGCAAAATCAAGTCACCGTGCTGCGTTATGTCACCGCCCTCTTGCGAAAGCCGGTGGCGAAGAAGGAAGTCGTGATCAAGGACCTCGTATTGTTAGTCAAAGATCGATGTACTGAGGAGGACTTTGCCAAGGGCAATGTGTCGCTGATAACGGATGTGCCCATCAGGGAAGCCAATATACTGGAGACTATTTATGGGGGCTTCTGTTATGCCATTGTTATTGGGGATAATGGGTGGCATGAACAGGCAATCCACTACAGAACGCGGGGCATCCTTTCTGGCCAAACAACCGAGGAAGGCAAGGAAGCGGAAATAATCCTCGTAGACACCGGTCGGTCCCTGGAGCGGTGGGAGGTGGAGGTGCTCGCCGAGGAGGTCAAGACGAACATCCAGCCCATGACCTGGACCCCAGAACGCTTTGAAAAGGAGGCCACATAGGTTAGACGGTAAGCTCGCTGTAGATACAGAGTGAATCACAAACTTCTGTGGATAGCAAGGAGGGCTGCAAATGAAGGAAGAAAAACCACCAGAGGACGTTCAACATTACACTGCAGAACCATTTGTAGACTCGAAGATCGAGAAGCCGCCAGTGGGGGCCTGGATTGACAAGGAAGTCGTTTGTCGAGACTGTATGACGGCGTCCGAGGAGATAACGATGAGGAGGGGTTTCATAGACTTTATATCCGTCATAGAATCTGAGGAAAAGGGGTATGTCTGCTCTCGGTGCTCTAAGAAAATCTCCACCGGGTCGTAGTCCTGGGACCCTTGAGTGTTGTACAGTGTGAAGCTGAAATCTAATATCAGAAGCCATGCTGCTTACGGGAAGACTTGATCGGCAATTGCGGATAGAGGGCTGGAACCAGGCCGCCTTGGACACCGCAAGGATCGGCGTCGTGGGTGACGATGATCTGCTCGCATCACTGTACCTCCTGTCCGCATCGGCCCTCGGCGTGAATAATATCGTGGTCCTCGCTCCGAGGCTGGATGGTAAGCTGCGTGACATGGCGCTGAAGATCAACCCGGCCCTCAACCTGGTGTATGTCGAGGGGTACTATACCCACCCGGTCCTGGATGATGTCTTTGTCGGATGCGACGTGATTGTTGACTTGTGCCACTACGCGCTAGCCAACAAGCTCCTCCTGGAAAAAGGCTTCCGGAAAGGGATTCCGATTGTCAGAGGGTTCTGCTATGAAAAAGACGGCGAGCAGGGGGTGAAGGTTTTCACCTATATGACGGGGCGAGAATGGCAAGACCTCGAGGAGATTCTCTCCCCCGCAAACCTTCCGGGCGATCATTTTGATCATGGGGTGTTGGATATCATTGCCGCAGGTTTCATATTGGATGAGACCAAGAACATCCTGATGGGGCAGGAAGTTTCCGAAGAGGTGATCCAATACCGACGAAAAAGGTTGAGATCGGCGATAATCAATCCCGCGATCTGTGTCGTCGGTGCCGGCGCCCTGGGAAATTTTGTGGGCCTGGCGCTCGGGTACGCGGGCTTCCGGCGGATGACCTTCGTTGATCCTGATGTGGTGGAGATTACGAATCTAAACAGACAGGTCTTCCTGTATGACGCCATCGGGTTGAACAAGGCAGAGATCCTGGCGGAGAGGCTGAACGATTTCTTTGGCATAGAGGCGCAGGGGCGGGCGGTGTCCTTTACAAGGGATACTGATATTTCCCCCTATGACGTGATCTTCGATTGCACGGATAGCTTCGAAGCGAGAATTGCGGTCAGCGAAAAGTGCCAGGAGGCCGGGAAAGTCCTGATCAGTGGTGGAACCAGCGCTGACGCTGGCCAGGTGGTAATGTATGATCCGGCACAAGGTGGCGGAACACCGGCTGAGGTACTCGGATTGTACGATATCGTGGGAAAGCGGCAGGTCGATTCGGATGCGAGGGGAATGGCGGCGTGCGTGGACCAGCCGAATCCGTCGGTGATTATGGCGAATCAGATCGTCGCCGGTGTGATGGTTGATTGCTACCGAAGGCTGTTTGCGGGTCAGGGGGTCACAAACATTTTCTACGATTCGAAAGGCGACACGAGGATATAACGGATGTTGATGGAAGCCACGACCGCACCGGGGTTGTGGCTTCCCTTGTTTTGAAGAGGTTGACGATTCCAGATGTGGTGCAGGGTTTGTGTGGCATTTTGCCCTTGCGGCCGCCGGCAGCGATGCGTTGCGTGATATGCAAGGAAGAGGTCAGGAGAAGTATCGATGAACATCTGGGCGTCCATCTGCCGGTCAGTGAAGGCGAGATACTGAAATATTTTGAGAAAGCGGCATCGCCGTTTCGGGTCAGGTTACACGCGATCACGTGCGCTGACGTGCGTAAGGGAGAAATATTATTGGGTATTGAAAACGCGAGACTCTTCATCGGGTTCGCTGGAAGCTGCTGTAACGTACCATGGCAGGAATGTTGCGAGTGGTTGGCAGTGCATGAGAAATCACATTTACGACTGAGGGAACTGTACTCACCGCCTGAAGTGAACCCGAACATCGTGTCCCACGTCGAGGACTATTACATCGAAGAATACATGATGCCGGAAAGGTATAGACGAGCTTATGAGGCGCATGTGAAGCTCATCGTCGCTATCCGGAACATGACGCAGCTTCCCCGGGTCATAGCCCTGAGCGATCCCGACGCACGGATCTGCTATTATCTTACTCAGGCATGCTGGTATGCCTCGAACGTGATCACGATGAATGATATGAACGCAACGGCCAACGAAGTGAAGTTCATAGAGGCCGTTGCTGGGGCGATGTCTCAAGTCCGACGTCCGGAGGGCTTGTCAAGTTCTATCCTGGGCATCCATAGGTTATGGCACGATTTCTGCTGACGTATGTTGAAGGGGTAGCCCTTCTGGGGCGGAGGTGGTTTGCCCCTCCGCATCCGAGCGTATGGGGGAGCGGCGCACGACATGGAGAAGCACGCGATGGCGGGTGAGGGTGCCAAGAACCTGACGTTGCTGCGATACTATGCGGAGATGAAGTCGCAGATCGTAGCCCGGGGCGAAGAGCTCAAGAACATCCTGGCTACGCTGGATGCAGGCCGTCACCTGATCCTCGAGGGGCCCCCCGGGACCACCAAGTCGACGATCCTGCGGACAATCACTGAGGTCTGTCAAATCCCGTTTTACCTCGTCGAAGGCAATGTCGACCTGACCCCCTCGAAGCTCGTTGGTCACTTCAACCCGGCCAAGGTCATCGCCGACGACTACAAGGAGGAGTACTTCGAGCAGGGACCGCTGACCCGGGCGATGGAGGGCGGTATCCTCTACATCGAGGAGTTCAACCGGATGCCCCCTGATGTGGCCAACGTGCTGATCACTGCGGTGGAGGCGGCAGAGATCCACGTTCCCCGGTACGGCATGGTGAAAGCCCGTCCGCTCTTCCGGGTGGTCTGCGCCCAGAACCCCTTCGATGATGTCGGGACGATGCGGGTCAGCCGGGCGATCTACGACCGGTTCTGTCGAATCCGCTTGGATTACCAGAGCGAGGAGGAAGAGCAGGAGATTGTGCGTCGTAAGACCGGGTGCACGGACGAGGACTTAGTGAACATTGCTGTGAAGGTCGCCCGAGAGACGCGCTACCATAAAGAGATCAAGCAGGGAGCATCGGTGCGGGGGGCCATGGACATGGTGGCCATCACCCTGCGCCTCAGGGAGGCGGGCGAACGGAACGCCAGGGAGATCCTCACATCTGCGATGCTCTCCGCGATGAGCGGCAAGGTGTGGCTCCAGGAGACCACGGAGCGGACCGCCGAGGCGATCCTCAAGGAAATGCTGGACGAGAAGGTGCTCGGCTTGTACGGCATGAAGTGGGAACCGGGTGGCGGGGGCCCGCAACAGGATCCGCGAGGAAAAGGCTCGGCGGGGGACGAGAAACGAAAAGGGAACGGAGCCCCAAGGGACCGCCGCGAAAGCCCTACAGATCGTGCGGCTCCGAAGGACCAGCGCGTGGTTGAGGATTACTGGCAGGCCATGGCGAGGGTTCAGGATCAACCTTTGCCCCCGCTTCAGCGCATGGTGCGCACGGCTCCGGAGGAGGTGGTCTCCCTGCTCCAGAGCAACCGGGCTATCGCCCAGCAGATCCTCCAGAGCCCCGAGGTTCTCGAGCTCTACGGGTTCATCCACGACATGCTTGATCCCGAGCTCAAGGAGATCGCGAGGCGCTATGCCAGCCGCCTCATTGTGAAACTGGCTTCCCAGATAGCCAACGTAGGGATCAAAACTGGCAGTCTCTGCCGAATTAAGGATGATGGGGCTTCGGACGAAATCGAGATCGATGGCACCGTCGACCGGATGACCGACAACCCCACGAACCGCATCGAAGACAACTTGATGTTCATGGCGCGCCGACCGGAGCAGAAGGCCTGCGTCGTGATCCTGGACCACAGCTACTCCATGAAGGGTGTCAAGATTGCCATGGCTGCTCTCACGGCTGCGACCATCGCCCTCCACTTCAAACAGGATTATGGCGTCGTCGTCTTCAGCACGAATGCTGAGGTTCTCAAGGGGATCAACCAGTACAAAGCACCCACCCTCATAGCCGAGGAGATCCTCTCCCTCTATCCCCACGGCTATACCAACATCCGCCAGGCCCTTGAAATGGGCATAGGGGAGATGGAGGGCTACAAGAAGAAGATCGGGATCCTGCTGACCGATGGGGATTGGACCTGCGGGGGCGATCCCTTACTTGTGGCGCCTCTATTCAATAAGCTGCACGTGATCGGGCTGGAGGAGCCTGAGACCCGTGATGAGACGTACCAGGACCGGATGTCTCGGCAGTATTACGCCACCCGAGTTCAGATGATCGCGCGGGAGGGACGGGGGCACTTCTCCCGCGTCCACAGCATTGACGGGGTCCCGCTGGCGATTACTCGCTGCCTCACCGCCTAAAGCGAAGTTTCTGCCCAGAAGGGTATCCGCCTCTCGATCGGAATCCAATGAAAGCCAATCCACCCGACGATTGTTTCTCAATCCTCGCTGGGCGAAGGCCAAAGGGTGTGCAGGAGTCGCCATGGATAGGAACCAGCTAGACTCTCATGGGTCCATTAGACTCGCAACGGAAAGCGATTTGGATAGAATCTTGGAGATTGAGAGAGTTTCATTTGCGATGCAATGGGATTACGCGAAGTTTAAGGCGGCATTGAACGACCTTTTTTTAGTTTTCGAAGACAAAGAAATATTGGGTTTCCTGAGTGCCTGTTGCGTTGAACTTGCAAAGCAGGCCATTATAATGAGAATCGCAGTGCATCCTGACCATCGGGAAAAGGGTATTGCTACACAATTAATAGAAGCCGCCCTTGATAAGTTCAAGGAAATGAAATTTAGAGAAGTTGAGTTAGATGTTGAGATTGTAAGAACAGGAGCGATAAAACTGTATGAAAAATTCGGTTTTAAGATTATGAAAGTGCTTTACGCGAATTATGAGGAGGAGGAGACCTTTTACATGATGAAGCTGAAACTACCCTGTGAGGAACACGGTCGCGCTGACTGAACCCGCTGCTCCCTTACTCACCGTGGGATACCGCTATGGGGGGGGCGAGCTCTTCTCGTGTCGTTCCAACTTGATACGCCGAACTTGAGGGGCGGGACTTCTTCCAACAGTCGTGAGCATGTACAGCGAAAAGTTGGTAGAAAATAGTTGGAACGGTAGTAGGACGGCAACGATCCGTGGAATGGACCCGCACTGAGATCAGCGGCCGTGACCTGTTTATGCCGGCGGATGGCCTTGACCTGCGCGAAGAGAGCATGGTAGGCTTACGTAATTCCCAGACAGGTCAGGGGCGTTGAGCAGAGGGGGATACCCTTCGGAAGTCGAATGTCGTATGGCATGAAGGAAAAGCCGCCGAAGCACTACGATCATCAGAACAAGGAGGTTCCCAAACTCTGGAAGCAGTGCACGACACGGGGGCCGAGATCATCGAAGGTTGGGAGCCTCGTGAGACGGAGCGGTTCCGGCTCAGGGTCATCGGATAGTGCATCGGGAAAGGAGGAGACGTCATGGGAAAGATCCCTCAGGAATATCTTCCCTCCAAGGAACTCTCGCCGAGCCGAATCTATAAGCTCCCTGAGTACCAGGCCTACCCGCAAAAATTCAACAGCACCGAGGAGCTCTTGGACAAGCAGGTCGCTTCGGGGAGAGGGGATCGGCCCGCCATCCTCTTTGAGGACAGAAAGATCCCATATAAGGCGCTCCTCGGCATGGTCAACAAACTCGGCAGCAGCCTGAAGGCCCTGGGGATCGGGGAAGCGGACCGCGTGGCCCTGCGCGCCCCGAATATCCCACCCGCCCTGGTGGCGAATTTCGCGGTCTTAAAGATCGGTGGCATCTTCCTGCCGACTTCTGCCCTGTTCTCCCGGGCCGAGATCGCTCACGTCTTCAACAATGCTGAGGTCAAGGCGGTGGTGGTGGCTGGCGCGATGCTCGAGGAGCTGGAGAAGGCGAGACCCGATCTCAAGACTTTGCAGCACATTATCGTGGTCGGCGGTACCCCCGAGCAGCAGGCCGAGTATAAGCAGAAAGGGTATCTCCTCTACCAGGAGCTTGTGGACGGCGGCAAGCCGGAGTGTGACCCGGTCCGCCGCGATCGGATGGATGTCTCGGTCTTGCTGTACACGTCGGGGACCACGGGCCTCCCCAAGGGAACGGCCCATTTTCTGGAGGAGGCACTCATCGTTCCTGACGGCTTCGGCAAGCACTGCTGGAGCGTCACAGAGAACGATGTGATCCTGAGCGCCGCCCCCATCGCCATGGCCGCCGGATACTCTGCCGTGGCCACGATCCCGTACCGGTTCGGGGCGGCAGTCTCCATTTTTCCGCGGTTCACCCCCGAGGGGATGTTGCAACAGATCCAGAATCATAAGGCGACGATCCTCTCGGCGCTGCCTACGGCGTATCGAAAGATGCTCCAGGTCCCGGACGCCGAAAAGCAGTATGACCTGAGTGCCCTCCGGATCTGTACCGGTGGGGGGGAGTCGCTCACGGCCAAGACCTACCACGATTGGAAGGCCAAGTTCGGCCAGGAGATCTTCGAGGGACTTGGGACCACGGAGATGATGTTCGTCTTCATCTCCTCCGCGGCCACGAAAAAGGTGAAGCCCGGCTCCATCGGTCCGGCCGTCCCCGGATACGAGGTCAAGGTGGTCAACGAGGAAGGGAAGGACTGTAAGCCGGGAGAGACGGGGCAGCTCGTGGCCAGGGGCCCCACAGGGACCATGTACTGGCGCGATCCCGAGAAGCAGCGAGCCGTTGTCACGGAGGGATGGTGCCGGGCCGGTGACATGGTCACTATGGACGAGGATGGATACATCTGGTTCCTCTCCCGCGAGGATGACCTGATCAAGTCCTCCGGGTATCGCATCGGCCCGGAAGAGATCGAAGATGTTCTGGTCACTCATCCGGCGGTGGCCGATGCTGGCGTGGTCGGCGTTTCAGACGCGACCATGGGCCAAAAGACCAAGGCCTACGTCCAGCTCAAAGAGGGAAAGCAGGGTTCGGAGGATCTCAAGCAGGAGCTGATTGAATTCTGCCGCGGGAAGGTCGCGGTATACAAACTGCCGCGAGAGGTGGAGTTCACTGACAAGATGCCGCGGGCACCGGGGCCTGGGGGGCCCGGGACCGGGAAGCTCCTGCGGCGGCTTTTGAGGCAGCGCGAGGCAGAGCAAGCTAAGTCCTAGCCAAAGCGCAGCCGAGAGAAGCGAAGAGCAAAAAGAAGAGGGGATCCAGTGACACGCTGGATCCCTTCAACTTTTCCCCTTGACAGCTTGGTTGGCCCGGTGTTTAATTAGCAGAACTTCGTTCTCCATATAGAACGGCTAGGAGGCATCGGTGACGGGAGATCGGGTTCCAGCCGTGGAGAGCGCGGTCCGGATCCTGAAGTTTCTCAAGGACCGGAACCATCGCCCTTGGGGCGTCTCAGAGCTGAGCCGCTCGCTTCAGCTCAATAAGAGCACCTGCTACAACCTCCTCAAGGCGCTCAGTCGGCATGGATTGGTGGGCTATGACGCCGGGACGAAAAAGTACGGCCTAGGCTCCGCCCTCATCGAATTCGGGGGTGCTGCCTCGGCCGCCACGAGTCGGGCTGAGGTGGCCAAGCCTTTTCTGCAGGACCTTTACGAAGAGCTCAGATTGACCTGCCTTTTGGGCCAGCGGTACCACGATCGAGTCATCGTCGTGGATCGGGTCGAGGCCCAGGATGCCTTCCGCGTCACGATTCCCATCGGTCAGGCTCTCCCTCTCGGGCAGGGGGCCCTTGGACAGGTCTTTCTCGCCTATCTTTCCGAGGAGGAGCTGGATCGGCTCTGGTCGCGAGGTGTCCTAGAACAGGCGGACCGCCGGAGGGGGCAGCGGGTAGCCCAGATAAACAAAACCTTGGCCGAAGTCCGCCATCGGGGTTTTGCCGAGAGCTTTGGAGAGGTCGCTAAGGGGGTCAACGCCGTCGCGGTCCCCATCTTTGACCATCGGGGTGATGTAACCCTGGCCCTGGGGGTGATCGGATTTGCCTCCCTTCTCCCTCGCCGGCGGCTGGCCGGCTGTGGGCGAAGGCTTCGGGAAGTCTCCGGCTTGATCACCCGTATCGTGGGGGGCCAGGCCGGGAGGTGAATTTTTTGTTGACGACGGGGAGACCAGGTGATATCCTGGCCGGAAACCCGTTCGATG
>JABAOH010062069.1_pt6 | contig 15325 bp, 15 predicted proteins | sample 7062181 | NCBI WGS metagenome assembly JABAOH01 (sample SAMN14538630, study PRJNA623070) | marine sediment metagenome | biome: marine biome [ENVO:00000428]; feature: marine pelagic biome [ENVO:01000023]; material: deep marine sediment [ENVO:00002113]; isolation source: pool of 5 deep marine...
CAGTTGTGTCAGTGGGATTTTGCATGGCTGACAGGCGCGGCCGATGCCGGTAGGGTCGGCGGCGGACGGAACCGACGACGACCGGGAGAAACGAACGATGCAGATCAAACCGATCCTGACGCTTGCCTTGCTGATGACATTGGCGGCGGCTTCGGGCGTAAGCGCGCAGGCGTTCGACTGGACCGAGGTGACGGCCAAGGCCCGCGGCCAGGAGGTGTTCTGGAACGCCTGGGGCGGCGACGAGCGGATCAACGCCTATATCGCCTGGGTCGGCGAGCGGGTGCAAGCCGAGTTTGGCGTGACCCTGCGCCACGTCAAACTGTCCGATACCGCCGAGGCGGTGCGCAAGGTGCTGGCCGAAAAGACCGCCGGCAAGCATGCGGGCGGGTCGGTCGACCTGATCTGGATCAACGGTGAGAATTTCAAGGCGATGAAGGATCAGGGTCTGCTGTTCGGTCCATTCGCGGAGCAGCTGCCGAATTTCGCGCTGGTCGACGTCGAGAACAAGCCGACGACACGACTCGATTTCACGGTCCCGACCGAAGGGCTCGAGGCGCCGTGGGGCATGGCCAAGCTGAACTTCATCTATGACAGCGCCGTGCTCGAGACTCCACCGCGCAGCATGGCAGCTATCCTCGCCCATGCGAAGGCGCATCCGGGACGTATCGCCTATCCGGCGCCGCCGGACTTCATCGGCTCGACCTTCCTGAAGCAGGTGGTCTACGAGACCGCGGCCGACGCGTCGGCTTTGCAACGTCCCGCCGGGGCCGATTTCGAGGCCGTCACTGCGCCGATGTGGGCCTATCTCGACGCGTTGACGCCGCATCTGTGGCGCGGCGGCAGGGTCTATCCGAAGAACGGGCCGGCGCTGATCCGCCTGCTCGACGACGGCGAGGTCGACATCGCCATATCGTTCTACCCGGCCGAGGCCTCCTCGGCGATCGCGGCCGGCCTTCTGCCCGAGACCGCGCGCAGTTTCGTGCTCGACGGCGGCACCATCGGCAACACCCATTTCGTCGCCATCCCCTACAACGCCAAGGCGCGCGAGGGGGCCATGGTGGTCGCCAACTTCCTGATGTCGCCCGAGGCCCAGGCGCGCAAGGAGAATCCCGAGGTCTGGGGCGACAATACGGTGCTCGCGGTCGACCGGCTCGACGCGGCCGGCAGAAAGCTGTTCGCGGGCCTGCCGCTCGGCGCCGCGACCCTGCCGCCCGAGGCGCTCGGCCCGACCCTGCCGGAGCCGCATCCGAGCTGGATGACCCGCATCGAGGAAACGTGGCTCGCCCGCTACGGCTCGTGATGACGTCGATTCGGCGGCGCGGCCTCACCCTTCGAGACGGGCCTGCGGCCTTCCTCAGGGTGAGGCTCGAAGAGCGTCAACGATACGTGCCTCATGCTGAGGAGCGGCGCAGCCGCGTCTCGAAGTATGAGGTCATTCCGGCCTGACCGCCATGCTGCGCTGGGTACCCGCGCTGACGTTGCTCCTGTTCCTCGGCCCGGTGGCGGCTGGCCTGATCGGCACGATCCTGCCCGCCTTCGGCATCCTGCCGGCACTGGGTGGCACGGAGCCCAGCCTCGCGCCGTGGCGGCGCCTGTTCGCGGAACCGGGTCTGGGGACGTCGCTGCGGCTGACGCTCTCCACCGGTTTCGCCGCCACCACTGTCTCGCTGATGCTGGTGCTGACGTTCCTTGCCACCTGTCACGGCACGCGGCCGGTGGCGGTGGTGCGGCGCCTGCTGGCACCGCTGCTGGCGGTGCCCCATGTCGCGGTCGCCATCGGCTTCGCCTTCCTGGCATCGCCCAGCGGCTGGGCGGCGCGCGCAATCTCGCCCTGGCTGACCGGCTGGGAGCGGCCCCCGGACATCGCCACCGCGCCGGACCCGTACGGCATCGCCTTGGTCTGCGGGCTGGTGCTCAAGGAGGTGCCGTTCCTGCTGCTGATGACACTCGCGGCGCTCGGCCAGGTGCCGGCAGGCCGCACCCTTGCGGTCGCGCGCTCGCTCGGCTACGGACCGGCCACCGCCTGGTTCAAGACGGTGCTGCCGCTGGTTTGGCCGCAGATCCGGCTGCCGGTCTATGCCGTGCTCGCCTATTCGCTTTCGGTCGTCGACATGGCGCTGGTGCTGGCGCCGGGCGCGCCGCCGCCGCTTGCGCCGCGGGTCCTGCGCTGGTTCAGCGACCCGGACCTGTCGCGCCAGTTCGTCGGCGCCGCCGGCGCGGCGCTGCAATTCGCGCTTGTGGTCGGTGCGATCACCCTGTTCCACGGGGCGGAGCGGCTGGTCGCCGGCCTCGGACGCCGATGGATCGCCGCCGGAGGGCGCGGCCAAGGCGCACATGGCGGGAGCCTCGCCGCGACCGGCTCGATGGGGCTTGTGTTCGGCATCGGCCTGCTCGGCATGACCGGCATGGCGCTGTGGTCGGTGGCGCGGCGCTGGCGCTGGCCGGACGCGCTCCCCTCTGAGTGGAGCGCGGGCAACTGGACCCGTCAGGCCGCGGCGCTGGCATGGCCGGGCTGGACCACAGTGTCGGTGGCGGGGGCCGCGGCGCTGATCGCCATCGCGCTGGTCCTCGGCTGCCTGGAGAACGAACAGCGCCGCCACGTCACCCCCGGTGCGCGGGCCCTGTGGCTGATCTACGCACCCTTGCTGGCGCCGCAGATCGGATTCCTGTTCGGCGTCCAGGTGCTGCTCGTCGCGGCCGGGCTGGACGGGCGCTGGGCGGCGCTGGTCTGGAGTCATCTCCTGTTCGTGCTGCCCTATGTGTTCCTTGCGCTGGCCGGGCCGTGGCGCCGTCTGGACGAGCGCTACGCGCGCACCGCGGTGTGCCTCGGCGCACCCCCGGACCGCGTGTTCTGGCGCGTGAAATTGCCCATGCTGCTGCGCCCGGTGCTGTTCGCGCTCGCCGTCGGCTTCGCGGTCAGCGTCGGCGAGTACCTGCCGACGGTCTTCGCCGGGGGCGGCCGGTACGCGACGCTGACCACGGAGGCGGTCAGCCTTGCGGCCGGCGGCGACCGGCGGGTGATCGGCGTCTATGCGTTCCTGCAGGCGCTGCTGCCGTGGCTCGGCTTCACCCTGGCCATCGCGGTTCCGGCGTGGCTCTATCGCGACCGCCGCAACATGAAGGCATTCACCGTATGAGCGGCGCGGGCAGCCTGGTCCTCGCCGGCGTTACCGTCGTTCTCGGCGAAGCGGCGCTGATCGACGGCCTCGAGCTTGTCGTCGCGCCGGGCGAGATCGTGACCGTCATGGGGCCGAGCGGCTCCGGCAAGTCGACGCTGCTGGCCTGGTTGTGCGGTTCCGCCGACCCGGTCTTCCGCATCACCGGGCGGGCGACGCTCGACGGTGTCGACATCACCGGCCTGCCGCCCGAGGCACGGCGGGTCGGCATCCTGTTCCAGGACGACCTGCTGTTCCCGCACCTGTCGGTCGGCGGCAACCTCGCCTTCGGGCTGCCGCCCGGGCTTGGCCGGGCCGAGCGCGCGCGGCGCATCGAGGCGGCGCTGGAGGAGGCGGAGCTGGCAGGTTTCGCCGAGCGCGACCCGGCCACCCTGTCCGGCGGCCAGCGCGCCCGAATCGCGCTGATGCGCACGCTGCTGGCGGAGCCCAAGGCGCTGTTGCTGGACGAGCCGTTCTCGCGGCTCGACGCGGCGCTGCGCGACCGCATCCGCCGCTTCGTCTTCGGCCACGCCACGGAACGCGGCCTGCCGGTGCTGCTGGTTACCCACGATCCCGCCGACGCGCGCGCCGCCGCCGGTCCGGTGGTCGAGATCCGCTGAGACTGCCGGGCGGCGCGTCATTGGAGACAATCGGATACATCGTATGGGCACCGAAAATCGCGTCTTTTTGATGTTGACTGTATATTAGATCATGCTTATATATCGCGCGAACGGCCCCCTCCGGCCCCGCACCTGCGAGAGGACGCACACATCATGAGCATCGACCGCATCGTCATCGCCTTCACCGGCACCGCAATCCTTGCCAGCCTTGCGCTGTCGCAGCTGCATTCGGTGTACTGGCTGTACCTGACCGCCTTCGTCGGCGCCAACCTGCTGCAGGCCGCCTTCACCCGGTTCTGCCCGCTGGCGCTGATCCTCAGGAAGGCGGGCAGCCGCCCGGGCGCCGCCTTCGAGTGAACCGGCCGGCATCGCCCGTTCGATGCCCTAATTACGCCGGAATCCGGACGTAGGGTTCGGCGGCCAGGACGCATGACGGGCCCAACGGCATCGCGTGACCGCACCGGGGGGTGGCCCCCGCGCCCCTGGCGACAACGACCCATCCGCCCGTTACGGCTGGACATTTCGCGACAGCGGCATACATTGTCGCTGCCGCTTCCGGCCAGGGCAGGGCAGCAAGAGGATCACGCGATGTACGAAGCCACCACCGACGGCATCAAGGTCACCGTCCGCCCCGTCTATCTCGAGGAACAGTCCGAGCCCGCCGACGATCACTATGTCTGGGCCTACCACATCCGCATCGAGAATCTCGGCACGCGCCGGGTGCAGCTTCTGAACCGGCACTGGACCATCACCGATGCCCTGGGCCGCGTCCAGGAAGTCCGGGGCCCCGGCGTGGTCGGCGAGCAGCCGGTGCTGGACCCCGGCGAAGCGTTCGAATACACCAGCGGCACCCCCCTGTCGACGCCGTCCGGCGTGATGGTCGGCACCTACGAGATGGAGGGCCCGGAAGGCCAGGTATTCGACGTTGCCGTGCCCGCCTTCTCCCTCGACAGCCCGCACGAGGCGCATCAGATCCACTGAGCCCCGCGGCGGCGCCGCGCGGATAGCGCTGGCGCAGCCGGCGCGGCCGTGATATAGCGGCTGCCTGCAACCGGAACCGGAGCACTTCACGTGGCCCAGAGACGATGCCTGCGACGACGAGGGTTCGGCCGCGCCTCCGCGCGCCAGCCCCTCGCCCTGCCGCCGTCCGGGACGCGTATGCGGGACAGCTGATCCCCCGCGGCCCTGCGGCGGCGCAACCCACCAGTTCCGTCGCAGGATCACCGCCATGCAGATCATCGCGCAGACAGACCACCACGCGGCCGCCATCGAGCGGCTGCTCGACCTGACCTTCGGGCTCGACCGGCACGAGAAGACCGTCTACCGCCTGCGCGACGGCATCGCGCCGGCCCCGGGCCTGTCCTTCGTCATCGAGAACGGCGACGGACTCGCCGCGACGCTGCGCTTCTGGCCGGTGGCGCTGCCGGACGGCAGGGCGGCGCTGCTGCTGGGGCCGATCGCGGTGCGGCCGGACCTTGCCGGCAAGGGCTATGGCCGCGCGCTGATGCGGCACGGCATAGAGGTGGCACGGGCCCGGGGCTGGCCCGCCATCCTGCTGGTCGGCGACGAGCCCTATTACGGCCGGCTGGGATTTACCCGCGCGGCTGCGGCGCGGCTCGAGCTGCCCGGTCCGGTCGACGCGGCCCGGTTCCTCGCCCTCGAATTGGTCCCCGGCGCGCTGGACGGCGTGGAGGGCGTGGTCGGGCGGGCCGGACCGGGTGCCGCGGCGCGAACGGTGGGGGGCTGAAGGCGCGGAGACGTCTACGGCCGGGCCCGGCGCTCCACAGCACTGGGAAATTCGCCGCTTCATTGATCTACCTCATGGAGCGCTGCAGCCCATCATTTTCATGATCCGGGACAACAGGGGGCTCTGGGGACGCATGGCTCGGAACCTGTCGAAGAACATCGACCGAGCCGCGCGAAAGTCCGGGCAAGGACATGCCCGGGACGTTCAGGACAGGCATTCATCGCCAGTCGTAAGGGGATCCGGGTAGATGCGGCTCCGCCAACAGGCAGTTCCAGCGCGTAGATAATCCCGGCCGGGCCATCTGCCCGGGAGCCGCAGGCGCTCGAATCCATGATCCGTATCGTTGCATCCGGCAAGGCCAGGCGGGGCGTGCCGGCGGCGCGCGAACGGCCATATCATGACAGGAGAAGGCAATGTTCAGAAATCTGACGATTACCGCATTGGCGGCGCTCGTCGCCGTCTGGACGGGACAGGCGCTTGCTCAGGAAACCCTGGAGAATATCGATTCGCCGGCGCGCGGCAGAATCGGCTTGCTCGAGCAAAGGGTGGCCGACCTCGAAACACAAACAACCCGTCTCGCCGCGCAGCTTGCGGAAGCCAACACGACCATCGCCGAACTCGGTACGCGCTTGGCCGATGCGGAGGCGGCCGTCGCCGCGCTGCAGGGTAGCCCGATCTTCGCCCTGGCCGAGTACGTCGCAAGCCTCGCCGACTGCATCTCCGTCGATACCGTGCTGCGGGACATCAACCGCGACGGCATCGACGACCAGTTGCCGCGGGTCCTGGTCGAGGGCTGCAACGTGCAGATCGTCGACGGCACGGGCAGCACGGTCACCAACGGGCTCGGCCCGCTGCCGAGCGGCCTCGGCAACCTGATCGTCGGCTACGACGAGGCCTGGCCGGAGGACAACCCGGCGCTCGGCTATCTCAAGCGCTGCTCGGTCGGCTCGCTCAACAACAACCAGACCGATAACCAGGCCGGTTGCGAGGCGGCCGGCGGGGTCTGGGCGCTGAACCACAAGAACGGCGCCCACAATTTGGTCGTCGGCGTCAACAACCGCTACTCGCAGACCGGCGGCGTCGTTTTCGGCCTCGGCAACACCGTCAACAACCTGCTGGCGACCGTCACCGGCGGCGACCAGAACACGGCGAGCGGCAACCTGTCGAGCATCAGCGGCGGCTTCGACAGCACCGCCAGCGGGCAGTTCTCCAGCGTCAGCGGCGGCAACGGCAACAAGGCGACGGAGTACTCCGCGAGCGTCAGTGGCGGCCTCTACAACAACGCGACCGCCATGTATGCCAGTGTCAGCGGTGGCCGCAACAATAACGCCAGCGGCCAGTTCTCGAGCGTCAGCGGCGGTTGGAGCCGCGCGGCCGGCGGCGAGTATGACTGGGCTGCGGGGGCGCTTCTTGAAGACAACTGACAAGATATAAAGTGACGAACCACGTTCGAGGCCGGGAGGCGCCACGGGCCTTCCCGGCCCGATCAATTCGGGCCACGCGGCGCGTCGTCCGGTGCACGTAAGACTCTCCGCGGCCCGTGTTGTTGCGTAAGACGGATCGCCACCCGTCCGACAAGGCCGTTGACTCCCGCCGCCCGTTGCCCTTGAGTCAAAGAGTAACCATGGCGTGGCCAGGGCTGCGCAGGGTTACCGAATAGCAGAAGCCGCCGGGATACCAAGACATGAACGGCGGCGTCAAGGACGGTGGGCGCGGCATCGGTAAGGCGGTGCGCGGCGGCCGGCCGAATCCGCATTACAGGGAGGAACCAATGCGACTCGTTACCTTCATCGCCGGCGCGCTGGCCGGGCTGGGACTCGTCCAGCCGGCCGCGGCGCAGGACAAGCTCAATATCGCCTGGGGCGGCTCGAACCCCGGCGGCGTCATGTATTACATGGTCGGCACCGCCGGCACGATCATTTCCGAGAAACTGCCGCAGTACAACATCACCCAGGTGACGACGGGCGGCTCGACCGAGAACGCCAAGCGCATCATCAAGGGCGAGCTCGACATGGGCATCGTCTACGGCGCCCACGTGTTCATGGCGCAGAAGCCGGAAGGCCCGTTCGAGGGCGGCGCCAAGGGCACCATGTTCCGCGGCGTCGCCAAGGCCTACAAGGGCCCGACCTATTTCGTGACGCTGCCGGGCAGCGGCATCACCAAGATCTCCGACCTCGAGGGCAAGAAGGTGGCGCTCGGCCCGCCGGGCTCCGGCACCGTCTTCAACTGCTCCAACATCATGCGGGCGACCGGCATGCTCGACAAGATCGAGCCGAGCATGATGACCTTCGCCGATGCCGGGCGGGCGCTCGGCAACGGCCAGATCGACGCGCTGTGCCAGTCCTCGGCGCCGGCCGCGGCGGTCAAGGAGCTGGCCGAGACCAAGGGTGCCGTGGTGCTGCCGTACAGCGGCGACGAGATGACGGCGATCACGACCACCTATCCGTTCTACGTGCCGGACACCATGCCCTCGACCACCTACAAGGGCGTGCCCGACGTCGACCTGCCGTACCTGACGGTCTATTGGGTCGCGCATGAGCGGGTGCCGGCGCAGGCGGTCGAGGACATCCTCGAGCTCGTCTACCAGCCCGAGATCAAGAAGCAGCTGGCCGCCGGCCACAAGGCGTGGGGCCAGATGGAGCCCGACACCAAGAACTTCCTGTCGCTGGGGGTGCCGATGCACCCGGGCGCCGTGTCCTATTACAAGAAGAAGGGTCTCTGGCAGGAATAAGCCTCACTGTCGACGCCAGCCGCCGCGGCACCGGCCCCGGCGGCTGGTTTTTTTGCCAGGCTTCCTGACGCGCGGGGTCGAATGACAGGCGAAAGCTGGTTTCCCGAGATCAAGGGCAGGGGGCGGACGCTGTCCGGCTGGTTCGCCGTCGTCTATGCGCTGGTCGCCGCGGCGTTCTCGNNCGGCGTTCTCGCTGTGGTACCTGTACACCTCGGGATTCGGCCTGGTCTCGACCGAGACCAACCGCGGCTTCTACCTGCTGTTCACCTCGGTGCTGGTGTTTCTCGTCTTCCCGGCCTGGCGCGGTGCGCCGGCGCACCGGCCGAGTCTCGTCGACATCGTCTTCATCGCCGCGGCGATCGCCTGCATCGGCTACTGGATGGACCAGTACGTGCCGTATGCGATGTTCCGGGTCAGCGATCCCAACGACTGGGACCTCGCCATGGGCGCGGTCGCCATCGTCGTCATCCTCGAGACCAGCCGGCGCGTGCTCGGCCCGGCGATCCCGGTCATCGCCATCCTGTTCCTGGTGCAGCTCTATTACGGCCCGTACCTGCCCGGCAAGCTGAGCCATCCCGGCATGCCGGTCGAGCGCATCCTCGAGTTCAGCTTCTCGACGCAGGAGGCGATGTTCGGCGTGGTCACCGCGACCTTCGCGACCTTCGTCTTCCCGTTCATGATCTTCGGCGCGTTCCTCGAGCGCAGCGGCGCCGGCACCTTCTTCATGGAGCTGGCGACCGCGCTGACCGGGCGCTGGCGCGGCGGCCCGGCCAAGATCGCAACGCTCAGCTCGGCCCTGTTCGGCTCGATCTCCGGCTCCTCGGTGGCCAACGTCGTCGCCTCGGGCGCCTTCACCATCCCGATGATGAAGCGCATCGGCTTCCGCCCGCACCACGCCGGCGCCATCGAGGCGATCGCCTCGACCGGCGGCCAGATCATGCCGCCGATCATGGGCGCCGGCGTGTTCATCCTGGCGACCCTGACCCAGCGCGAATATCTCGGCATCGCGCTGATGAACGTCATCCCCGCCATTCTGTTCTTCACCTTCATCCTGCTGATGGTCGACCTCGAGGCCATGCGCACGGGCCTCAAGGGCCTGCCCGAGCCGGAGATCCCGCGGGTGCGCGACGTGCTGTGGCGTGGCTGGTACTTCTTCATCCCGCTGATCGTCGTCATCACCCTGCTGTTCGTAGGCTATTCCGCAAATTACGGCGCCTTCTGGGGCACGGTGTCGACGATGGTCCTGTCGTGGGGCCACCCGGTCGTCTCGTCGCTGCTCCTCGTCATCCGGCGCGACCGGTCGCGAGGCGGCGCGTTGCGCGAGACCGTGTGGCCGCAGGTGCGCGCGACGTTCCGCGACAGCACGGCGATGGGCCCGCGGCAGATCTTCCACGGCATGGTCGCCGGCGCCCACAACAACACCTCGGCCGGCGCCGCAATCGGCAGCCTCGGCATCATCATCGGCGGCATCGTGCTGGCCGGGCTGGGCCTGAAGTTCTCGGCCGTGCTGGTCGAGTTCGCCGGCGGCCAGCTGTTCTTCACGGTGATCCTGGTGACCATCATCTCGATCGTCATCGGCATGGGCAGCAGCACCACCGGCTCCTACATCATCCTCGCCGTGGTCGCGGCGCCGGCGCTGATCCAGCTCGGCGTCGACGAGGTGGCGGCGCATCTCGTGGTGTTCTATGCGGCGTGCCTGTCGAACGTGACGCCGCCGGTCTGCGTCTCCGCCTTCGCCGGCGCGGCGATCGCCGGGGCCGACCCGATGAAGACCGGCTTCGCGGCGCTCAAGTTCGGGGCGACGCTGGTGCTGATCCCGTTCAGCTTCGTCTACGTGCCGGAGCTGCTGCTGATCGGCACGCCGGCTGAGATCGCCTGGGCGGCGTTCCATTATGCGCTGGGCTACGCGGTGCTGGCCATCGCCATCCAGAAGACCGAGTTCCTGACCGGCCCGATTTCCCAATGGCGGCGCGGCGTCTTCTTTATCGCCGCGGTTCTCCTGCTGTTCCCGATCCTGCCGGCCGTCGAGATCGCGGGCTTCGCGCTGGCCGCCTTCGCCTGGGCGCCGAGCGCCCGGACCCTGCTCGCCGCCCGGCGGGCGGGGTAGGGCGGCAGGGTGCCGCTTGAATGCGGCACCGGCGTGCCATATAAGAGTCGGTGGTGCGGGCGTAGTTCAGTGGTAGAACGTCAGCTTCCCAAGCTGAATGTCGTCGGTTCGATCCCGATCGCCCGCTCCATTTTCCCAGCTTTCGGGTGCGGTCCGGTCAATCGCCGATCTTGACCTCGCGCTCCGGCGATTCGTCGTCGGGCGGGCCGTAGCGGACGGTCGCCACCGCGCCGGACAGCAGGCGGCTCGCCTGCATCGTGGGGCGCACCGCCTCGAACAGGTGATCGGCGTCGGGGCCGTACATGTAGATGCAGCCCTCGCTGCCGTCGGCTTCGATCTCGTGGCCGTCGTATTCGCCGGCGCGCGCCGCATCGATGGCCGACTTCAGTTCGTACTCCAGCTCGTAGAGCGGGCTCAAATCGGTCGAGCCGTAACGGAACCGCACGATGACGGCGTGCGAATCCTCGTCGAATTCGTTGAGGCGCGGCGGTCCGCCGAGCAGCTTCGAGATCAGACCCATTTCCCAGTGCCCTCCTTAGCCGTTGCCGATTTCTATGTCGGGGGAATACGTCTAGTCCTTGATGCCGTCGCGAATCGCCCTGGCGCGCGCCGCCATCTCGCGGGCTCGGCTGTCCTCGCCCGCCTTGCGCAGCAGCTTGGCGAAGTTCTCGAGGCTCTTGATCAGGTCGGGATGGTCGGTGCCGAGCCGCGCCTCGCGGATCTCCAGCGCCCGCTCGACCAGCCGCACCGCGTCGCGGTCGTTGCCCTGCGCCTGGAACACCGAGGCCATGCGGCCCAGCGTCGTCGCGATATAGGGATGGTCGGGCTCGAGCGTTTTCTCCTGGACCTCGAGCGCCCGCTTGTAGGCCGCCAGCGCGCCCTCGTAGCGGCCGCAGTCGTCCAGCAGCCCGCCGAGGTTGACCAGCACGTCGGCCAGCTCGGGGCGGGCGTCGTTGGCGGTCTTCTCCATGATCCCGAGGGCCCGCCGGTACAGCTTCTCCGCCTCCTCGTAATCGCTCATGTCGTGCAGCGCGATGGCGAGGTTGTTCAGCGTCGCCGCCAGCTCCGGATGGTCGGAGCCGAGCCGTTTCTCCTGGATCGCGATGGCGCGCTCGTACAGCGGGATCGCATCGTTGCTGCGCTCCCACGAGCGGAACAGCTCGGCCAGGCTGTTGAGGATGCTCGCGGCCTCGGCGCTCTGCGGCCCGTACGCCGCCTCCATGATGCCGAGCGCGCGCTCGTACAGCGGCAGCGCCGCCTCGCACTCGCCGTAGGCGTCGTAGAGCGCCGCGAGGTTGCTGAGCGAGGCCGCCAGCTGCAGGCTGTCGTCGCCGTTCTCGGCGGCCTGGATCGAGGCCCTGAGCTCCATTTCGGCCTGGATGTCGTCGCCGGCGTCGAGCGCCGCCTGCGCCGCGCTCATATGGCCCTGCCAGCCGGCCTCTTTCGCCTGGACTGCCGTCATTCCAATACCTCCATGGCCGCAGTTTAGGTCGCAAAAGTGACGGGAAGGTAAACAAAACACCAAAGAATGGGGCGGCCGGGACGGCGGATTTGCCGCTGGAACCGGCGCCGCCGCATCGGCTAGCATGCGCCCGCAGGGCCGGACAGGGAGCATGCGACATGCGGCTGACGACCACCACCATCGGCGCCTTTCCGAAGCCGGACTACGTGCCGATCAGCGACTGGTTCCAGGGCCCCGAGGGGCCCGATACGATGGACCCGACTTCGGGCTATGCGGCGCAGATGAGCCGCGCCGGGGGCGAAGCGGAGGCGCTGTTCGCGCGCGCCGCCGAAGACGTGATCGCCGACCAGGTCGCGGCCGGCATCGACATCCCGACCGACGGCGAGGTGCGGCGCGAGAACTACATCCACTACCACTGCCGGCACCTCGACGGCATCGATTTTGCGACCCTGACCGAAAAGGAGCTGCGCGGCGGCGCCTACGCCGCTTCGCTGCCGACGATCACCGGCCCGATCCGGGCCCGCGAGCGGTTCCTGGTCCACGACTGGCGGGTCGCGCAAGCCTTCACCGAATTGCCCGTGAAGGTGACCATACCGGGGCCGATGACCATCGCCGACACGGTGGCGAACGCGTTCTACGACGACGAGGCACGCCTCGGCGCCGACCTCGCCGCGGCGGTCAACGCGGAGCTGCTCGCCCTCGCCGCGTCCGGCTGCCGCCACATCCAGATCGACGAGCCGGTGTTCGCGCGCAAGCCGGAGCAGGCGCTGGCCTACGGCTTCGAGAACCTGGAACGGTGCTTTCACGGCGCGCCCGACGGCGTGGTGCGCACCGTCCACATGTGCTGCGGCTATCCCGACCGGCTCGACAACCCGGACTATCCCAAGGCCGACCGCACCGCTTATCTCAGCCTCGCCGACGCCATCGAGGACTCGTCGATCGCCGCGGTCTCGCTGGAGGACGCGCACCGCCACAACGACTTGTCGCTGCTGGAGCGGTTCCGCAGCACGACGGTGATCCTCGGCGCGGTTGCGGTGGCGAAGAGCCGCATCGAGCCGGCCGACGAGATCCGCGCGAGACTGCGCGCCGCGCTCGACCACATCGATGCCGACCGCCTCATCGCCGCGCCGGACTGCGGGCTCGGACTCCTGGGACGTGAGCTTGCCACCGCCAAGCTTGCCAACCTGTGCGCCGCCGCGCATGACCTCTAGGAACAGACGCGGTGCCCCGCTGTTCTCGGTCGCGGGCCTCAGACGGGCTGGCATCGAGGTGCCGGACTTCGCGCTTGCCGCCGGCGAGGCGCTGGCGGTCAGCGGTCCGTCCGGCTCCGGCAAGAGCCTGTTCCTGCGCGCGCTCGCCGACCTAGACCCGAACGAGGGCACGCTGAGCGTGGACGGCGCGGACCGCAACGCCATGCCGGCACCAAGCTGGCGCCGGCGCGTGACCTACGTGCCGGCCGAGTCCGGCTGGTGGGCGGAGCGGGTGCGCGACCATTTCGAGGACTGGGACGCGGCGGCGCCGTCGGCCGAGCGCATCGGCATCCCGGCGGCGGCCGGCGACTGGCCGGTCGCACGCCTGTCGACGGGGGAACGCCAGCGCCTCGCGCTCTTGCGCGCGCTGGTCCAGGGCGCCGAGGTGCTGCTGCTCGACGAGCCGACCTCGGGCCTCGACGTCGAGGTGACCTGGGCCGTCGAGGCGCGGCTGCGCGAGTTCCTCGCCGACGGCGGCGCCCTGATCCTGGTCACCCACGACCCGGCGCAGGCGCGGCGATTCGCCAAGCGGGCGCTGCGCTTCGCCAAGGGCGTCGCGCGCGAGGAGACGCGGGACTAGACATGCCGCTGATCGCCCTCGACTACTGGGATCTCGGCCTCGCGGCGACGCTGCTGCTGGTCAATGCCGGGCTGTCGATCTGGCTGCAGCTCGGCCTCGCCCGCGACACCCTGGTCGCGGCCCTGCGCATGGTCGTCCAGCTCGGCCTCATGGGCCTCGTGCTCAAGGTGCTGTTCACCCTGGTCTCGCCGTGGCTGACGGCGCTGTTCGCGCTGCTCATGGTGCTGTTCGCCGGGCGCGAGGCGATGGCGCGGCAGGAGCGGCGGCTTGCCGGCTGGTGGGGCTACGGCGTCGGCACCGCGGCGATGCTGGCGGCGGCCGCGGTGGTCACCGTGTTCGCACTGACAACGCAGGTCCAGCCGGAGCCGTGGTACGACCCGCGCTACGCGATCCCGCTGCTCGGCATGATCCTCGGCAACACGATGACGGGCGTCGCCCTCGGTCTGCACACGCTGACCACGACGGCGAGCCGCGAGAAGGCGGCGATCGAGGCCCAGCTCATGCTCGGCCGGCCGCGCCGCGCGGCGTTTCGCCCGGTGGTGGCGGCGGCGCTGCGCACGGCGCTGATGCCGATCGTCAACTCCATGGCGGCGACCGGTCTCGTCGCCCTGCCCGGCATGATGACCGGCCAGATCCTGTCCGGCGTCGACCCGGTCGAGGCGGTCAAGTACCAGATCCTGATCATGTTCCTGATCGCCGGCGGCACCGGCTTCGGCGCGCTCACCGCCGTGCTCGCCGGCGCCGCCCGGCTGACCGACGCCCGGCACAGGCTGCGGCTGGACCGGCTGGCGGCGAAGAAGGNNGCACAGGCTGCGGCTCGACCGGTTGGCGGCGAGGAAGGGGTGAGGGGCGGGGGTGGGCGCGGCGTTGAACGTCCGCGCGATCACGTGTTTAAGTACACGCAACAGATAAGCACTGCGTGCATAACAGGGAGGAACTTGCCATGCGGATGAGATTGCTCGCCGCCGCCGTGCTCGTTGCCGGCGGCCTTCTTTCCGGCTGCGCGTTCGGAGACCGGCAGGCCGCGCTCGAATATCCGCCCGCCGCGGACCAGGGCGCGACGGACGCGAATGCGGCCGAGGTACCGGCGGCGCCGGCATCGCGGGGCACGGTGCATGTCGGCGATTTCGAGGACATCCGGCCGGACAGGACGATCGTCGGCAACGTGCGCAACGGCTTCGGCATGAAGACCGCGAAGGTGATCCCGCAACGCGGCGTGTCGGCCTGGGTCCGCGATGCCCTGGCCTGGGAGCTCGATGCGGCCGGATACACGGTCGTCGACGGGGCGACGGCGCCCGCCGGCGCAGCGGCGCTGTCCGGCGACGTCCTGCGCGCCTATTGCGACATGTACTTCACCTATGACGGCCAGGTCGTGCTGCGCATCGAGGCGCGGAAGGACGGGCAGGTGCTGCTGAACCGCTCCTATTCGGGCAGCGGCTCCGTGGGCATCGCCTGGGCCGGCACCGGCGACAGTTTCTCGGAATCGCTGGGACTGGCCCTGCAGGAGGCGCTGCGCCAGTTCGTCGCCGACCTCGGCAGCCAGGACATCTGACCGGCCGGCGCGCCGGCAGTCGGGGCCGGCGCCCGCGAAAGCGACGGATGGGCAGGGGGCGACGGATGGGAGATAAGTATACTGTCCCCGGAACTGCTGTCCCCCCGGAACTCAGTCGGCC